>Ga0116164_10000063_pt1 | contig 100883 bp, 82 predicted proteins | sample AD_UKC109_MetaG_FD_89888 | JGI IMG/M metagenome (GOLD analysis project Ga0116164, IMG submission 89888) | Active sludge microbial communities of municipal wastewater-treating anaerobic digesters from Hong Kong - AD_UKC109_MetaG | ecosystem: Engineered > Bioreactor > Anaerobic > Digestate... | reverse complement strand
CTGGTCGGCGTCGGCCAGCAGCGATTTGCTCAACAGCTTCACGCCGTAGTACTTCTCGTACAACTTGGCGTAGTCGTTGTCGATCACGAGCACGCCGGTGAACGACGGCTCCGCCGAGGCCGCGCTGCCCGGCAGGCTCAGCGCCGACAGCCGTTCCAGGCGCACCGCGTTGTATTCGTCCTTGAGCGGCACGGTCGACTGAATCGTCGTGGTGAACGCCTTGGTTTCGGCGTACTGCCAGGGCACGATCGCCAACGCGCTACGGTCCAGCGCATGCAGCCCGCGCGCCATCACGTCGACGATATCGTTGTCGCCGCCCAGCGTCGCCGTCGCGCCGCTCTGCGCCAGAATCGCCGTCATATTGTGCGTAAAATAACACATTTCGAACAGCGCCGACACCGGCCCGGTCAGAATCACCGGATAGGCGGCAGGTGGCACTGTTTTGCGAGCGAACAACGTGAGCGAACATAACAGTGGACAATTGAACACTGATACACCTCACTGCGTTCGGCGTGCCAGCGCCACCCGGCAGGTTATTTGTAGGGGCAACTCCCCGTGGTTGCCCCGGCCTGGATTGCCCTGGCCTGGGCAGGCACGGGGACCTACCCCTACGATGGTTGCCCCGGACCATGATTTGCCCCGACCCTGGGTAGGCACGGGGACCTGCCCCTACGATGGTTGCCCTGGCCAGGATTGCCCTGGCCTGGCTGGACAACGGCAATACTGTTTTTATAGAATAATCCTCACCATCAACCGACGTAGGATGCCTTCATGCGTTATCAGCCCAGCCCCGGCTGGAATCGGAAGATTCCGCCGCTGGAATTCGAATCGCCCACCGCAGTGTTTCTGGAGGCGATCGACACCTTCACCTCGAACTTCGGCCTGTACGCGAAGATCATCCTCTCGGTCTTTTTCCCGCTGGAGCTGATCTTCGCCGCGCTGAGCCACTTCACCTTCCTGGGGAAAAACCCGGCGGCCGGCACGATCGTGTTCCTGTTGCTGTACCTGCTGGCCGGCTCGGTGGTCATTCCCGCGCTGGCCACGACGGCGCTGACCCTCTGGCAGACCGGCGCGCGCCCGACGCTGGGCACGGTCTACGGTCGCGCCCTGGGGCGTTGCGCCGACGTGTTCGTCACCCGCCTGGCGCTGTGGGTGGCGACGATCGTCGGACTGGCGCTGCTGATCGTCCCGGGCGTGTGGATCATGATCCGCTTCTTCCTGGCGCCGGTCGCCGCGTCGCTGCATCCGCGCAGCGGGCCCGAGGCGCTACGGGAAAGCATCAGCCTGAGCGAGGACCGTTACAAGATCATCGGCCTGTCCATCGCCCTGGGTGTGGCCACGCTCGTCGGCGTGATTTTGATCACCACGGTGATCGGCATGGCGGCGCAGCTCAATTGCTTCTTCCGGATTATCTTTCCGTTCATCGACCTCTCCTTTCGGCTGCTGGGCGACCTGGTTGTTTTCATCCCGGCGTTCATCGGCCTGCACCTGTACGTGGCCTGGACCAACGATCGCTTCAATTACTTCCGCCACGTCGAGGAAGCGCAGCGCAAGCACGACGAGGAAATCGAGGCACGGCCGTTGTCGCTGTCCGGCGCCGACGAGGACGTCATGGTGCGCTACAACCGCGAGCAGGCGCAGCAGGCGCCCGACGCGCCGGCCTTCGAACAACACCGCGAGCCGATCGAGGTTCCGGCGGAAGATCCCTTTATCAAAGCCAAGCGGGAATTGCTCAAACGCGTAACCGACGACGGTCCGCCCGAATTCGAGTTGGAAGACGATTCAAGCGAGAACGAAAATCCGAGCGACTGATCTCATCCATTGGGGAACCGCATGACCAAAGAGGAAAAGCGCGCCAAAAAAGAGAATCGCAAGCGCGCCTACAAATTGATGACGACCGCCGGGGACCAAGGATTTAAGGATTTTTTCAGGAACTTCCAAAAGTACCTGGGAATCATTCTCGTCATGTACGTCAGCATGCTTATTTATATCGTCATATCGGCTCCGAGCGGAGACTGCTGCTTCGGCTTAGCCTTCGGCCTGGCGCCTCTGGTCTTCGCCTCGTGGTGCGATATGGCGTTTTACGCCAGTTGCGGATATCGCGTGATTCATCGGCAATCGCTTTCCTCGTGGCGGGCCTTTACCACGAATATCAAGTCGCTCTTCAAGTTTTGCATCCTGCTTGCCGTAATCAAAATAATTCAAAGCGTCGGACTGGCGCTGTTTGTCATTCCGGGTTTGGTGGCCGCCGTCTATTTGGTTTTTGCCGAAATTATTTTTGTCGTGGAAAAGGCGGGAATCGACACAAGTCTCAATCAAAGCGTCAGGATCGCCCGACAATATCCCGACCTGTTCGGCATCACCATCGTCGCCTATCTTCCGGTCGGCTTGATCAGCGTTTGGCTGAAGGTATTCGACCTGATTCCCATCGATAACGAATGGTTGAACTTGGCTATTATTTTAATCTCGTTCTTCGTCATGATTTCCGCTTACTTCCTGGGACACTCGATCATGATTCACGTGTACGAGGCGTTGCGCAATTACAGCGGCGCCGCTCTGGCCAACGAAGCCGCCGCCGCAAAACCCCTTGCGCCGCCGGCGATCGCCAACAAACCGATCACGCCCAAGTGACGATGCGACGGAAAGGATGATCCATTGGGTACAGGTGAAAAAGCCGTTCTATACGTCACGCTCGCCGCACTGAACCTGATGCCCCTGGCGCGCAAGTGGCTGCTGTTTGCCTATTTCAAACGGCATTATGAATTGGCGCAGACGGTCGTGGTTTACGACGCCATTTCCTGGTTCGGATATCTGGCGCTGGTGGTGAACGCCGGGCTGCTTATCTATACGTTGACCGACGCCCGCCTGGCGCGCCTGACCACTTTTGTATGGGTGGTGGTCGCCACGGTCGCGCAGGCGTTCATCCTCGCTTATTACCTGATCGCCGCGCCGACCGGCTGGCTCTGGCCGATCTTCGGACCGGCGATCGTTTATCCGCTGGCGGCCTTGGCGCTGGCGTTTTTTCCCCGCAACGAACACGAATAGGAATGAAGATGATGGAACAAGATCCTCCCCGGCCCGGCACGATCACGCGCGGCATGAAAGCGGCGCTGAGCGCCATCGTTCTTTTCGTTGTAAAGATTTTCCACTTTCTGAAGTTCGTGATTTTCGCCTTTGTGTTGATGCTGCTGACAATGCCCTTTCTGTTCGGCTTAATACACCTGATGCGCGTCGACTGGTCCGGAAGCTACGCCACCAATCCGACATTATTTATTATACTGCTAATTCTTTGTTCCTTGCCGCTCGGCCTGGTGCACGCGGTTTTCATCCTTGCCGGCCGCAGCTTGATCGTGGACAACAGCAAGCTCGCGCTGTTTTACGGGTATCGCGAGGCGGCGGCCAACGTTCTGCCGGTGGCCGTGGTGCTGGCGGTTGTGCAAGCGATTGCTTACGGCTTTCTGTACGTCATCGAACTCGAGCCCGAAACATGGTGGAGCGCTGCTTCTTTCACGGCGGCGATGCTGATTTTCCTCTTCCTGTTTTTGCGCCTGGCCTACACGACGATCATTCTGGTCGTCGAGCGCGTCGGCCTCATCGAGGCGTTGCGGCGCAGTTGGCGTTTCACCGCCGGACGCTTCTGGGCGACGGCCCTCGGGCTGCTTGTCGCCGTGTCGCCGATGATCCTCTGCGACGGTTTGCCGGCGCTGCTCGACGCCGGCCACATTATGTTTCCCGACGGATCGCGCTACGCCATTGAAGCCATTTCCACGGCGGCGGTGTTGATTCCTCAACTGTTCCTCGTCGCGTTCTACGAGGGCGAATGGGCGCGCCCGTCGTTTGACATACAAAGATTTTCCAGGTGATGATAATCGCAACATTTTACCTTTCTGCTCCCTGTGGAACGGAGGCTCCATGAATGAATGGAGCCAAGCGGTCGATTCGGCGGTTTCGTCCATCTCTTTATTATTCAAAAACATTGTCTATTACCTGAAATACGTTTTGCTCTTCATCGCACTTCCCATGACCGTCGGCCTGATTATTTGTGCATTGACGCCGAATTACCCGTTGACGAAATCGTCCCGCCACATAATGAATATCGTCTTATATGGCGTTATCGGCGCATATCTGGTCTATGGATTCAGCGTTTTCAGCATCATCTGGCAGGAATATTTTGAGTTCGGCCGCCATGCGGCGATCCGCCCGACCGCCTGGCGCGCCTTTAAAAATATGGGCGCTCTGTTGTTGTTCGGCCTCGTCTACGCGATGATTGCCGCCCTTGTTTACTTGCTTTTGCGTTACCTGCCGCTGCTCGGCAAGACACAATCTTTGTTGCTCATTGGGCTCACAATATTATTATACGCAATCATTATTATCGGCGGCGTCGTTTTCGTCTTACGAACCTGTTTGGCTCCATTGCTGTTGACGATCAACAGCGGCAATTTTCCAAGTGCGATTCGCGAATCCTGGGCCTTCACCAAGCGACGCATGCTCAAATTGCTGGCCGGATTGATCGTCGTGGATTTTCTTTTGGCGTTCGTCGGTTTTTTCGGCTTGTTACTCGATCCGCTATTCCCTGCGTTCAGCAACGTGCTGTTTGTCGCCCTGAAGTTTTTCGGTTTTCTCCCCTTCATTTTTCTAATCCACTATTACCTGCGGTTACAGGGACGATTGCACTCATCGCTTCTCGCTCAGGAGTCGGTATCCTCCGCCCCTCCCGTTTGACACGCTAAGATTATCCAGGTAACAATAATCGCACCTAGTTTCCCCTGGTGCCAGCCGGGCGGACAATCGGACAAGGCAACTCGTGATATGGAATGGAGAGAAGCATGATCGCCTGGGATATTGCAATGAGTACGGCTAAAAATTCGGTCGGCTTTTTTTTTAGACACTTTGTTTACTATCTGAAAGTCGTCTTGGTTATGGGAATCCTTACCGCAGTCGGCGGCGGAGCGTTTTATTTGCTGTCCTTGCCGTTTGGCGAACTGTCGCTATTGGTTTTGATCCCCGGCGGATTGGTCGTCTTTCTCTGGCTTATCCTCTGTGGAATCGCCATGATCATCATCTGGCGGCACATAATGGAATACAATCAATACATCACCATATCCGGCGCGTTGTCCAAAGCCATGGAATCCTTTCTTTCCTACATCGGCTTATGCCTCATTACGGCAGTGGCCTTCATAATGTATGGCGCCATATTATGGTTGGGAATGTACTTATTAGAAGACGCTATATTTTTATTCCTGACATTCACTTTCGTCTGGATTGTGCTCGGTGTTTACTTTTTTACCCGCTTGACTCTCGCCCCGATCATTCTAGTGCTCGAGACCGAGAGCCCGATCGACGCCCTGAGCGAATCCTGGAAATACACCAACGGTTGCGTACTGCAACTTTGTATCGGCATGACGATTGCCGGTCTCCCAAGCATTATATTCAGTGTTGTCGCACAAAACATCCAGCCCATCCCGAGCATCATCTGCGAAGGCGTCTCCGGCTTTTTAAGCTGTATTACGACCATTTTCCTGATCGATTACTATTTACTGATTCGTCAAAGCGAAGAAGAGCTTGAGTCCTTCTTTGCCCCGACGCAGCCGCCGGCGGTCGGGTGAACATTCCCCGTCGTTCGCGTTGCCCGGCGCTCTTGTGATATAAAGAACCATCGCATCACGACACATCCACCACGCGCATTATCAAACGCTTGCGGAGGCCACGCATGGACTTTCAGATCTCCGACCGGCTGTTGTGCGGCAGCTTTCTCAATCGCAGTCTCCAGCACGGCGAACGCGTCTCGCTGCTGTGCCCCTGGAAAGACGGACGCAAGACGAGCGAGTTTCACCCTTACACCTGGAACGAACGGTTGCGCATGGTCGAAGACGCCGCCTGCGGCCTGCTCGCGCTGGGCGTGCAACCGGGCGAACGCGTCGCGGTGATCGGCCCCAACCGCCTGCGCTGGCTCGACGGCTTCTGGGGCACGCTGCTGGCCGGCGGCGTGGTGGTCACCGTCTATCCGACGCTCACCGCGCAGGACATGGCGGTGATCCTCGCCGACAGCGGCGCGCGCTTCGCCTTCGTCAGCGACACGACGATCCGCGACCGCGTGATCGCCAAAAAGGACCAACTGCCCGCGCTGGAAAAAATGATCATCATGGATCCCTACAAAAAAACGAGCGACGAGGTCATCGGTCACGACGACCTGTACGCGCTCGGCGCGGCCCATCGCGATCTCGACGCCCTGCACGCGCGCATGAGCGCGCAACAGCCCGACGACGTCGCGGTGCTCATTTACACCTCGGGCACCACCGGCGAACCCAAGGGCGTGATGCTGACCAACGCCAACTTCGACAGCCAGCGCGTCGTGACCAAGATTTTCGCGTATCACGCCGACGACGTGTGGCTCAATCACATTCCGTTGTGTCACAGCTTCGGCCTGACCGGCGACATGCTGGCCAGCGGCGACGCGGGCGGCACCCTCGCACTGGCCTCGGGCATCGACCCCGAGGAACTGCGCGCCTCGCTGGCCGCCGTGCGCCCGACGGTGCTTATCAGCGTGCCGCGCCTGTACGAAAAAATGTTCCTGAAAATCACCTCGACGCTCGCGCAAAAACCGCCCTTCGTGCAGGGGCTGTTCGCCAAGGCGCATGCGGTCGGGCGCGAGATGTTCAAGCGGTACACAAGCATCGGCAAAGAGCCGCCGCTGAAAATGCGCCTCAAACACCGCCTGGCCGATCGCGTGCTGTCCAAGGTGCGCAAACAGGCCGGCTTCGAGAACATCCGCGTGGCCTACGCCGGCGGCGGACCGATCAGCGCCGAGCTGGTCACGTTCTTCCAGGGCCTGGGCATCGACATCTACCAGGGCTTCGGTCTGACCGAAACCAGCCCGGTGGTCACGGTCAACCGGCCGGGGAAAAACAAACTCGGCAGCGTCGGTCCGGCGCTGCCCAACGCCGAGGTGAAGATCGCTCCCGACGGCGAGATCATGGTGCGCGGACCGATGGTGATGAAGGGCTACTGGAACAAGCCGGGCGACACCACCGAAACGATCGAGTCCGACGGTTGGATGCACACCGGCGACATCGGCCACCTCGACAACGACGGTTACCTGTTCATCACCGACCGCAAGAAAGAAATCATCGTCACCAGCGGCGGCAAGAACATCGCGCCCACGCGCATCGAAAACCTGTTCAACATGGATCCGCTGATCGAAAAGGTCGTGGTGATCGGCAACGCGCGCAAGTTCCTCGCCGCGCTGATCTGCCCCAACTTCGAGGAACTCGTGCGCTGGGCCAAGGCCAACGACGTGCCGACCGAGCCGGTCGAGGAGATGGTCGAACACTCCGCCGTAACCGCGCTGTACCGGCAGAGCGTCGAGCGCGTGAACGAGCAACTGGCGCGCTTCGAGACGATCAAACGCTTTGCGGTGATGGACCACGTCTTCGACGAACATCACGGCGAGCTGACCGCCACGCAGAAGGTCAAACGGCGGATCGTCGACGAGAAGTACAAGGAGCTCATTGATAGCTTTTATATTGAATAGCGAGCTGATCTGTAGTTTAATTTATTCTAAATTTATTGGGGAATTTTATGGAAAAGATTATTACTGATATTGTAGAGATGATTTCCACATACACATCATCGATAAACTCCGTAATAGGCATTCTAGGCCTTATATTAACCATCATTGGCGTTGTATTAACTATCAAAGCTATTTCGCGAAAGCGTCCTTATTACATACTCAACGAGCCGAAATCATTAATAAAAATCCTCGATAACAAGTTAACTCATAAAATTTTTTACGGGAAACAAGAAGTGACCAACATTTATTCGATGAATTTCATCATCTGGAATGCCGGAAATAAATACATAGACGCAAAAGACATTTCGCAGGAAAAACCGATAACCCTGACGCCGATCCATCCGCAGACGGCCACCGAAAAAGTTGAGATTCTCGCAGTAAAAGAACTGACCACCAGCAGGCCGGAACTGCATATCAAGCCGATAAAGATGAAGGACGAAAAAGGATTTCCAAGAATTGTTTTTAATATTCAAGGAGACGAGGCGTTGGAAAGAAAGGACGGCAAAGCTTTTAAAATCCTTTTTTCCCACCCCGATCCGGCCTCGCTCGGTTGGGAGGTCACCGGGCGGATCAAAGGCGCATCGTCCGGCCTTGTCAAAAAGCATATTTTGCCAACCAGTCAACGGCCCTATGGCATCCTGGCGAACATCGCGTGCTGTGTAATTATTTTGATTCTCTCTCTTTCGCCCGTCGTTACCTCGGAAACAATGTCGACCCCGCAATATATTATTTCCGGCCTGTGCCTGGCGTATTTGCCGTTTTTGCTCAAGTCACACTTTTCCTCGCTTCCCTGGCTGAAAGACAAATCACTTGATTGACTCTTGGATATTTTGGTGATACGCCCACCACATGAACCAAGACGCGCCGCGCTTCAACTGGAAAACCTATCTCTATTTCGCCGTCGTACTCGGCGTTTACGCGGCGCTGATCGTTTCGATTCGGGCGCAGGCTCCCAGCGACAACACGGCCTTCCTCGATTGGGCGAGCCCGGAAGACGGCTTCTGCGAAACGTTGAACCTGGAGTTCGTCGCCTTGAATTTCTTCCTGGCGATTTACCTGCTGAAAAAATTCTGGCGGCGTAAAACCTTCGTCCGGCGCATTCTCTGGCTGCTCTATTTTTTCATCTGGTTCGGCGAGGAGAGCCAATGGGGGCAGTCGATTTTCCAGTTCGCCACGCCCTGGTGGTGGGAGGGCATGTCGGGCAAGAACGCCTTCGATCTGCACACCGTCGTCAACTACGGCTGTATTCTTTCAGTGGGCATGACGCTGGCGACCGGCATCGCGTTTCTCACCGGTTTCATCCGCGCCTGGCGCGGCGACAAATGGTCGCGGCTGTTTTGCGTCGGCCCGTTTCTGGTCGTGCTGTCCGGCTCGTTCCTGCCCGATCGCGACTATCTCTGGCAACTGTTCATCTCCTTCGTGCTGGCCGCCTACTTCGCGTTGGAGGCCTGGCAGCGTGAACCACAACCGCACCTCGCCGAGCCCACGCCATGAGCGACCGGCCGCTGACGGATCGGCGCGCGATCGTTTATTACGCGCTGGTCGTGTGCGGCGCAATCGCCCTGGTCGTCGTCTTGCATATCCTCGGCCCGCGCGAAGCGGAAGCCTATCAACAGTGGATCATGCCCGAAGAGGGCTTCGCCGAAACAATCAACCTGCTGTTCGTCGCGGTGAGTTTTTTCGCCTCGCTGGCGCTATTGCGTCGCGTGTGGCGCCGGCCGACCTTCGTGCGGCGGCTGCTCTGGACGATCTTCCTGTTCGTGTGGCTGTGCGAGGAGAGCCAATACGGGCAGTCGATTTTCCATTTCGCCACACCGTCCTGGTGGTACGGCGCGGCGGGCAAGCAGGCGTTCGACATCCACAGCGTGCCGCCCTACGGCTGTGCGTTGACGCTGGCGCTGGTGGCGCTGCTGACGGGATTGATTATCGCGGAGATCGTGCGGGCCGTGCGCGGCGACCGTTGGGCGCGCCTGTTTTGCTTCGCGCCGGCGCTGGCGATGGTCTCCGACCTGACGCTGCCCGTGCCTTTTCTGGCGTTGCAGCTTTTCTTTTCGTATTGGCTGGCGATGGTTCTGCTGTTTGCGTGGCGGCGGGGCGCGGGCCTTACTTCTTGATCAACTCGGCGTAGATCGAACCGACGAACGCTTCGGTTTCAACCTTCAACACATGGTGCGGCGGCTGCTTGTCGATCCACAGCGTCGCCTTGCGCACCTTGTTGACTTTCGATTCGGCGTCCTTGCCCGACGAGCGCTCGATGCGCGGCCAGATCTTCCAGGCGTCGAACTCACCCAGGCCGATCTTGATGTGCTCTTCGCCCATCACCGTGTAGGTCAGGTCGTGCCGGCGTTTGCCGTCGAAGGCCTTGAGTTTGTAGGTCTTGCCCAGCGACAGCGGCGCGCGTCGGGCGAAAATCAACGCGCTGAGCGGATCGTAATGATCGTCGGGCGCGTGGTTGGGCTTGAGCGGCTGCGCTTCGCCCTGGCGGAAACGCGTGCGCGAGCCCAGCAGCAGGCCCTGCGCCTTGTCGTGCCGGATTTCCGTGTCCAGGTGGAACGAACTTTCGCGCTGCTTGAACAGATACCGTTGGCAACGCAAATCGGCGACGGTGGTGACGACCTCGATTTCGTCGCGCACCTTCCAGATCCAGTCGAGCTTCGGTTTGCCCTTGATGCGGACCTGCACCTTGTAGCAGGGCTCGCCGCCTTCGGTAACCGCCAGCACGCGGATTTCCGCGGTCGCCGCGCTGATGCCCGACCAGCCGAATTCGTACTCGAGGTTTTCCCCGGCGAAATCGACCGTGGCTTGCGCGCCGGCGACGGCGACGACCACGAGCGTCAACACGGCCGCCGACAGCGTGGCGAGCCATCCCCTAAGGTTGTTGCGCGTTTTTGCTGAGCGTTGCATATCGCTCCCTCGTTTCCCGAACATACTCGGAATCGACTTTCATATCGCCGGCCAGCTCCAGGTTGCGCCGGTAAGCCTGCAGCGCCTTTTTGAGCACCGGCTGTAATTTTTCCCGCAGTTTTCGACGATACTCCGTTTGTTCGGCGGCGGTCAAACCTTCGGGAATCGGCGTGGCCAAAACCGCTTCGTAAAACAGCTCGTAGCCCAGGCCGATGCGAAACAGCGAAGCGACCACCCACTCGGGCTCGTAGGTGCGGATCGCCAGCGTGTAGCAGTTGCGCGCCGCGACGAACGCGTCGGCCTTTTCGCCCAGGTCGCGCGCCATCGATTCCTCGTTGCCGCTCAACTCGATCCCGCGGAAGCGCGCGAAATGGATTTCGCCCAGCACGAAATAACCCTCGGCGTAGGCGGCCCGCGCATGCACCACCCCGCGCTCGGCGTTGCGCTCGTAGATTTCCAGCGCCGCGCGCAGATGATGCTCGGCGAGGATCTCGTCGCCGTCGTGATAATAGGCGATGCCCAGGCGCGCGCGCGCCTCGTTGAATTCCAGCGGCGGCACGCCGAACTGATGCAGAATCGCTTCGAGCTGCTGTTGCGCTTCCCGGTGTCGCGCCAAACGCGCCAGGCACACGGCTTTGCGCATGCGCACCTCTTCCAGCCGAATGTCCTTGCCCAGGTCGTCGCCGAAGCCCTCGTAGACGCGCAGCGCGTCGGTCCAGCGCTGGGTGCGCTCGTACACGAGCCCCAGGTTGTAACGCGCCAACGGCGCCACGTCGCTGTCGGGGTATTTGTCCAGCAGCAGGCGATAGATCTTTTCGGCCAACGGCCAATCGGCGACGACGAAGGCCTTGTCGCCGCGTTCGAATAAATCATAGGCGTCGTAAATGTCGCTGTGGCGTCCGGTGGGATCGCCGACGATGGTCACCGGCGGCAGTTCGATCGACGTGTTGCCGCCGCTCGCGCGAAACGACGCGCACCCCGTCAGCAGCGCCAACAGGAGCGCGACCGGCAGCAGGCGTCGAATCGTCAAACGCGTCACTTGCTTATGTTGAAGGGGAAAGTGACGGTTTTCGACGAACCTTCGAAAGCCGGGAAGCGCATGAGCATCACGCGGCGCAAGAGGCATTGTTCAATCTCCGCATTGCCCAACGTGGAACTGGCGATCGCCGCGCTGGCCACGTTGCCCGCCGGGGCGATGACGAACTTCACTTTGACCACGCCGGAGGCGTCCGGATTTTTCGCGAAGCAGAATTTCACGCGGCCCATCGAATTGGCGATCGTCTTGCGGATGTGATCGGCCGTGAGCTGCGGCAGCGGGCCGGTCGCCACGACTTCCGGCGTCGGCTGCGGCACGCCGGGCGCGGGCGTGGGCGTCGGTCCCGGTTTTTCGCCGGGCTTGGGCGTCGCTTCCGGCGGCGCCTTGACCAGCGAAGCCAGCTTGGTCAGCTCACGCGTGGCCTCGTCGTTCTTCTTGTTGACGAACAGCACCTTGCGGAACGCCCACTGCGCGCGCGGATAATTTTTCGAATTCATGAACGCGCGACCGAGCGTCAGGTAGCGGTTTTCGATCGACGTGAGGCCTTCCTGCGCCTTGGCGTTTTTCGGATCGATATCCAAAATGAAGCTGTACAGACCGAAGGCGCTTTCCTCCGGCGGATCGGTGATGCGATTCTGGCTCACGTAGGTGCTGGCCTGCAGCAACAGCGCTTCCATCATCTCATCGTAGGTCGGGCCGCCCGGTTCGGGACGGTAAGTAATGCCTTCCAGATCGAAGGTGTCCTGATCGACCACCGGCGTGGGCTCGGTCGGCTGGGGCAGCAGACGATCTTTGTTCATCACGCCGACCACGACCAGCACCGCGACGACGGCCGCCGCGAGCCATCCCAGCCAGGCGCGGCTTTTCGCCGGCGCTTTGGCCGTCAACACCGGCGGCATTTCCGCGGCGCGGGTCGGCGCTTCGTAATCGCCGATCGGCGGCAGCTCTTCCTCGATGGCCGGCAGTTCGCCGGGGGCTTCGCGCGCGGCTTCGCCCTGGCTGAGCGCCTCGCCGAAAAATTCCTCTTCCGCCGCGAAATGCTCGTCCGGCGGCTCGACGGCCGCGGGCTCCTCTTCGCTCACGACGGTTTCGCGCTCGACGGTTTCCCGCTCGACGACCGCGGCGACTTCCTCCAGCGCCTCGCGCTCGCGATGATCGCTGGTGACCGCTTCGCTCACGGCCGACAGCGCCAGTTCCGCCGCTTCGGCCAGACGATCCTCGGCGGCTTCTTCCGGCCGGACGGCTTCCTCTTCGACGACCGGGGCGACGGGCCGGGCCGCGCGCGCCGCTTCGTAGGCGCCCAGGAAAACGCCCGGATTGGGCAGGCGCTGTTCCGGATCCTCGTCGCAGGCGTTGCGCACCAGGTCGAGCAACCCGGCGGCGTGCTCGCCTTTGATCGGTCCGCCGACGCGCCCGACGGCGGGCACTTCCAGCGTCAGCAGATATTCAAGCAGCTTGCCCAGGCTGTAGACGTCGGCGGCGCCGTTGCGCACGCCGTCGCGCACGAATTCCGGCGCCAGGAACGTGCGCCCGGACATTACCTGGAAATCGTTGGCCGTCATCACCTCGCGCAGCCAACTGGCCACGCCGATGTCCGACAGTTTGACGCCGGCCTTGCTCATGAAAATATTTTGCGGCGTCAAACCCATGTGCGGCAGATCGCCGAGTTGTTCCAGCCCGGCGCACACTTGGTGCACCACCTCGGACATTTGCTCTTCGGGGAACCCCTTTTCCGGTGCGTGCTTGCGCACGGCCTCGACCAGCTTGTCCAACGTCAGCGCGCTGACGAACTCTTCCACGAAATAAACCAGGTTGCCGTCGGCGCCCGTTTCAAACACGCGCACCAGGTTGGGATGCACCACGTCGCGCAGGCGATCGCCCAGGGCGCGCAGGGCGACGGCGGCGCCGGGACGGCTCGTCAGTCGTTCGTAAAACGTTTTGATGGCGCGCTTCTTGCCCGACTGCGTATCCAGCGCGCGGTAGACAAAGCCGAAGTTGCCGCGTCCCACAACCCGCTCGACTTTGAAACGGCCGCCGATCATATCTCCGACCACGAAGGTCCGCGCCGACATCGATTGTTCGATGGCGCCGTCCAAGCGGTCGAGGGTCTCGTCAGAAAAGATGTCCTTCAAGCTGAATGGTCCTTTATCCGTTTTCGTTCGCGAAAGGTGTGAGCATACCAATCTTTTAGCGGCCTGCCAATTCTCTCTGCCCGCCTCGAATCCCCGGCAAGAAAATTGTCAAAAGTATGGTGTGTTAACGGCGCGGCGTCAAGCGACTATCGCAATGTTTCAAGCCCGAATGACCACCGTGCGCGCAAGTTTATCATGCCACCCCTGCTTGTTGGGATCCAGCCCGATCCACACCACGCCCATGCCCAAAAAACCGATGGCGAAACAGGTGACCACGAAGCGGAAAAACGCCGTGAGATAGGTCAATTCCTCGCCGTGGGTGGTCAGCACCCGTATGCGCAGCAGGCGTTGGCCCAGGGTCTGGCCGTATGTTCCGTGCACGTAGGTGACGTACGCGGCGGCCAGCAGGATGAACAAAATATAAAAAGGAAGCCCCAGGGCCAGCATCAGATCGCGCGCGCTGCCGCCCTGGCTGCCGGTCACCAGGCGGCCGATCACCAGAAAAACGCCCAACGCCATCAGCAACAAGGTCATGTCGATCATGGCGGCGATGCTGCGGCGAATCAATCCGCCCTTGGGCACGACGTGCCGTCGGCGCGGTTCGGCGGTCGGACGGGCCTCGTGCGCCGCCGGCGTTTCATCTTCCTCTTCCTCGAAGGTCGTCTCCTCGATGACGATCTCTTCGTCGTTTTCGATCGACTCCGCCGCCGCCTCGGCCGACTCCGCCGCGGGCCGTTTGGCCTTGCGCCGGCCTTCGCTGAGCACCGCCAGGTAATCCTCGGGCGTCGGCTTGCGGTCGCCGGCGAGCGACTCGCGCCATTGCTGGCGCATCGAATCGTAGTCGACGCCCAGCAGCACCTTTTTCTTCTCGACCGTCTCTCCCGCCGGTTTGGCTTCCTCGCCCTGGCCGTTGTCCTCCAAATGCTGCACAAAATGGGAGATGATCTCCTCGGCCTTGGATTGCAGACGCTCCGCCTCTTGCTCGGCCTCGTTCGCCCGGGCGCGCTCGGAAACCAGTTGTTCTTCCTTTTCCCGCAACGTCGCGGCGATTTCCTGCGCGCGCCGCTGTTGCTCGGCAATGCGCGCCTGGTAAGCTTCCTCGGATTCCTGCACCGACTGTTTTTGCTTCTCCAGCGTGGCGCGCTCATGGGCCAGACGCTCGCGTTCGGCCTCCAGTTGCCGCTGATGCTCCGCCTGTTCGCGCCGGATTTTCTCCCGTTGCGCCTCCAATTCGTTTTGCATTTTCCGGATTTCCGCCTCTTCGCGCTCGCGGCGGCGCACGACGGACTCCTCGGCCTGCTTCAGCTCCTGCTCGACCTTCAGCCGCGCCATGGCGGTTTGATCGCGGAATTTCTTCTCCAAGGCCTGCTGGCGCACCTCGAAGGCCTTCTTTTCCTCCGACAGCTTTTGCCGGCGTTGCTCCAATATCTCGATTTGTTTGCGGATTTCATCGCGATCATGCTGGTCGGTGGCCCGATCGTAGGTGCGGCGCAACTGCGCCTTTTCCTCGCGGATCAGCCGTTCGCGGGCCAGATAGTTGCGGGTGGCCTCTTCCCGCTCGCGGCGCAGAGTCGATTCGCGCTGGGTCGTTTCGCGAGCCTGCTCCAGATCGTTGAGAACTCGGGAAGCGCTCGAACCGGCCGATTTACCGCGCAGACGGCCCAGCAGCTTGGATCGTGGCGCAACCTCGCCGCGACGATAGGCGACGAAGTCGAAGCCGCAACGCTTGCAATTGTCCAGATCGTCAAAGGAAACGAAACCGCATTCGGGGCATTTCATAAGCCACTCCGCGAGTCGAAAGCAAATATCGGGTAAGGTCCTATCACGGCAATCGAAGCAACGTCAAGATATGTTAATAAAACGTTCCAACGCTGAAATTTATAAGTTATTTTCGACAAACAAGGGTTTTCGGCCGGAAGCGCGCCGGTTTCATAAAGATATAACTTCTTGATAAATAGTGGTATTTTCATGATTTGCTAAAGAATGGGATTTTAGCCTTGACCCTATTTAAACAGTTGTGGTAGAGGTTTTGCCAAGCGGTTGACGAGGGCTTGCCTTCGGCGACCGGCGTGGTATAAGTCTCTCTTGATAGTGAGAGAGCAAGGTTGCGTTGTTCTTTTACCTTACATTCGTATTGGACGATTGTTTCTCTGAAATTCAGGAGCCAACGGACAAAAACGGCAACGTAAAGGAGGAGTTTAAATGAAAGTGTGGAACAACAAATTGTTTCTGTTCGCGTTGGTCGCGGCGATGGTGCTGAGCCTCGGCTTCGTCCTGGCCTGCGGCGACGACGATGACGACGACGATGACGACGATGATGATGACGACGACGACGATTTCTTCGATGACGACGACGATGACGACGATACCGGCGACGATGATGACGACGACGACACCGGCGACGACGACGATGACGACGACGACGACGATGACGACGACGACGCTGACGCCCCGGTGCTGAGCGCGGGCGGCTGGGATCCGGCCACCACGACCCTCGGCGAGTTCACCGGTTACGATGAGCAGATGTACTACAGCGCCCTGTTCTGGAGCGTCTGTGACCCCAACAACGACCTGCTGCCTGACGGCGAAGTGTTCGTGTACCAGAGTGGCACGACCAGCCCGTTCCTGGCCGGCGACCTGACCTGGGCCGACCTGAACAATCCTCCGGACAGCGATCTGGGTAACGTTGGCGATTGCAACGCCCCGGTCCAGACCGGCATCAACGTTCTGTTTGCCCCGGAAAGCGACCCGGGTACCCCGGGCACCTACTGCGCCGACATCGAGGCTACGGACAACGCGGGTAACTTCAGCAACCTGCTGACCAACCTCTGCGTGACCCACAACCCGTAAGCGCAAGACCCTATCCGTAATGGTGAGGGCCTCCTTCGGGAGGCCCTTTTTTCATGCCCGTTCAATGAGTAAACCAGCCTGATTTACGCTTGACCCCCCACAACCCCCATGGTAAAAGATGTTGCTTTTCGACCTGAGGATGATGCGTCGAAGTATCGACGGTTTTGATTTCCAGCGTGGTATGCAAGGAGGTTTTTCATGTTGCGTACTTCCACCGACCGCAACGTATTGGTCGTTTTGGCCCTGGTGCTCAGTCTGTGCCTGACCGGCGCACTGTTGATCGGCTGCGAGGAAGATGACGTCGAAACCGAAGAAGGCGACACGGGCGACCTGTGCGCGTTCTGCGTTGAAGACGACGATGACGACAACGGCGGCGACGACGACGACGACGACGATGATGACGACGATGATGATGACGACGACGACGATGACGACGACGATTGGTCTTCCGACGCCGGCGGCCCGGTCCTGAGCAACGTCCGTTGGAATCCCGATGAAATCAGCATTACCGACGGCGGCTCCGTTTCGTTGAAGATCGAAATCTGCGACGAGGAAAACGATCTGTACGACGAAGGCGGCGACACCTGGGGCGGCGTGTACATTTTCACCGCCGGTTCCACCCAGGCCTTCCTAACCGAAAATCCGTTGGATATGTCCCGCTGGTCTTCGCTGTTGGAAGAAGGCACCGATTGCGAAGCCCCGACCCTGATCTCCGTGTCCGTCGGCACCCAGGGCATGGCCCCCGGTGAATACTGCGTGGACGTGGGCGCGACCGACGCCAACGACAATCACAGCGATCTGACCGAGGAAGTCTGCTTCACCGTTACGACGTGACGCACGACAAAGCGAACGATCCGAGCCCGCTCCCTTCGGGGGGGCGGGCTTTTTTTAATTAATGCACGTAGCCCAATTCACGCAGTTTCTTTTTCAGATGATCCGGAATCTCCCCGGAAATCACCCGTGGCGGAAAGCGCACTTCGTTGTTGGTGGCGGCGCGTAGTTGCTCGGCCCATGCTTTGGCTTGCGGATGCGCGGCGGCCAGATCCTTGCCCTCCGTCGGGTCCTGCGACAGATCGAACAACTGCACCGTTTTCTCATCGATCAGCACCGTTTTGAACGGCCAACGCAGCATCGCCCGCTGCCGCGCCCAAGGCAGATCGATGGCGGAATACACCGCCCGTTCGCCCGCCTGCCCCACCAGCAACGGCAGCAAACTGACGCCGTCGCTCTTGGGCCGCTTGGGCGACTTGACCGCCGCGAGGATCGTCGGCATGACGTCCACCAGGCTCACCGGCGCGGCGATGCGCGTGCCCGCCAGCCGGCCCTGCGGCAGCTTGATCATCAGCGGAATGTGCGTTTCCGGTTCGTACACGTTGTTGCCGTGCACCATCACGCCGTGCTCGTCGAAGGATTCGCCGTGGTCGGCGGTGACGATCACCAGCGCGTCGTGGTAGCCCGGCAACGTGGGCAGCAATTCGCCGAGATACGCGTCCAGCGCCGTGACTTCCGAATCGTACGCCGCGCGCAAATGCGGCACGACCGCCTTGTGTTTTTCGAAAAATCCGTCGCGCTGCAAGTTCCCCAGATCGTGCGAGGGCAGCACTTCCAGTTGCTTCCTCCAGTCCGGATCGTACGCGTCGATGTACGGCTGCTGCGGCATGTACGGATGATGCGGGTCGAAGAAAAACAAAAACGCGAACACCGCCTGGCCGAAGCGCTGCTCGCCGGTCAGGCGCGGCAACAATCCGGCCCAGGAGCCGGCCACGGCCTGCCGCGGCGTGAATTCGTGCACGACGTACTCGTCGAAGCCCTGCGCGAAGCCGTATTTTTCGGCCAGATGCCCGTTGGCGCTGATGCCGTAGGTGCGATAGCCGGCTTCTTTCATCGCCTCGGCCAGCGTCGTGTAGCCGTTGTTGAGCGTCTGCTGGCTCAGCACGCGGCCGTATTCCTGCAACGCCTTGGTCGTGCCGTGGTGGAACGGATACAAGCCGGTCATCAGGCTGGCCATGCTCGGCACGGTCCAGCTCGACGGCGCCAGACAATGTTCGAACAGCACGGCTTGTTGGGCGAATCGATCCAGCGCGGGCGTCGGGTGCTTGCCCCCGTAACAACTGAGCGCATCCGCCCGCAACGTGTCCACGGCGATCAGGTAAACCGGCATCGGCGGCGGACCGGAGAGCTTGGCGCAGCCGACGCACACCGCCAGTGCGACGACCAGCAACACTATTTTTTTCACGTAACCCCCAAGCGAACAAGACCACCTATCATGTACCGGATTTTTCGCGGCGGACCAAGGGGGGTTACTCGATTGTCGACGCCGGGCTTTCCGTTGGCGCGCTCGGCGCTTCCTCGGTTGCGGGCGACGTTTCCTCCGATGCGGGCGACGCTTCGTCGGTCGGCGCCGGTTCCGGCGTCGCGATCGGCGGCGGTGCGGGCGTCGGCGCGGGCGCCGGGCTCAGTTTATCCAACCACAGGCAATAGCCGCCCTGCTGGCTGGTGAAGCACAACTGATCGCGCAGGGTATCCAGGGTCAGGTAGCGCACGCGGCGGCCGACCTTCATCGTCCAGACGCTCTCCAGGCTCTGGCTGGCGTAAGCGGTGATCGTCCCGGCGAAGAAGTTGCCGACGTACACCAGGTCGCGCCTGGCGTCGAACTGCATGTACCGGCCGCCCTTGAACAGCGGCACCATGGTCTGCGGCTCGAAGGTGTCGGCGTCGAAGGCCTGCAACTGCCGCCCGAACAACGACGTGACGAACAACCGCCGGCCCTCGCTGTCGAGGGCGAGGTTGTAAATCAACAGGCCGAAGCCCACCGGCGCTTTCTTCTCCACCTGGCCCGTATCGCCGGCGATGCGCACCAGCTCGCCGCCCATCGTCACGGCCACCACGTCGTGTCCATGGTAATAATCGATGACCATGTCGGTCACCGAATTGCCCAACGTAACGCCGGCGCCGGAATCGGCCAGCGTCGAAGCGCGCAACACGTGCAGCATGTTCGTGTTCGAGGTGGCCACGTACAAGCGGTCCATGCGGCGATCGAGCCGCAGCAGGCCGACGCGCACGCCGTCCATTCCCTCGCGCTTGATCGGACGCTTGAGCCGGTTCGGGTCGTACACCATGATCTCGTTGCGGCCCATGTTGCCCACGTAAATCATGTTGGCGGCGCAGTCGAGCGCGACGTTGTCGGTCGTACCCCCGGTCATGGGGATCCGGCGGTTCTTGCCGGTCGCCGGATCGATGAACGTCAGGCCCGAGCGGAAGGTGAACTTGTTGCCGACCATAAATTCCTTGCCGTCGCAGGTGGGCGTCAGAAAGCGCGTGTTGCCGCCCAGGGCGCGCACCCAGCCACGGCGCTGGCCTTCGTATTCGAACACCTTGCGCGCCGCCGGATGATTGCGCACCTCGGCCCGGCCGCCCACGTCGAAATAGAAGGTCACACCGTGCGCGATGAGCATCGCCATGATCACGCTGATAACCAGCGGAAAGCGCGGGAAGTTGTCGCGGTCCGGCAGCCGGAAATACAGCGCCATCAGGCCCATCGCCAGCGCCATCGAGACCGTGCGCCCGAAGCCCATCGGCACCATGTGGATCAGGACGACCACCGCGACGACCACGAAGGTCCACCAGCGGAATTTCTTCCAGTTCAGCACCAGGAAGGCGATCGCGATGATCCAGGTCAGAAAGGTGTAAAAACCGAAGAACCGGCCGACCACCACGTTGGTCACCGCCAGGCCGAACAGGCTGCCCACGCCGATCAGCGTGCCCACCCACCAGGCGGCGCGATACCGTTTGACGCGCAGGACCGGATAACCGAAGGCGAGAAACAGCAGCAACAAAAGCACCAGCGGGGCCTGGCCCTGCCGCGCGACGTAGTAAATGCCCGCCGTCGGCAGCAGCGGCATCAGCAAAAAGCCGATGCAAAACGGCACCGCCGACAGGTAATCCTTCCAACCGATGCCGCCGAACCAGCGCTTGTACCAAGGCAAGGCTTTGCTATCTTCCACGGTCCACACACTCCTTTTCCGGCCTGCGAGCAGCAGACTAACGTTGTCTGCGCCCGCTCGCAAGAGCGAAACGTTTCAGAATCTTTTCGGTTAAAGACCACGCCGCGCCTTGACCGGTTCAAGCTTGGTGGTCACATTGGCCGCATGGAAAAGAAAACCGTTTTGTTCATCTGCACGCGCAACGCCTGCCGCAGCCAAATGGCCGAGGCGCTGGTCAATCATTTTCTCGGCGATCGATGGGAAGCCTTTTCCGCCGGCACCAAACCGGGCACGCCCAACCCGCTGGCGCTGCGGGCGCTGGCCGAAATCGGCGTGGCGCATCCGCACGCGAAAAGCGAGTCGCTCGACGTCTACGCCGATCGTCCCTTCGACCTGGTGATCACCCTGTGCGGCGACGCCGACCAAAACTGCCCCGTGTTTTTCGGCGGCAAGCGGCGCGAGCACATCGGCTTTGACAATCCCGACGCCGCCGTCGGCAGCGAAGAGGAACGCATGGTCGTCTTCCGGCGCGTGCGCGACGAGATCAAAGAAACGATCCTCGCCCGCTTGCGCGCGTACGATCCGGACGAAATCGCTCTCGTCCTGCCGCAATTGTAGGGAATCGCCTCAGACGTTCTTGAACTTCTGGTCCAGGTGATGCTCTTCCACCTGTACGCGCCACAGCAGCATCAGCATGTACGGCAGCATCGCCAGCCAGGCGGTGTACGCCTGCGCCAGTTGCAGCACCCCCACGAGAAACAGGAAGTTGCCGGCGTAGATCGGATGCCGGAAGTAGCGGTACGGCCCGTCCTTGACCAGCGTATGCGACTCGTCGTCGTTGTACGCGGTCGGCGCGTAATTGCGTCCCAGTGTCTTGTACGCCCAGGACGTCAGCAGCCGTGCGACGATCACGGTGACCAGACCCGTGAAAAACAACGCGGGAATGCCGTCATCGATCGGCGAATGGTACCACGCCTCGGAGATGGCCATGCCCAGCACGAAACAATAGGAGATCAGCAGCGGCCGGTAGGTGGGATCGCCGGCGAAAATGTCGGCGCGTTCGTCCTTGTGGTAACGTTGGCGCATGGCCAGCCCATGAGCCAGGGATAACACGGCGGTCAAAACCAGACCGGTCAACCAGTATTGCCAAGTAAAATCCATCGATGGTCCCCTCGTGCTCCCCATGGTGAAACTAGGGGCAAATCGTCTCGACGTCAAGAAACAAAACGAAATCCGGGAACACGACGATTTTTCTCCCCGAACATTCTCCCTCACCCCGGGCTGCGCCCGACCCTCTCCCCAAGGAGAGAGTGAAAACGACCGCCCGATCTCCCCGCTCCCGGCGGGAGAAGGGGCGGGGGTGAGGGCCATAAAAAAATCGGGGACACGACGATTTCATGTCCCCGGCGTTCCTTTATCGCGAATCGCTTTACAGGATACAGTCGTACAGGCAGGTCAGCAGCGGCGTGCAGTAGCCGTCCTCCTCGAATTGCGCGAAGCAGGCGTTGGTGCAACTGTTCTGGCCGCCCTCGGAAACGCAAAAGTCGACGCACTCGCTGCGTGACATGGGCGCCTCGTTCTCGTCTTCCAGATACATCTGGCAATCGTCGTAGACGACCGCGCAGGCCTGCTCGCAGGACGTACCGTCGCCGCTGCCGCCGTCATCGTCATCATCGTCGTCGTCGCCCCCACACCCCGCGACCAGCCACAGAGACATCGCCACAACCAACACCATCAAGGGCATCAAATACCCGACCTTCATGTTTACCTCCTCAGATTCCGGTTTGTCGTCGCTCATAATTGACTAATCGGTTAATAGCGAGGAAAACATGAGAAGCTTTTGACTGTTTGGTTAATAAATTTTCGAAAGAGAGTCGTGCACGTTGATATCACAGAAGAATTTAGAGATCTACTCTTTCAGCACGTCGATCAGTTCGCTCATTTCGGCGCCGCCGGTCAGTTCGAGGAAGATCGACTCGAGGCCGGAATCGGGTTCGGCCGACATCTGGCGCAGCTCGTCCATCGTGCCCTGGGCGATGATCCGGCCGTGGTTGATGATCGCGATGCGGTCGCAGACCTCCTCGGCCACTTCCAGCGTGTGGGTCGACATGAACAGCGTGTTGCCGTTGTCGACCAGGCGGCGGAAGATACGCTTGACCAGCCGCGCGCCCTTGGGGTCCAGGCCGACCATCGGTTCGTCGACCATGAACACGTGCGGCCGATGCAGCAGCGCGGCGCACATGATCAGGCGCTGCTTCATGCCGTGCGAAAAATTTTCAATCAGGTCGCCGGCCCAATCCTCCAGTTCGAACAGCTTGAGCAAATCGGCGCCGAAGGATTCGATTTCCTCCGCCGGCACGCTGTAGAGCCCGCCGATGAACCGCAGAAACTCCTTGGCCGTCAGCTTCTCGTACAGGTACGGCCGGTCGGGGATGTACCCCAGGATCGCCTTGGCCTCCAGCGGATTCTTGATCGCGTCGATGCCGCCGATGAAGATTTCGCCGGCGGTCGGCTGCAGCATGCCCACGATCATTTTGATCGTCGTGGTCTTGCCCGCGCCGTTGGGCCCGAGGAAACCGAAGATCTCGCCCTCGCGCACTTCCAGGTCGAGGTTGTCCACGGCCACCAGATCGCCGTATTTTTTGGTCAAGCCCTTCGTGGTGATCATTGCCACTCCAAGACGTTGATATTCACGCTTCCCATCAGCCGGATGATGTCGATCTGCCGGTCCAACCCGCCCGAGACGATGCGCAGGTGCGTCGCGTCGGCGGGAAACTGGCCGAAGGTGGCGTCCAGGCTGATCCATTCGCCGACGTACACGCCGTTCCACGCGTGGTAATAAAACGCGCCCTGATGATACACCAGGCCCACGTGCACCTGCGCGGGCAATCCGGCCGCGCGCGCCAGGGCGGCGAACAGCGCGGCGTGCTCGTTGCAGTCGCCCTGCCGGACCATCAGCACTTCCTTGGCGCTGGTCATCGAAATGAGCGGTTTCTTTTTCAGGTTGACGTTCACCCACTTGGCGATCGCCTGGGCCGCGGCCAGCGCGTCGGCGCCCTCGGGCACGATCTCGCGCGCCTGCCGGATGATGGCCGGATCGTCGACCTCCAGCAGCGGCGTGGCCTTGAGCAGCTCGAGCAGCTTTTCGTCGTCGCCTCGGTAGGGGATCTTGAAGCCGCCCTTTTCCGGCAGCGGGTTTTTCACGACGGTCAGGACGTTTTGGTCATCGAGCGTCTGGCGCTCGTCGTCGATCGGCAGATCGTCGAGGGTCACGCCGTTCAGGCGCACCTTGAGCCGCTTGCTCTTGCGCGAATCGGGAATCTGCTTGTCGCTGTTGACGGCGGCCAGCTCGGGGATGTCGGTCGGCTTTTTCGACCACCCCTGCTCCATCGCCGCCTGATGCGGTTCGCGCACCATGACGAAGCCGGCCAGGCGCTGTTCGAGCGTTTCGCCGCGCTCGTCGACGATCGATTCGGCGCGCGCCCCGGCCAGGTCGGTGACCACGCGGAACGCGACGATCTTCGTGCCGTCGGCGGCGGTGTGCTCGATGCGGTCGACCACGCGGATCTTCGCCTTGTCGTAGCGGAAGGTAGACGGCTCGAAGAAGGGCATCTCGTAGGTTTCGCCCACCTGCAGGCCGCCCTCGTCGGCCAGCAGGTCGGTCAGGTCGTCGGGCATCAGCGGCACTTCGGTCAGCGGCAGCGTTTCCTCGCGCCGGCCGGCGGCGGTTTCGATGTCCAGGTCCAGCCGGTTGCCGCGCACCGTGCCGATCACCTTGAACTTGACCAGATCGGAGCTCATCGAAAAATCGAGGTACTGCAGCTTGTGCTGCAAATCGGTCAGCACCTTGGTTTCGGTGCGCACCACCCGTTCGGCGCCCTGAATGGCCAGGCGCATGTAATTGTTGGTGCGCGTGACGTACCCCGAGGCGGTCTGTTTGCGCTCGCTGGCCAGCCAGCCGATTTTCGCCCGCTTGTTGCCGGGCTGCTCGATGTAAAAGCCGTACCACTTCTGGTCGGCGTCCAGGCCCTCGGCCGCGGCGACCTCCAACACGTTGGCGGCTTTCTTATCGGGAAGATTGCGCATGGCGAAGATCGTCAGCATGGCCAGCCACACGATCAGAATGATCCAGCGCACCGGTTTGGACATCGCCGCTCCTTTCATTCATGAAGGTAGCCGCTTCGGCCTTCGCGCGCAAGCAGGACGATAAACCTTCTGTGATTCAGGGGCGTTGTTGAAGCATCTGGCTGAGCACCAGTTCGGCGTCGGGTTCGGACAATCGCAGGCCGCCGGCCTCGACGATCGCCGCCGGCAATTCGAAGCGGTTCGGATCGGCGCCGGTCCAGGTGAAGATCGGCCGGCCGAGTTTGCGCATGTGCCGCCAGGACGAAGCGCTGCCGCTTTTCAGGCGTCCGCCGACCACCACCAGCGCCTGCGCCAGCCCCACGACGATCCGGTTGCGCGTGGGAAAGAAATCGCGTCGCGGCGGCGTGCCCGGCAGCAGTTCGGTCACCACGCTGCCCTGCCGCGCTACGCGCTCGAACAATTCGCGGTTTTTTTCGGGATAGCATTTGTCCAGGCCGGTGGCCGTCACCAACACCGTGCGTCCGCCCGCGTTCAGCGCGCCCCAATGCGCCGCCGCGTCCACGCCCTCGGCCCCGCCGCTGACGATCGTCACGCCGAAGGCGCTAAGTTTGCGGGCCAGTTCGCCGGCGAATTTGGTCGCCCGTTCGCCCGCCTGGCGCGGACCGACGATCGCCACCGCGAAAGCGTCCGGCGGCCACAGCGGACCGCGATAAAACAGAAACGGCGGCGGTTCGTTGATCCCGGCCAGCAGACGCGGATAATCGTAGGCGCCCCAGAATGTGCCGCACCCGCCGCGTCGAAGGAAAGCCTCGACCCGCTGTTGTTCTTCGAGCAGGGGAGCTTTGTCGCCGGCGGGAAGCAGCTCGCTTTGCGCGCCCAGCGCCGTCAGCGCCTCCCCCGGTGAACCGTGTTCGCGCACCAGGTCGACGAAGCGCTTGGCGCCCACGCCGTTGAACCGCGCCAGTCGCACAGCGGCGAGCAATTGCCGATGATGTTCGATCAGCAAGCCTTCTCCGATCGCTTCCAAAAAAAGAAGCCAGAGGGGGGCAGAGCCTCTGGCCTGAAGCAAGGTTGTCGTCCGATGTGCAAACAACGAACCTGGCTCAGGATTTTTGCAATTATTATGCCCACTTAGGCTATCTCGTGCGGCCTGCTGAAATCACTCGTTCATTCAACCGCTTGTCGCCAAAACTTCAAGCGACCTCTGCGGTCGTCCCCTCTGAAAAGAGTGATGAAAACTTAACATCTTTTCAAAAAGCTGAGGCGGCTCAGCTTTCCTGACGCTTGTAGGTGGACACTTCCAGAACGGCGTTGAGCAGCGTTTTGTCGTCGAAGCGCGCTTCCACGTGCAGCTTGCGCACGCGCAACACCTTGGTCGAGTACTCGATTTCGTACAGCAAGCGGGTCAGTTCCTCGAGGGTGATCTTCTCGACCCGCATTTCGACGGCCTCTTCCTGATAGAAGTCGTTTTTCGGCTTGGCCTTGCTGACCATCGAGTCGATGCCCTGCTTGACGTTCACCTTTTCGGCGATGCGCGACAACTCGCTGAGCAGCGAAAGGCTCTTGTTGCGGTTGATCTGGCTTTCGATGCGGTTGAAGTCGCCCTTGATCTGCTCGAAGCTCTTGTAGAGGCGAATGACTTCCCGCAGCTCGTTTTCCTTGACCTTGATCTTGTCGTCGATTCCGCCGATGCCCAAGCGCGGCAGCACGACCACCCACAGGAACATCAGCACCGCGACCGCCGCGCCGGCGATCATGGCGATTCGTTTTTGATGATCGTCAAGGTTCAGGTTCATCGCGTCTACTTCGTCCTTGTCTTGGTTTTCGCCTTGGGTTGCGTCCGCGCCCCGGCGGTGGCGGAGCGCTCGCGGTCGGTCAGGTGCACGGAGAATTTGAATTTCACCTTCTCCGACACCGAGCGGCTCGACTCTTTTTTCACGCTCTTGAAGCCGGTCAGTCCGCCGAGCACGTTCTCGATTTTATCGACGTCGTCAAAGGCGTTGCATTCACCCTCGAACTTGAGCAGGTCCGGCGTCAGGTCGATCTTCTTGATGTCCACGGTGATTTCGGGTGGAATCGCCTCGGAGAGCTGCTTGATCACGTCCAGCGCCCGCAAGTCGCCCTCGCCCAGGAAGCCGACGGTTTTGTATTTGTCTATCGTTTTGCCGATCTGCGCCTGGAACTGCTGCAGCGGCTGCGTCGGCGGCACGCCGGGGAACGCCTTGAGGTAGATCTGCACCACCTGGTCCGACAGCGCCTGGTAATACTTGCGCTTTTGCATGTTCGACGCCACGACGTTGTACAGCAGCAGGGCCAGAATGATAACGCCCACCACCACCGCCGAGCGGATCGACGCCTTTATCGCCGTGCGTTGCTTGCGGTAGAAAAATTCGCCCAGGCGCAAATTGAGCTTCATGTTGCGCAACGGACCCACGCCGCTGTGTACCTCGGCGAACGCCGCGGCGAACCGCGCCTGGTTGACATGGTCGTCGTCGCTGTTGTTTACCGGCGCGCCGGCCGGCAACGACGTGAAGGGAGAAACCTCGACGCCCAATTCGTCGGCCAGCAGATCGTCCAGGCCCCGCAGGAGGCTGCCGCGGCCCAGCATGTATATCCGGGTGATCTCCACCCCGAACTGCGACCGCGCGCCCTGCAACACCTGCCGCAAGCGGACCAGCAGCGGCTCCAGGCCCTCGCGCAATACCTGCGCGACTTTGTCGTCGACCCGCAGGTCGGCTTTGGTCTCTTTGAGTTCCCGCGCCCGGTCGGCATCGATGTTCAGCGCCTTGGCCAGTTTTTCGTCCAGCATCGCGCCGCCCATCGGAATCGAACGCAGGTTGAGCAACTCGCCCTTGTCCACCAGCGTCAGGTCGGTGTAGTGCCGCCCGAAGTCGATCAACGCGTACGCGCCCTGCTCGTCGGGCAGTTGCAGGGTCGCCGCGGCGTACAACGAAAACGGAATGACGCCGACCTTCTTCGGATCGACGCCGGCCTGCGCCAGGTGCCCCAGGAACTTTTTGATATTCTCCTTGGGCGTGATGCACACCATTACTTTAAAGCCGCCCTCGGGAGCCTTGCCCAACACGTCGAAGGCGACGTGCATGGTGTCCAGATTGAACGGGACGATGTTCTCCAGCTCGAAGGGCAGGATCTGCTCGATGCGCCGGCGGTTATCGAACGGCAGGGTCAGAAAATGCGTGGTGACCTCCGCGCCGGGCACCGAGGTGTGCACTTCCTGATACTCGAGGTTGTGTTTCTTGAACAGATCGGCCAGTCCGAACACCCAGGGCGGCGGCGTTTCGGTCGGTTGCGGCGTCGGCTCCGCGCCGGGCACATCCGTCTCCGCCTCGCCCTCTTCCAGGTCCTCGGCTTGGGAGGTGATCACTTCCGCTTCCATCGGCGGCAGGCGATGCGCCACGTCTTCCGCGCGCGGCACGGGCTCGACATACGTGGCCAGCACGTTGACGTCGCGCCAGGACACCTCGGCCAGCACGGCTTTGATTTCCGTCGTTCCGATGTCGATGCCCAGAATCAGATGCGCCATCGAATTTCGCTTCCTTTTCGCTTTGTCGCCCCTTACAGACCCGGGGAGCGACGGCGAAGTTAAACCATCCCAAGCAGGATGTTTCTGTCTACCAGAACCTTCTTCCCGCTGCAAGCGGCAAAAGGCCGAACGCCCCCATCCACAGGCCTCGCGCGGCGTCGCAAAAAAGACGTTGGCGACTCCGGTCGATTCCTGTAACATGATTTCCGGATATGCGTTTTGCCTATGGTTTAAATCGACCACAGTGAAATAATTTTCTTTTCCCATGGGAAAAACAGTTTCGCGAAGGCCGTTGCAAAGGCCATGGAAAATAGAATAAATATATGATACTAAATTTCGGCTTTCAAAGGTTCGGCCCACCGCCGAACCGATGAATGTCCAATTTATCCTCATGTATTGGGGTCATAAGGAACCATCGCTGCGAATCGAAGTTTCGCGGAGGCGTTGAAGGTGAGGAAAATCGAACTGACGCAGGCGCAGCCGGGCGACGTACTGGCTCAGCCGATCGAAAACAACAAAGGCATCGTCCTGTGCGGCGCCGGCACCGAATTGACGCAAACCTTGATCGATCGCTTCGAACGCATGGAGATCATCTCCTTGTGGGTGGAAAGCAACGAGTCGATCAACAAAGAGCAATTCGAAAAAATGAAGGCCAAAGTCGAGCAGCGGTTTTCCCTGGTCGATGCGTGCCCCATTGGCCAAGTGTTGAAAGAAATCGTTCTCGAACGTTTGGAAAGTAGAGTCGGCTGATCATGTTGTTAGACAAGGACCAATTTCAGAAAAAGCTGGCCAAGCTGCAAAACCTGCCCGCTTTCCCCAGCATCCTCGACCGCTTCAACGAGATGGTCAAGGATCCGTCGATTTCCATGAGTCAGATCGGCGACGTGATCGGGCAGGATCAAATGCTGTCGTTGAAAATCCTCAAACTGATCAACAGCGCGTTTTACGGCTTCCCGGGGCGCATCAGCACGATCACCCACGCCCTGGTGCTGTTGGGCTACGACGTCGTCAAAGGTCTGATCCTGTCGGCGACCGTCTTCGAGGAAATGTCCAACGACTGGCGCGAATTGTGGAAGCATTCGCTGGGCGTCTCCAAGGCTTGCGGCTTGATCTGCGAAAAGCTGCGCATTCCCGATGCCGAGGAAATCGCCATGGCCGGTTTGCTGCACGACATCGGCAAAGTGGTGTTGATCCTCGAGGAGCCGGTGATCTACGGAAAGGTGCAGATGGGCGCCGCCAAACACGACATGCCCATCGAACTGGCCGAACAGAAACTGCTGGGCTTCGACCACACCGAAGTCGCTTCGTGGCTGTGCGATCGCTGGCACCTGCCGCAACGTCTGGGCGTGCCGATGGCTTACCATCACCACCCGGAAAGTTCGAAAAATCCGCAGATGCATTCGGTGGTCGTTTTCCTCGCCGACAACGTCACCAAGGCCGTCGGGGCGGGGGCGGAAGTCTGCAGCAAAGTGATGCCGATGCCGGCCATCGTCACCGATATGCTCAACATCAACCGCGCGTTCCTGGAACAGTTGGTGATCGATCTCGAGCGGGAGCTACAGACGATCTCGGCCGATTGATTCCTCTCCATCCGGAGGTAGAGGGTGTCGCAAGCGCAAAAGCGAATCATGATTCTGGATCCCGATCCCGAACGCGCGGATCGGATGGTCGAACTCATGGAAGCCGAAGATCACTTCGCTTATGCCATCGAAGATATGAACCGGGCGATGCAGCAGATCTACAACGAAGCGCCCGACCTGATCATCATGACCGCCATAGGCGACCGCTGGAAAACCTTCCTGCGCACCCTCAAAAACGACAGCGTCTACCGCTATCTGCCGGTGCTGGGTTTGTTCGAGGAAGGAATGCTCGGACCGACCACCACCTTCGAAGGTCTGCCGATCGACGACCTGCTGCTGTTGCCGCTCAACCTCGACGAACTGCGTCTGCGCGTGCGGCTGGCCATCGTCAAATCCAGCCGTTACCTCGACGCCAATCCGCTGTCGCGCCTGCCGGGCAACTACACGATCCTGCAGACGGTGCAAAACCTCATCGACAACAAAACGCCCTTCGCGTTGGGCTACATCGACATCGACAATTTCAAGCCGTTCAACGACCGCTACGGTTTCTCGCGCGGCGACGAAATCATCCGCATGACCGCGCGCATCATGACCAACGCGGTGCGCGGCTCGACCGATGCGATCGGCTTCGTCGGCCACATCGGCGGCGACGACTTCGTGCTGATCGTCGAGCCGCAGTCGGTCGACACGATCTGCAAACAGGTGCTGTTCAACTTCGACATGATCGCCAGCACCTTCTATGACGACGAGGACCGCATGCGCGGCTACATCGAGTCGGTCGACCGCAAGGGCAACAAGAACCGTTTCCCGCTGCTGTCGCTCTCGATCGCCGCGGTCATTTCGATCAACCGCAACTTCACCCACTACGGCGAATTCTCCGCCGCCGCCAGCGAAGTGAAAAAAGCGGTCAAACAGCTCGACGGCTCCAACTACATGGTCGACCGCCGCCACGACAAAAATGAAAACGACGATCCGCAGCTCGCGCTCGTCGAAGCCTGAGAAAACTCTCCCGATTTGATTGATCAATAACCGGATGGGCTATTTGCGCCCGGCGGGCTTGGCCGCCACGCGCTCGAGTTCCTCGATCTGCTCGGGCGTGCCCACGCAGACCATCGTGTCGCCGCGCGTCAGCGGCATCGTCGGATCGGGCACCGTGGTCGCCGCGCCCGCGCCGTACTCGCGCCGGCGGATGGCCACCACGTTCACCCCGAAGCGCGCGCGGATGTTCAAGTCGGCCAGCGTCTGATCGCTGAAGTAATCGCCGACGGTGATCTCGCGCGTCACCTGGTCCGGTTCGATCTCGACCAGGTCGCCCGTCTTGCCGTTGAGTCCCTTTTCCGCCTGCGCTTCCTGCTCGGTGCGCACGTAACGCACGCCCAGCGCGCTCTGGCGCAGAATCTCGCGGTTGTAGGCGTCGATCAGATCCGAACGATGCATCACGCCCAGGAACGTTTGATCCTTCTCGGACTTGACCACCGGCAGTTGGTCGACGTGCCGCCGGCCCAGCAGCTTCATCGCCTCGGCCAGCGACGTCTCGGGCGTCACCTGCGCCACGTTGGTGTACATGATGTCGTCGGCCAGCACCAAGCCGCCCAGGCCCTGGCTGGTCAGAATGTCCTTGGCCGTGTGCATGTTGATCTCGCCGCACAGCGTGTTGTTTTCGTCGACGACGTAAAACTCCGACTCTTCGCGGCTGAGCATCACCTTGACCACCGCGTCGAACGGCAGCCAGCGCGGAATCGGCTCGTGGTCGGTGCGCATGTAGTCGGCCACCGCCAGGCTTTGCAGAATCGTCTGCTCGCGCCCGCCGAAAATGTTGATCCCCTGCTTGGTCAGCTTGATCGTGTAGATCGACTCGGAGAGGAAGAAGCGCCGCATCGTGTTGGCCAGGATGCAGGTGATCATCAGCGGAATGATGATCAGGTAGTTGCCGGTCATCTCGAACAGAATCAGCATCGCGGTGATCGGCGCGTTCGTCGCCGCCGCCACCACCGCGCCCATCGCCACCAGCGCGTACGCGCCCGGATTGGCCGTCACCGTCGGCAGCCACGCGTGCACCGCCGTGCCGTACGCGCCGCCCAGAAACGCGCCGATCATCAACGCCGGCGCGAACACGCCGCCCGAACCGCCCGACCCCAGCGTGATGCTCGTCGCCAGGATCTTGAGCACGACGAGCAAGGCCATCGTCCACAGCGCGAACTTGCCGGCGTACAGCAGGTCGATCGCCTCGTAACCCACGCCGAAAATCTGCGGGAACCAAATGCCGATCACGCCGATCATCAGACCGCCGGTCGCCGGCTTGATCCAGTCCGGAATGCGGATCTTCTCGTAAAGCAATTCCAGCGCGGTCAGCGTGCGCACGTAAAGCATGCTCACCAGCGCCGCGCACAGGCCCAGGCCGATGTAGGTGAAGATCTCCCACACGCTCACCAGCGAAAAGGCGTAGGGCAGCCGTAGCGCCAGCTCGTCGCCGATGAACATGCGCGCCACGACCGTCGCCATCACCGAGCTGATCGCCACCGCCGAAAGCGTGCCCACCGCGAAGTCGCCCAGGATGATCTCCAGCGCGAAGAACATGCCGGCCACCGGCGCGTTGAAGGTCGCCGCGATGCCGGCCGCCGCGCCGCAACCGACGAAGATTTTCATCCGGCTCGGGCTGACCTTGAGCAACTGCCCGATGCCGCTGCCCAGCGCGCTGCCGATCTGCACGATCGGTCCTTCGCGGCCGGTCGAGCCGCCGCTGGCGATGGTCAGCGCGGAGAAGAACATCTTCGCGAACACCACGCGCATGCGGATCACGCCGCGCTTGAGCGCCACCGCGACCATCACCTCGGGCACGCCGTGGCCCTTGGTTTCACGCGCGAGGAAGTAAATCAACGGCCCGACGATCAACCCGCCGGTCGTCGGAACGATGACCTTCACCCAGAACGGCACGTCCCACAAAATCGTATAGGAAACCGTTTCGCCGCTCGCCAGGCGATTGAGCAGCGAGGCGAGCCCGAGAAAGCCGACGCTCAATAAATGGATGAGGTGCCGAAAGCCGATCGCGCCCAGACCGCCGCCCAGGCCGATCAGCGAAGCGATCAACATTAAATAGGTGGTTTCGTCGTTGCGGATCAGCGCCGCGTTCGCCGCGATGCGCCGCCACGTTTTTTGCATAGTGGCTTTCAAACCCGTACCCGTTCGGTGGAAATCCTCAGGCTTTCCTCTTTCGCGCGCTTTTTTTACTCCTCTGCTCCACTTGCCGCAAGTCTTTTCTGGCCGATCGTTTTGCGCGGTGGTTATGTTACAATGTGCCCGCCGAAACGGGAGGACGCATGGGCGACAAAAAGGCGCGGCGCGGCTGGCTCAACAGCGATCAGGTGCTCGAGAGCGTCGCGCGCAAATTCAAACTGACCGGCGTGGTCGACCGGCACCGCCTGTTCGCCCTCTGGCCGCAAATCGTCGGGCAGCGCCTGAACGCCGTGTGCCGCCCCGACCGCCTCAACGGCCACACGCTGGTCGTGCGCGTCATCGACAGCGTCTGGGGCCAGGATCTGCGCATGCACACCGACGTGATCCTCGAGCAGATCGCCAAACACACCGGCAGCGACCGCGTGACCAAACTGCGGATCGTCACCGGGCCGATCGCCCCGAGCGAACCGGTGGTCCGTCGCCCGCGTCCGTTGAACGACGTCGCCGTCGAAACCGCGGACATCGACGAGGCGCTGGCCCGTTCCGCCCTGCGCGATCATCCGCGGTTGAAAGACACCCTCGGCCACTTGTGGGCGACCACGCGCCGGCTGGCCAAGCGCCGCGAGGAGGATCAAGCTGAAGCCCGTTGATTCCCCGGTGCTGCGCCGCCTCGGCGCGTTCGCGTTTGCGGCGGCGATGATCGCCTTTTTCCTGCTGCGCCAACTGCCGGTCGGCTTCGCCGACGCGCCCGATTACATCCTCGCTTTCACCGGGCGGATGATCGCCGACCTGGGCGCCGACCGCCTGCCGCTGGCCACCACGCTGGGCGGACCGGAGCTGGGCTTCGCGCTCAACAACATGCTGCCGCTGAGCCTGGCCGCGCTGGCCGCGCTGTTTCACCTGTTTGACTCTTCGCCCTTCGCCCTGTTGCTTGTGCTGACGCTGCTGCATTTGGCCGTCGCCGCCAGCGTCGGCGTGCTCGCGCACCTGTGGGCGCCGCAACGCCGCACGGGGTGGATCGCCGGATTGATCGCCGCGTTGCACCCGGCGGCCGTGGGCGCGGTGTTCGGCCTGACCAGCCTGTCGATTCTGCTTGCCGCGTGGCTGACGATGCTCGCCGCGATTTTCACCGTGCTGTACCTGCGCCGACGCGGGGCCGCGTTATTGTTGATGTTGATGATCACCGTCAGCCTGGCCGTGTCGGCCGATCCGGTCGGCGTGCTCGCGATCGTGTCGGTCATCGCGCTCGCCCCGGCCTTGCCGGCCCGGGAACGCCTGGCGGGCCGTCGTTGGCTGCCGCCGCTGGCCGCGCTGCTCGGCGGGTTTTTGCCGTTGCTGTACCTGGGCGCGGTGACCGGCCTGACGCCCTACCTCAACCAACTGCGCGGTTGGGCCGCGACGCCGGTGGCGCATCTGGCCGCCTGGACGTTGCGCGCGGCCGCGTTGCCCTTCGACATCTCGCTGGGCACGTCGCAGGAAAAAATCGGCTTCTACGTCATCGCGCTGCTTGGCGCGGGCGCGCTGACGCTGGCGATCTACCTCACGCGGGCCCGGCCGCGCCTGTGGTTGTGGCCGGTGCTGGCCGTGCTCGCTCTGCTGCCGCATTTGATTTCCTTCAACGTGCCGCGGCCCGACGCGGACAACGCCGCCTTCGCCGCGTTTTATTTGCCCTTGATGTTCCTCACGCTGTGGCTGGCCGACCTGACGCCCGCGCCCGAACATCGCAAGCGGCGGTTCGTTTTCCTGGCGCTGCTGATGATTGTCCTTTTGCCGCAAACCTACCTCGCCGGACACAACCGCGCCGCGCGCGCCGAACGCGTCGACCGCCTCGGGCGCGAAATCAACGCCCTGCTGGCCCCGATGCCCACCGGCGCCGACGTGATTTTCATCGCCGCGCCCACCGACACCAAGCTGCTGGAGTCGGCCTTCCTCGCCGGCCAGTTCCGCGAGCCGTTCCCGCGCCAGATCCGCTTCCGCCTGTTGATGGGCGGGCGGCTGTACCCGGCTTCGCGCGGCACGCCGTTGGGGCAGCAGTTCCAAAGTTGGGTGCGCCTGCCCTTCAGCGAACAGAACCGGCTGATCGGCTTTTCCGAAAACGGGAAAAATCTCCTCGACCTCACCGACCAGGTGCGCGCGCGCATTCTCCTGGCCGAAGACGTCATCCGCCGCGAAGGCTACGCCACCACGCGCTGGCCGTTGCTCGACGAGCTGGCGATCAACCACTGGCCCGACGGCGAATGCGGCGAAACCCCGCTGGATCCAAACGACGTCGCCTGGTTCGTCGAAGGCTTTTTCTTCCGCCTGCACCCGCATCTGGGGCGCCTGCCCTTCTGATTTTATTTGGCGATCGAACGTCCTTGTCGCCCGCGCGGGAAAGTTGTAAAAGGGGGCCATTACAGCCTTGTTGCGAACACGCAGTGGGAGCAAATTATGTCCGATCCAACCAAGAAGATCTCCGAACAGCTTAGTTTATGGAACGACGGACCCGTGGCCAAAACGCTCGCCAAATTCCCCGAGCGGCGCGAGGCTTTCGCCACGACCAGCGACATCGAAATCAAGCGGCTCTACACGCCCGCCGACATCGCCGAGCACGACTATCTGCGCGACGAGGGCTTCCCCGGCGAGTACCCGTTCACGCGCGGCGTGCAGCCCACGATGTACCGCGGCCGCTTCTGGACGATGCGCCAGTACAGCGGCTTCGGCACCGCCGCCGACACCAACCGGCGCTTCAAGTATTTACTGGAACAGGGTCAGAGCGGTCTGTCGGTCGCCTTCGACCTGCCCACGCAGATGGGTTACGACTCCGACGCGCCGCTGTCCAAGGGCGAGGTCGGCAAGGTCGGCGTGGCCATCGACACGCTGGCCGACATGGAAACGCTGTTCGCCGGCATTCCGCTCGACAAGGTCTCGACCTCGATGACGATCAACTCGCCGGCGGCCGTGCTGCTGGCGATGTACATCGCCCTGGGCAAAAAACAGGGCGTTGAACCGGCGAAGCTGCGCGGCACGATCCAGAACGACGTGCTCAAGGAATACATCGCGCGCGGCACCTACATCTTCCCGCCCAAGCCCTCGATGCGCCTGATCGCCGACATCTTCGCCTACTGCAACGAAGTGGCGCCCAAGTGGAACACAATCAGCATCAGCGGCTACCACATCCGCGAGGCCGGCTCGAGCGCGGCGCAGGAAATCGCCTTCACGCTCGCCGACGGCATCGCCTACGTGCAGGCGGCGATCGACGCCGGACTGGACGTCGACCGGTTCGCCGATCGCCTCAGCTTCTTCTTCAACGTGCACAACAACTTCCTGGAAGAGGTCGCCAAGTTCCGCGCCGCGCGGCGCCTGTGGGCGGCGATCATGAAGGATCGCTTCGGCGCGCAGAGCCCCAAGTCCATGATGGTGCGCTTCCACACGCAGACGGCCGGTTCGATGCTCACCGCGCAGCAGCCGAAAAACAACATCGTGCGCGTGACGATGCAGGCGCTGGCCGCGGTGCTCGGCGGCACGCAGAGCCTGCACACCAACAGCTTCGACGAGGCGCTGGCGCTGCCCTCGACCGAATCGGTGACCATCGCGCTGCGCACGCAGCAGATCATCGCCGAGGAAGCGGGCGTGGCCGACTTCATCGATCCGCTCGCCGGCAGCTACGCGATCGAAAGCATGACCGACGACCTGGAAAACAAGGCCCGCGCCTACCTGGATCGCATCGACGAACTGGGCGGCATGGTCCAGGCGATCATGCGCGGCTACGTACAGACCGAAATTCAGAACAAGGCCTACGAGTGGCAGCAGGACGTGGAAAAGAAACGCAAGATCATCGTCGGCCTCAACAAGTACCAGCAGGCCGAAACGCCGCCCGAGGAACTGTTGCGCGTCGATCCGCGCGTGGAAACCGAGCAGGTCGCGCGGCTGACCCAAGTCAAGGCCGAGCGCGACAACGACCGCGTCAAACGGACGTTGGCCGCGCTGGCCGACACCGCCAAGGGCGACGGCAACCTCGTCTATCCGATCATGGCGTGCGTCGAGGCCTACGCCGGCGTCGGCGAAATCTGCGACACCCTGCGCGCCCTCTGGGGCAAGTACGACGAGGTGGTCGTCGTCTGATCTTCTCCGCTTATCGACGAAAGGCGCGGACCCGTTTCGCGCCTTTTTTTCATCCGGCAAACCCGTCAACCGCCCTGCTTGACGTTATTTTGCATCCGTTATATAAAAACAATAAGTGGAATAACTCTTTTATCGGAGCATTGCATGTTACGGATCACCCTGCGCCTAGGCGTTTTGCTTTGCCTAGCCGTCGTTGTCGGCGGCGTATTGGCATGCACGAACAAAACCGATACGCGCCCTCCCTCCTCCGTGCTCACACTGGAAGTCACTTCCGACAAAGTCGGCGAACCGATATTCATCGACGGCGAGGAACTGCCGGTCAAAACGCCCGCGACCGTCCAGGCGCCTATCGACAGCATCGTGAGCGTTGGCGAGGCGAAGCCTTTCAGCCGTTCCACCTGGTCCAGGCAGGACCTAAAACGCTGGCTGATTGGCGGCAATGAACGGTTCTTGCATTTCCGTGAAGAATCGATGGATTTCGGCACACGCCATTGGCTCGACATCGGCAAAGGCGAATTCGTTGTCGGCCTACTATTGAACTCTATCTATAAGCAATCGGACCTCGAGACCGTCGTCTCCCAACACAAAAACATCTATTACATCGATGAACTGCACGCGCGCAACATGACCTCTTTGGCGTGTTTGGCCGAATATCAAAACATATTTTATCTGCATCTCGAAGGGAACGGCCACTACGACAATCAGTGGGACGAAAATACCATTTCCGCTTTGCAATCCATGTCTAACATGCGTCATCTGGAAACGGTATTTTCCGACCTCGACCTTAACCTGGTTTCCAAGATGAAGCACCTTCGGGAGCTATATATCCTCGACGGAGCGGCTGCCAACCTTGGCGCCGTCAGCCAATGTCGCGAACTGCGCAAGCTGATCCTCACCACCGATAAGCAAGACCTGACGCCTCTGACGGAACTGCAAAACCTGACGGCTTTGGAAATATACACTTCCGCACGCGATCTGACTCCCATCACCAGATTGTCGAAGCTGAACACCCTGACCGTGGGCCTCGACGTGTCGACCGTTCCGCCTTTGGCCGGATTGACTCATTTGGAAAATTTGACGATTCGTTCCGGCAAAGAGTACGGCGAAAATCCTCCCTCGATTAACCGAGAAACGTTCGCCGGCATGACGCAACTGAAAATTTTGACGCTATCCTCTGTCGAAATATCCGATTTACAACCGCTGCTCGAATTGGAAAACCTCGAATCGTTGACCCTGAGCTCCCCCAATGTCGACCACCTTTCCCCGCTGGGTGAATTGGCCAAACTGACCGAGCTCGATCTGAGTACCATCCAATTCAAAAAACCTTCGGTCCTGACCGAATTGAAAAATTTGAAAAGGATAAAAAAGCTCAACTGCTGGGCGACCAACCTGGTAGACCTCGCTCCATTGGCCAAAATGACCGATCTTGAAGACCTGGATCTTTGGGCAACCGACGTTCACGACTTGAGTCCATTGGCCGAATTGACGCAACTCAAACGATTGAGTCTCTTGGGTACTCAAGTCACCGATTTACGGCCGCTGGCCGGCATGACCCAAATGAAATATCTGATTTTGCAAAACACCAAAATCGCCGATCTGACACCGCTGGCCCAAATGACCCAAATGGAGGTTTTGGATTGCTGGTCCACGGAAGTTACCGACCTGACACCGTTGACCAACATGACAAAACTTCGGGAATTGAACCTTACCGCATCCAAAGTCACTGACCTGACGCTGCTGACTGGACTGAAGAATTTACGAAGCCTCCATTTACGCGGATGTCCTGTGAATCAGGAACAAGTCGACCGGCTGAAAAAACAATTGCCGGGTTGTGAAATTTATTTTTAACGGCCTAAGACTTGCTGACGAATTATTAAAAAACTCCGTCGGCGATGTCGGTTGGCGGTTACGTTTCCGCCTTTTCCCACGGCAGGTAGAGCACGAAGCGGCGGCCGGCGCCTTCCCGCGTTTCGTAGTGCAGGTCGCCGCCGTGCTCGCGGGCGATTTGCCGGGCGACGGCAAAGCCCGGGCCGCGCTGTTCGTCGGCGAAGGGCGTGAACAGATTCTGCGCCGCGTTTTCGTCCAGCGCCGCGCCCTCGTCTTCCAAGGCGATGCGGATTTCCTCGCCGCCGCGCTGCGCGCTTAACCGCACCTCGCTGCCGTTCGGCGCCGCCGCCAGCGCCTCGATGACCAAGGCCAGCAGCACGTAACGCAAATGCGCCGCCCGGCCGCGCGCCCCCGGCAGATCCGCGGCGATCGACGCGGTCAGCTTCAATCCCTTGTCGGCCAAAAACGGCGCGACGGTCCGTTGCACGCGCGTCAGCAATTGGCGCAGGTCCAGCGCCTCGACCGCCTCGGCCTTCTCCTCGGCCACGGCCTGCAGGTCGTCCATCATCTGCAGCAGCGCGGGCAACCGCTCGGCGCACGACGCCTGCGTTTCGGCCATCGTCCGCAACTCACGCTGGAGAAAGCCCAGGGCATGCTCCGCCAGCCGCCCCAGTTGCCGGTAGCGGTCGACGGCCAGATACGGCACCACGCCCTTGCCCGGCCGCGCGGTGGGACGCGCCGCGGCCAGCACACCCTCGCCGTAGGGCGTCAGATCGGCCATGAACGACAGGTTCGCGCCGTCGGGCAGGCGCGTGGAGAGATTCAAACCCAGCGCCGCTTCCTTCGTTTTGCGCACACGGTCCAGGTGGCCGCGCAGCACCGGATCGGCGAAGCGCTTGTAGTTTTTGTTCCAGGTCGAGCTGCGCGACAGAGCGAACAGGTCGAGCCACGCGTTGTTCACCGCGCGCACCTTGCCGCCGCCGTCGGCGATCATCACCGCGTGCGGCAGCGCTTCGAGCAGCAGGCCGCCGTCGGGCGTTTCGCCCTCGTCCATCACGCCGCGCAGCCGCGCCGTCATGCGCATCATCGCCCAGCCGGCGACGAAAAACGCGTAGATCAGCGTGACGCCGCCGTAGGCGATGATCCAGGGCATCGAGACGTGAAAGAACGCCAGCAGCACGGCGACGCCGAGCCACAGGACGATGAATATCGCCAGCACCCGCGCCGGCGTCAGCCGGGCGATGCCGCGCAACCAACGATTCACGCTGCCCCCGTTTTTTCGGTGGCACTGATACGCCGAACGAAGAGAGGCTTATCAGTGTTTATATACACTGTTATACTCGCTCACGTTGTTCACTCGCAAAACAGCGCCACCCGACATACAATCAGACACTGATAAACTCGCTCGCTTTGCTCGCTCGTGTATCAGTGCCACCAATCATGGCTCCGGCGTCAGCCCGGGGTGAGGGCGAAAACACGAACCCTCATCCCCGCCCCTTCTCCCACGAGGAGAAGGGAGACCAGGTTGCCCGCTTTTACCCTCTCCCGGGGGAGAGGGTCGGGCGAAGCCCGGGGTGAGGGCGAAAGAAACTACTGCGTCGCCGTCATATCCCAGATCAGATCGAACGAGCCCTCGACGCCGGCGACGCGCAGTTTCACTTTCCCCTCTTCGCGGCGCAACGCCTGGCCGTCGGGCCCGACCGCCGGGAAGGTCACGCGGTACAGGCGGCTCCACTCGTTGTATTCGGGAAAGAGAAAATATTCCTTCGTGTGGCGCACGCGCAGCCGTTTGACCTGGCTCGCGCCGACCTTCACTCCGTCGGCGTCGATGAACCACAGTCGCCACGAGCTGTCCGGATCGTCCAGATCGTTGTCGCGCATGCGCGGCGTGTACCACACGATGATAAACTCGACGTCGCGCCGGTCTTTGTTGAGTTGCTCTTCGAGCATGAAGTCGGTTTCGTCGGCCGGCAGATCGAAGGCGCGCGCGTATTCGGCGACGTACCCGCGGCGCATCGACTCGCTGAAGTACGTGGCCGACACGATCAGGTGCGTTTCGAAATTGCGGTAGATTTTGTCGGACCGCGTCCAGTTGTCCAGCAAACGTTGGTAGCTGCGGTACGACCCTTCGTGTTTGACGTCGGGCTTGACCGCCGTCGGATCGCAGGCCGCCGCCAGCAGCAACGCCGCCAGCACGAATATCCATCGCGCGCGCATGATTCCTCCCGGTTGGACCGTGCGCCCACGCTACCATTTCACGGGGGGAGCCGACAAGCGCCCTTCGCCTACGGACGTTGCCATTGCAGACGCAAATTGCGTTTGATCTTCAGTTGCGAGCCCCGGCGGAAAGGCGCGTAGGTGGCGATGTTGCGCCGGGGGTTGAGCGGCGCGAGGCCCGGTTCGGGTTCGTGCCCGAAAAACAGCATCCGGTGATGCAGCCAGCCGATCGTCTCGGCCGGATGCGACATCGCCCGCCAGCGCGAGCCCGCCGAGCTTTCCACCGGCGTCCAGCCGATGCCGGGCAGGTACACCTCAACGACCTTGTGAAACACGCGATCGACGTACTTGCCGCTCAGCAAGCCCAGGTGCACCGGCGAGCCGGCCATGTAGCGCGCCGGCAGGCCGCGATTGCGCGCCAGGGCGATCATCAAAAACGAATGCTCGGAGCACGAGCCGTGCCCGGCGGCCAGCACCTCGGGCGCGGGCGGCTTTTTGCCGTCCAGGTCATAATTGAGCCGCTTGCGTACGAAGCCGACGATGCGCGTCATGATCTCCAGCGGCGCGGTCGCCTCGCCCACCGCCTCGCGCGCGGCCGCCTCGATCGCCGGGTGATGGATGTCGTACATCGGCCCATCGACCAGGTAATCGGCGCGGATGCGCGCGGGCACATCGGCCAGCGAGCCGATGCGCGCGGGGTCGATCCGCCAGCCGATGTCGCGCAGGCGCACCTCGGCGTCGTAGCGGATCGTCACCGTTTCGCCGATCATCCGCGGGCCGAATTCGAACACGGCGATTTGATACCCGTCGCGACTGTGCAGGATCTTCGCCGGGCGCGGCCGCAGGCGATAGGCGAAGACGTTCTGGTAAGCGTCGTCGGCCGGCAGCGGCAGCCAGACGCGCACCGGCTCGTTGTTCGGATTGCCGATCACCAAGTAGTCGGCCTCCAGCGATACCCGGTAGCGTTCGGCGGTCCGCTCCTCGCGCACCGGCAACACGGTCCACGGCCCGGGACGATATCCCAGCCGCCACCAATCATTTATGTCGGCGCGGGCCGGCGCCGCGCTCCATAAAATCGCCAACAACAAACCGGCAACGAGCAAACGTTTCATGATGTTATTGTCGGCAACCAAAGTCGGCGCGGTCAAGTCGGCGGTTGACGGCCCTTGCGCGGCGCACCTATGATCGACCAATCAACTCCAAGTGGTGGCCTATGCGACGATTCGTTCCCTGGGTGCTGGTGATCCTGTGCTTCGCCGTACCGGTGCTGGCCGGCGACGAGGGCGGCCGCGATTACGCTGCGCCCTACGCCCTGGGCTCACCGCTCGCCGGCGACGATCCGACCGCCACGGTCGTCGAGCTGACCGGCGAGGACATCATCGCCCACGGCGCGCACTCCGCCGCCGACGCCGTGCGCTACGCGGCCGGCGCGTTCGTCCCGGGCAACCTGCGCTGGCCCGAGCGCGGCGAACGCTACGCTTCGGTCAACGGCGCCGATCCCACGCAGATAAGGGTGTTCGTCGACGGCCTGCCGGTCAACCACGCGCTGTTCGGCACGCTCGATCTCGAAGCGCTGCCCGCCGATCAGATCGCCCGGTTGCGCATCTACGGCGGCCCCGCGCCGTTGGAATTCGGCGGCGAAGGCGGCGCGGTAATCGAGATCGTTACCCGCGAAGCGGGCCGCAAATTCACCGGGCGCTTCGACGCGCGCTTCGGCGACCACCGCACGAACTACTTCAGCGTGGGCGCGGGCGACACCGCCGAATGGTTCCAGTATTTCGCCATGGCCTCGCACGACAGCGCCGACGGCTGGCCGATGCCGCTGCGCTTCGACCTGACCAACAACGAGGACGGCGGCATCCGCGAATTCAGCGCCTATTCGCGCAATCACCTGCGCGCCCGCGCCGGCGTGCACTTCGCGCCGCAGGCCCAGACGCACGCGACCTTCTTTTACGACAATGTCGACCGCGAGATTCCGCACAACGTCTACACCGGCCGGCAGCGCTATTACCGCCTGCCCGAAGACACGCGCCTGGGCGGCCTGCTGCACACGCAGTTGGGCGCGTTCGGTCCGTTCTCGCTGCGCCTCACCGGTTACCTGAGCGCGACCGACGAGGAACACAACGAGTTCGCCACGCCCGACGACGAACTGGAACGCTCGCAGGTCAACGTGCTTACCCAGCGGGCCGGCGGCGCGTTGCTGCCCACCCTCGACTTCGGTCGCTGGAGCAAACTGACCGCCCGCGCGGGCCTGGTGCACGACGAAATCGACTTCGAAATTTTCGATCAATACAGAGATCGGACGCTGATCAACCAACTCGATTTTTCGCTGACCGACCGCCTCGATCCGATCGATTGGCTGCACCTGAGCCTCGGCGGCGGCTACGGCCGACGCACGGTTGCGGCGGTGCGCAACTTCGACGAACCCGACCCGCTGTCGTCGTGGTTCGGCCGCGCCGCGGTTGCCTGCGGTCCGTTCGCCGGTGTGACTTTGCGCGCGGCGGGCGGACGCTCGTTGCGCTTCCCGACCGTCGAGGAATCCTTCGATCGCACGGCGGGCAATCCGGAACTGGAGACGGCCTTGATCGATTCGGTCGACGGCGGCGTGCAAGCCGCGCTGCCCGGCGAAACGACCCTGGCGCTGACCGGCTTCTACCGGCGCACGAGCGATCTGCCGCGCCTGTCGCCGCCCGTGGAAGGCGAACCGCGTTTTTATTTCGTCGACGACGCCGAGGAAGCGGCGGCCGGTCTGACCTTCCGCGCCGCGACCGCGCCGCTGGACGGCCTGTACCTGAGCGCGCATTACACGCTGCAACAGGTGAATCTATCCGTCGAGGACGAAGACGACGAGCAGCCGGAATACCTGCCCGAACACCTGGGCGGCGGCGAAGCGCGTTACCGCCTCCCCTTCGGCCTGGGCGCGACGGTTTACACCGATTACGTCGGCGAACGGCACGAATGGTACCGCGGCCAGGACCTGACCATCCCCTGGTACATGACCGTCGGCGCGCGCGTGTTCTACGCCTACCGCAACCGCATCGAAGTCTACGCGCACGGACAGAACCTGACCGACGTTTATTATGAAACCAAGGCCTTCTATCCGGAGCCCGGCCGCCGGTTGGAGGCGGGATTGAAACTGACCTACTAAGCGGAAAACGCGATGCATCCACGACAGATCGAGCGGCTGGCCGAAGGCGTGCTGACGGGCCGGTCCGTCACCGCCGACGAGGCGCTGGCGCTGTTGCTGGCGCCCGACGAAGCTCTGCCCGCGCTGCTGGGCGCGGCCGATCGGCTGCGGCGTCACTGGCGCGGCGCGGGCGTGGCGCTGTGCGCGATCTGCAACGCGCGCTCGGGACGCTGCGACCAGGATTGCGCCTTCTGTGCGCAAAGCGCCCGGCACGCCGCCGATGCCCCGGTTTATTCCTTCGTTGCCGACGACGCGATTCGCGACGCCGCCAAGCGCGCGAAAAAAGCGGGCGCGCGCAACTTTTCCATCGTCACCGCCGGCAAACGGCTGAACAAAGCCGACATGAAACGCGCCGTGCGGTCCGTCGCGACGATCCGTAAACTCGGCCTGCGCCCCTGCGCCAGCCTGGGCATTTTGACCGACGACGAACTGCGCGAACTGCGCGACGCCGGTTTGAGCCGCTACCACCACAACCTGGAAACCGGCCGCAGCTTCTACGGCGAGATCTGCACCACGCGCTCTTTCGACGACAACGTCGCCGTGCTGCGCCGCGCGCGCGAAGCGGGGTTGGAGGTGTGCAGCGGCGCGCTGCTGGGCCTGGGCGAAACGCCCGCACAACGCGTCGAGCTGCTGTTGGAACTGCGCGAGCTGGGCGTCGATTCGATCCCGGTGAATTTTCTCATTCCGATCCCCGGCACGCCGCTGGCCGGCCGCCGCGAGTTGACGCCGCCGGCTTGCCTGCGCTTCGTCGCCGTCGCGCGCTTCGTGCTGCCTGACAAACACATCCTGGTCGCCGGGGGCCGTGGCGATAACCTGCGCCGGTTGGAGAGCATGATCTTCTGGGCCGGCGCGTCGGGCCTGATGGTCGGCGATTTGCTGACCACCGCCGGGCCGCCCGCGGACGAGGATCACCGGATGATCGCCGATCTGGGACTACCGCTGGTGGAGGATTGATCAGGCCGGGAAGATCGTCGTCGTCGCCGGGGCGACAAACGCCGGCGCATCGCCGATCGCCGCGAACGTCTCGCCGATGTGCTCGACGAACTGCAAAAACACGCGCACGGCCACCTCGTTGAGCACCGCGCTGGAAACAACCAGGTACAGCATCAAGGTCAAAAACAGCAGGCACAGCAACACCATCATCGACAAATTCATCCGCTGAATCAGCAGACTCTGGTACGCCAGGTAGGAACGTTCCCGTTCGCGCCGGGTAACCCATTTCGTTTCGTTTGTCGATCGACGGTTCATTTGTCTCTCCCGATAAACGCCGTCCGGTAAACAAAATATCAACTTCCGTGCCAAAACAGGAATTTGGAATAATACCCTATTATAACAAATAGTTATATTGAAAATCGATGAGCGGGAAGAATCTCGGTTTTTACGAAAACGGGAAAAATTTGACGTGTCGATTACATTTTTGTAATTAATGTTTACGCTGATACCGAATGGTTAATAATGCACCGTCTCGTGTGAATTAAAAGGATCGACCGAATGTGGCAGTACCTGATCATCACCGCCGACGAGTCGTTGCGCGCGCAGATCGTCGCGGCCCTGCAAAGTCAGAACGTCGCCATCGACCACGCCGCTTCGCTGACCGAAGCCCGGCAGCGCATCGCGGCCGCGCAGTATCATCTGCTTATCCTGGACGATAACCTGCTCAACGAGCCCGCGGCGGCGGCCGTCAAATTCGGCGAAACCAATCCGCCGCTCATTTTGCTGACAACCGCCGGCGATGCGGCCGTGCGCCCGGAAGCGGAGTGGACCGTGCTGCCCAAGCCGGTCGATCCGCAGGCCTTGCGCAACGCCGCGCAGGCCATGCGCAACCAGGCGCACCTGCAAAATTCCATCGACTATCTGCGCCATCGCGAGCCGTATATTTACGACTTCTCGCACATCATCGCCGAAAGCGACGCGATGAAAGCCGTGCTCGACCTGGTGCGCAAGGTGGCCGATTCGGCCAGCAACGTGCTGATCACCGGCGACACCGGCACGGGCAAGGAACTGCTGGCCGCCGCGCTGCATTTCAACAGCCCGCGCCGTCGGCAGAACTTCGTCGCGGTCAACTGCGCCGCGCTGCCCGACACGCTGCTGGAAAGCGAATTGTTCGGCCACGAAAAGGGCGCGTTCACCGGCGCGTACAAACGGCGCATCGGGCGTTTCGAGCAGGCCAACGGCGGCACGTTGTTCCTCGACGAAATCGGCGACATGAGCGCCTCGACGCAGGCCAAGGTGCTGCGCGTGCTGCAGGAAAGGCAATTCGAGCGCGTCGGCGGCACGCAGACGATCTCCGTCGACGTGCGCCTGGTCGCGGCGACCAACCGCAACCTGGGGGCGATGGTCGAGGAAAAAACCTTCCGCGACGATCTGTACTACCGTCTCAACGTCGTGCCGCTGCACCTGCCGCCGTTGCGCGAACGCCGGGCGGACATCCTGCCGCTGGCCGAATTCTTTTTGCGCAAATTCCGCCACGAGCTGGGCCGGTCGGGCCTGACCTTCGCCCCCGCGACGGTCGCGCGGCTGCTCGAATACGACTGGCCGGGCAACGTGCGCGAGTTGGAGAACGTCGTCGAGCGCGCGGTGCTCATCGGCGGCGGCGCGCTCATCGAGCCGGCCGATCTGGTGCTGGAACGGCCGACCAAATCGTCGATCCGTCCGCCCACCGCCCGCGAGGATCTGAACCTGGCCGAGCTGGAGAAAAGCGCCATCGCCCAGGCGCTGGAACGCGCCGGCGGCGTGCAAAAAGAGGCGGCGAAATTGCTGGGTATCAGTCCGCGGGCGATTCATTATAAAATACGAAAGTACGGCCTGCTGTCGACGCAGCCGGAGGCGGGAGAAAAGCAATGAACATTTTGGAACAACTCAAAGACATCGTCGAACTGCCCACCATCCCCACCACGCTGGTGCGCGTGCTGCGCGTGGTGCAAAGCGAGGACACCGACGCCAAGGATCTGGCCAAGGTCGTCTACGTCGACCAGGCGCTGGCCGCGAAGATCCTCAAAGTGGCCAACAGCGCGCTGTACAGCCTGCCGCGCAAGGTCAACGACATCGAGCGCGCGGTGGCGCTGCTGGGCTTCAACGAAGTGCGCGATCTCTCGTTGTCGATCAGCGTGTTCGATTCGTTGTATCTGCCGACCGGCGGGGCGTACTGGAATCGCGCGAAGTTCTGGGAGCATTGCTTCGTCGTCGCCTACCTGACGCGCGAACTGGCGCGCAACATGGGGCTGGAGGGCGGCAACGCCTTTTCCGCCGGGTTGCTGCACGACCTGGGCAAGCTGATTCAGGACCGCTATTTTCCGATCGTCTTCCGCCAGATCATCGAGCGCGTCGACGCCGAGCAACTGCGTTTCATCGACATCGAAACCGCGCTGTTCGGCACCGACCACGGCGTGATCGGCGGCTACCTGCTGGGCCTATGGAATCTGCCCGACGAGCTCGTCGCGGGCGTGAGCAACCACCATCATCCGGTCGAGGAATCCGAGAAGATCGCCACGGCGGTCTACTGCGCCAACGAGCTGGCGCACATCGGCGGCTTCAGCGTACTGCCCAGCGAGCCCGACAGTGTGCTCGAAGAGTTTTACGCCTCGCCGATCACCGTCGCACTCAAAGAAGCCGGCCGGCTACCCAGCGAATCGATCCTCGCCAACTCGCTGGTCAAGCTGGAAGAAAACGCCGAGGAACTCTCCGCCCAGGCGGCGATGTTGCTGTAGGCGTATTGACGATCCGCCAACCCTGCGTTAAAGAAACCTATGTACCGCCCTTTGAATGTTTGGGTTGAATCATGAAACACACGGGATTGGTGGTCGCGTTGATCGCGGCGGCGTTGTTGGTCGGCGGCATAAGCCATGCCGCGCAGGTGGAAGGATTCCTGTATCACGACGCGAATCAAAATTCGCAGTCGGCCTACCTGCAGGAGTTCGCGGGGAAAGACGTGCCGCTGCGCGACGTGCTCGTCACGCTGTACAACGGAGCGGGCGACGAGGAAATCCTGACCGATCGATACGGCGCCTATTCGTTCACCGACCTGGCGCCCGGCGCGTATTTCACCGCATTCGATCTGCCCGCTTACGAGTCCACCAGCGGCAATCGCGGCCGGCGCACGGCCGAGGCGATCGCCGAAGGGCATCTCAACCTCGTCTGCCTCGGCGACAGCATCGGCGTGATGATGTATCCGCCGGAACTGCCCTACCCCGAGCGGCTGGGCGCGCACTTCGAACAGTTGACCGACGTCACGCTGCACAACATTCACGTCGGCGGCTCGACCAGTTGGGAATGGCTGCCCGGCGACGAAAAGGCCTATTACGAAAACCGCCTGCTGCCGGTGCTGGCCGACGCCGACCTGGTGACCATCACCATCAACGGCAACGACTTCGCGCCCTACGCGGCGGGGATGTCGCCGCCTTACAACGTGTGGGAAATCATCCAGAACTTCCTCGAGCATCCGGAGTACGCGCTGCAGTCGCTGCCGCGCACGATCCAGTTGCTCGAAGCGATCCGCCAGGAAAACACCGACTGCGACATCGTGATGATCCTCTATCCGAACTTCTTCAACAGCACCTGGATGCAGGACGTCGTCGGCGATTTCCTGCCGCTGGTCGTGTGGTTCTACGAATTTTACTACTCGATCGAGCGCTACCAGGTCGCCGACCTCGACGGCATTCTGATCAGCGACACGCTGCTGGCGATGGATGGCTTCTGGATGGACGATTACCTGCACGACGAGGTGCACCCGACCGAAGCCGGCTCGCAGATTTACGCCGATGAAGTGTTCAAAACCCTCGGCGGCGTGCTGCTGGACGAGGAAACGTCGGTCGCCGAGCAGATGATCGGCTTCTACGCGCCGGATTACTACGCCGGAAATAACGTGGTTCTGCAAGCGAAGTGATCAAGCCCGCTGACTTGTCTTACCTTACCGCCAGCTCGTCGACGCCGATGTCCCACCCGTCGCCCTGAGGACGAGCATCGCCGTCAATGTCGAAGAACAAATCGGGATCGTCGCACCACGGCGTCGGATCGATGCCCGCGTCGATTGCCGGGCTGCCGGGCTGCAAATGATAATCGCCGCCGGCCGCATCGACCAACGAGGGATTGTCGGTGAGGTTGTCGGCCGCCGCCTGACAGCCGAACCAACCGCAGGCGTTGAATTCGGCCAAATCGGTGAGACAGGTCAGCGAGAGCCGGTTGTAAAGCAAACAAGCCGGATTCGGCGCGAAAAAGATGTTGTTGTCCACCGTCAGCACTTCATTGTAGCCGCCCAAGGAAATCATTTGCAGGCCGGCGGTTTCTTCATCGGTCAGGAAAATATTGTTGAGCATGATCAGCGGCTGATCGCTCGTCGCCCTGATAAACATCCAATTGTTCGCGGCCGCCGCCGGCGCGTAAAAGATGTTATGCACCAACAGCCAGGACGTGTGTGAACCGGTCGCCAGGCCGAAGATTTCGGAATTCTCGCCGGTGATGCGGCCGGTCTCGACGCGATTGTTGATCATACTGACCGTGTTCGCGGTATTCGCGCCGACCAATGTATAAGAAACTACTTCGTCCAGCGGGGAATTGCCGCCGTCGATCGTATTGTTCGCCAGCAGAACATCTTCATCGGTACCGATGTACACGCCGTAAACCAGGCCGCCTTCGTTGACCACGTCCGCGCCCGAAATGGCATTGCCGATCAATTGCGACGGACCCCGAAGCGAAACTCCTCGGGCCCAACATTGGCAGCGCGAAGTCGAATTGCCGCCCGTTCCGCCGGTGATTTCATTGTCGATCAGCAACAACTCTCCCCGGCTCGAAACGCCCACGGTCCCGCACCCCATACAATCCGCCCAATCGTTGACCGTGCCGCCGTCGATCTCGCTGTCGCGGATCATCGCACGCGCCCCCGCCGCCACCGAGACGCCGGCGGTGTACGACGTTTCCAGGTACCAACCACGCGTGCCGCCATAAAAGTAGGAGTCGAAAACGCGCATCGTTCCTTCCTGGACGCGCGCGGCTCTGGTGCTGCCCGGACCATAGTCCAGCCAGAACACCATGATGCTGCTGTCGTATACGGACACATCCCCGCCCGCCACGAGCAAGGAGGTCGATTCGTTGCCATACAAAGCGAGGGTAACGATCCGATCGAGCAATACCACGCCTTCGCCGACTTCCAGGGCAATCTGTTCGCCGGACCCGCTAAATTCGTGTTCGAGATAAAGCCCCGATACCGTCAGCGGCGCTTCCGGCTCGATGACCATGCAGTTCGCGCTTTTGTCGGTGATGGCGACAATCAGGTGAGAATATTCGCCGGCGACCGGCGTCCAACTGGTCGGGTCCAGCCCGCCATGCAGGCTGCGCTTCAACACAATAAGATCGCCGCTTTCATTGTACACGCCGACGCCGACAAACAAGTCCTTGCCCAAGGTCGTCGCCAAGGCCACGCCCGCCCGGATCGTGTCGAGCGGATCGTCCATGGTGCCCGCGCCGCCCGGCGATCCATCCACGGTGACAAAAACGCCGTTGTCGTTGCTGGGAGTAAGGTCGTTGCCGTCGCCGTCCTGGTCGATGCCGTCCGCAGCGATTTCCGGCGCGCCGGTGTAGCGTAGCGGGTCGGCGTCGTCGAAATCGTCATTGGGTTCGGCCCAGCCGAAGGGACACTGTTCGGCTTCGAAAACCTGCGAGACGCCCTCCACGCCGTGGCCGTCGTAATCTTCATCGAGGTAACAGGTCAAAATCACCGGGGTCGTATCGTCGTCGGCCGTGTCGTCGTCGGTCGTATCGTCATCAGTCGTATCGTCATCAGTCGTATCATCGTCGATCGTGTCATCGTCGGCCGTGTCATCGTCGGTCGTGTCGTCGTCGATCGTGTCATCGTCGGTCGTGTCGTCGTCGATCGTGTCATCGTCAGTCGTGTCATCGTCGGTCGTGTCATCGTCAGTCGTGTCATCGTCGGTCGTGTCGTCATCGGTCGTGTCGTCATCGATCGTGTCGTCATCGATCGTGTCGTCGTCGTCGGTCGTGTCATCGTCGGCCGTATCGTCGTCGGTTGTATCATCGTCGGTCGTGTCGTCGTCGAGAGTGTCGTCATCGAGCGTGTCATCGTCGGATGTGTCGTCGTCCGTTCCGGAATCGTTGTCGTCATCATCGTCGTCAGGCGGGCAGCCAAGGCCAACGCTCAGCGTAAACATGAGGCATAACGAAACAACCAAAAATTCAAGTTTTGAATTGCGCATGACATCCCACCCAAGAATTCGCGGTTTTCGTCTTTCGACTCCTCGACGCGACTATCGGCTTTATCTGTCAAGGATAACATTCTTACTACAGCAATAATCATGCCGTCCATAAATGCTAAAATATCGTGGCAAATGAACATTTTCACTCCCGATTCACTGGGAAATGCCGCGGAAAAATCAGCGCCGGCGGTAAAAATTCGTCGCGAATTGTCACGCCTTCCCAACACGAAACAGCGAACGCGCGCATCTTTCATTTGCCGCTTGCCTACCTCGCCGCCGGCGCTCTTCTTTACAAGACTTATTCCACCGGATATATTTTTAGCGGGATATTTCACTACCAGGCACGATTGGAGAACGTGAGCGATGGTTGTCTGCCCACAATGCGGCGCGCAAGTTCAAGAATCCGAAACCCGCTGTCCCATTTGCGACAGTCCGTTCCTGATTTCCATCCGTCGCAAAGGAAAAAAGGAAGAGACTGTCGTTCCCGTCGCCGCGTCGCCGGAAGCCAAGACGATCCGCGTGTCGGCGCAGCCCGACGAACCGGGCTTCGTCAAAATGGCGATCTCCGATTGCCGGGCCTGCGGCGCGGAAATGCGTTACGACGAAGCGCGGCGGCTGTTCGTCTGCGACTATTGCGGCTCGCTGGCCGTGTTGCCCGCGCCGCCGGTGCGCAAAACGACCGACGACGACTTCGACGAGATGGCCATCAAGGGCGAAACGATTCTCGAGGAAGAGATCATCCTGGAGGAAGAGATCACGATCATCGAGGAGGACGACAACCTTTCTTATGAGATCGTCGAGAATCCGCCGCCGCCGCTGAAAAAGCCGCCCCGCAAAAAGCCGCTGCAGATCGTCGCCCCGGAACCGCAAACAGCCCGGGAGGCGCCCGCGCAGTATCTGCCGATGCTCAACAACGAAAAATACGCCGAGGATTTTTTCGGCCAGTGGCGCGAGTTTCAGCTCATGGCCTTCCACCGGTTCCAACAACCGAACATCGTTTACCGCGCGGCCGAATCGTTTTTTTTGCCGGTATATTCCTACAACGCCAAGCTGGACATCATCACGACTTTCGACAACGGGCGCATGAATTACGCGACCCGCACGCACTACCACGACCACTTCGCGTTCGCGACCACCTGTCCGCCCTGGTGCCACAACATCAACAACTCGCGGTGGTTCAATGCTTCCTACGGCGTGGCCCTGACCAAAGCGGCGCCGGACGCCGGTCCCTTTCCGCCGCCGGAGCGCAACGTGCATGCGCTTGACGACAAAGTGTGCGCCGACTTTTTCGTTTTCGAAAAGAAAAACTGGCTCAAGCACAACAAGGACGCCGACGAGGCCGCCTCGGTGCTCTTCGAATTCACCGACTTCACGCGGCGCTTGATTTACCTGCCAGTCTGGCAGGTGCGCTTCACGGTCGACGACGACAAACACCTCCTTTGGTTCAGCGGACAAACGGGCAAAGAGCTCGGCAGTTCCTTCGACGCCATGGCCGAGAAGGTCCGGGTGAACAATCCGTCGGCCGCCAAGTCCGACGCGGCGACAGAGGAATGAGGCGATGAACCACTGTTCGCATTGCGGCGCTCAGCTTGCCTCTCCGACGACAACATGCCCGCACTGCGGCGAAACGCCGGCGGCCGCTCCGTACACGGCGCATCGGATCGAGGTGCGCACCAGATACCTCAACGAAGGTCGCTTCGAAATGGCGATCCCCACCTGCCCGACTTGCGGGGCGGAACTGACCTACGATCCGCCGCACCGACGTTTTTATTGCGCCGCGTGCAACGATTACAGCGTGCCGTTGCCGGCGATGCTCGACCTGTACAAGAAAACGGCACAGTACATTCCTTTTAACGACGCGTACACCAAGGTCAATCCGCGCCTGGGACCGACTCGCCGTTACTACCTGCCCTATCTGCTGATCAACGGCCGGGGGTGGATCACCGGTTTTTCCAACGCCGTCATCGACGTCATCGTTCCCGTGTACCGGAGGAAACACGCGTACCCGCACGATCCGCCGGCCACCTGGCCCTACTACCTTTCGCTGCTACGGCCGCTGCCGCACGATTGGGGCAAAACCGAGAAAGTGATTTCCGTCGCGCCGGGCGAAAAAACAATTCAGGAGATGGCGGAGAAGGAAATCGTCGCCCGCACCTATCGTTCACTAAAGCGCTTTCACTCGGCCGACCTGCCGATGGATGTCGTCGTCGACGTCGCTTCCATCAAGTTGATTTACCTGCCGGTGATCGAGGTCGAAGTACAAGTGTTCAACCGGAAACGAACCCTTTTCATCAACGGACAAACCGGCAAGCGACCGGAGGCCGAATCCTCCCTTTTCTGGATGTTGATTCTATCGGCCGGCGCGCTGTTATTTTTAATCCTTTGGTTGAATTTTCGTATGTAGCGCGTTTGTCGCGCGCATCGGTATAGGAGAATGTCCGCGATGACCCACTGCCCCGAATGCGGGTTGAAAATCCAGGCGCAAGGCGACCGCTGCCCCCTGTGCGGCCGGACGGTGGGCGAGGAAAAAACCTGTCCGTCCTGCGGCGCGCCAATGCAATACGAGCCGGAAGACAATCTGTACCGCTGCCCGCACTGCGCGGCGGTGCAGGTCACGACTTACACGCCGACCGAAATGGAACGCCTGCTGCCGCATTACCTGCCCTTCACCGTCGCCGAGCCCGACGCCAAGCGGGAGGTGAAGCATTACCTCGGTCTGGACCGGCACGTTAAAAACATCTTCGGCGACATGATCCGCGTGAAGGCGCTGCGCCGCGTTTATCTGCCGTACTGGGTGTTTTCCGTCGAGGCCGTGACCCGCTCGCCGCAGGGCGTTGCCGACGAAACGTACAAGGACAACATTTTCCCCGCCTTCGACGACCGGGCCGCCTTCGAGGTCCGGTTCAGAGACATCTGGCCTTACGAGCTGAGTGCGTCGCAGCGGTTGTCGTCCAAAACGGAGGATGAATTCGACGCCCTGCCCATCGTCATCGACGCCGCTGAAGCGCGCCGGCAGGTCGCCCATAAACTGGAGAAACATCAGCTCGCCGCCGTCCGCAAACGCACGGGCGATGAGACGATCGCCGACGACATCGAAACGACCTTCCGCGGCTGGACGCTGCGCCCGCTGTTCGTGCCGGCCTGGGAAATCGAATACGACTACGTGTTCAAATCCGGCCGCCTGCTGATCAACGGACAGACCGGCGCGGTAACCGGCAACAAACCGTCCATCGCGCTGATCGTGATCATCGCCCTGTTCCTGGCGCTGTTTTTCGGCCTGCCCTACGGTTTGAAAATTTTCTCGGCCCTGTTCGGCTGCGTTTACCTGCTTTCCGATAGCGAGGATCGATAGATGTCGTATTGCACCAATTGCGGAAAAAAACTGGCTCCGGGCCAAGAGCGCTGCCCGGTCTGCGCACAAAAAGCGGCCGTCAACAAAGCGATGGAAGAGCGGTCGATTCCCGTCGTCAAAGACTCCAACTGCCCGTCCTGCGGCGCGGAAATGAAATACGATCCGCACAGCAAGCTGTTCACCTGTCCTTATTGCCGCACGATGCAAACCGTTGTTCACTTCCCGTCGAACATGGCGCGGATGCCCGCACAGTACCTCCCCTTCGAGATCGTCGAGCCCAAGGCCGAAAGCCTGCTCCACGAATTTCTCAACACCAAGGGGCCATTCAGTTTACGCAGCCGCCGCAGCGTTCAGATCGAATCGTACAAGCGCGTGTATCTGCCGTTCTGGCTGTTTTCGACGCGGGCCGCTTCGAGCTACTCCACGCGGTTCGACACCCCGCTGCTTTCCATGCTCAGCAGCGGCTCCGAACCGGCGACCGAGCCGTATGTGACGGACTTCCCGCACCTGGCTTATCCGGCCTTCCCGGATCGGGGAATTGATCGCACGAACTACATTTATTTAGCGCCCTATGATTTCTCCAAGGCCGAGTCGCTGTTCGCCGGCGCGCTGGGCGAGGCCGAAGTCGAACCACTCGTGCTGCCGATCGCCGACGCGCAGGCCAAGGCGGTCGATTACATCAAGCGCAAGCAAGTGGAAACCTGCGACCAGAAGATTTTTGCCGAAAACCTGGCCGTGGCCGAAATGCATACGCAATGCCGTGACTGGACGGCCGGGCAGGCCTTCGCGCCGGCCTGGGAAATTCGCTACCGATACCACGGTGAGCCTTATCGGATGCTGATCAACGGACAAACCGGCCAGGTCAACGGCGTGGATCCCTCATTCGTCTGGACGGGCCAACGCAAGTTCGCACTGGCGATGCTGATCATCCCGGCCATCTTTGTGTTCGCCAAATTGAGTTGCGATTGACGATCCGAAAGGAGCGAGCGGATATGCCCCTTTGTCCCGAATGCGAATTGATGATCGAGGCGGACGCCACACGTTGCCCGTGGTGCGGCAAGCACATCGTCCCCGAGGAAAAGGCCGCCAAAATCGAACAAGCCAAAGCCTATATCGATGACGACGGCAACCTGCAACTTGCACGCTCCAATTGCACCGAATGCGGCGCGGAAATGGCTTTCAACGAAGAACAAAAGCGCTTCGAGTGCCCCTATTGCGGCGCCACCGCCATCGTTCCCGAATCGTCGATAAACAACATCGACTCCGCACCGACGGCGGAGGAAGACGATTGGGATTACTCGCGTCCGCCCGCCGAGCTGCCGCCGCGCGCCATCGCTTTTCAAATCAGCGAAGAGCAGGCGGGCGAACGGTTGCGCGACATCCTTGACGTACAACAACTGGTCAGTTGGTGGCGCCGTAAAAAATCGCTGAAGATTCTGGCGATGAACCGGGAATTCTATCCCGCCTACAACATTCACGTGATGACCAGATCCGTTTGGGAAGCAACGTTCACCATAATTGCGGAGCTAAGCGATCAAGACATTGTCAATCTTGCTTCCGGCAATCCATTGCCGTTCTCCGGCGCACAAAAGCTCTTGGAAAAAGACTTCGCGGCCGGCATGGACTTGACCGCTCATCGTCATTTGTTCCTGCCGGCCGGTCACGAGATTCCCGAGTTGCTCAAAAAAAGCGGCGTTATCGACTTCGCACCGCAACCGATGCAATTGCTGGACGAGATCGCCGACCCGCCGCCCGACGGCTGGCCCCAACCGAAGATTTCTTTCACGCAGGCAATCGACCTCATGCGCCAGACGGCCGTCAACGTCGAGTATCTACGTGTCGCGGAGCTTCTGCCGCCCAATGTTGGAAAATTTGCTTGCGATACGCGGGTCGACGTGCGCACCGGCGGGTTGGTGTATTTACCGTTGTGGCGAGCAAGTTTCACCGTCGGTCGTAATGAGCACTCCTGCGTGCTCGACGGCGTTACCGGCGAAACGATGTTCTCCACCTATTCATAGCGAGCGATGAAATGAGCAAATGTCCCGAATGCGGTCGCGAAATCGACATAAAGGAAAACCGTTGCCCGTCGTGCGGCGCGACGACCGCCCGTGCATTGCCCAAGCAGAAGAAGATCGCCGTCGACGCGCGCCTCGCCGACAACGGCAAGGTCGAGATGACGCCCTCCAACTGCGAGGCCTGCGGCGCGGAAATGCAATACGATCCCGCACGCCGCATGTTCGTCTGCCCTTATTGCAGCGCCGTAAGCGTGTTGGATCAATCGACGGAGGAAACACCGTACTATTTTCCATTCACTGTCGAATTTCGCGACCTGAAAAAAATCGTCAGAGAAGAGTACGGACTGGACGAAATCGATCCTGCGCGCGCCGATCCCAAACGGCAGTTAAGCGTGCGTCGTCTCTACCTGCCGTTCCTCCTGCTCAACGGCGTCGGCCGGGTACGCTATGAATATTCGGAAAAGGCGGCGTTCATCCGAACACGCAACAAAGACACATACCATCACGTTTTCGAGAACGTTCTGATTCCCCTCTCCTCGGTGAGAAAATATCGGCACGTCGACCTGAATTCTTATCGTAGCTTTTCCGAGGAAGGCATCGCACCGGTCACCGCGACGTTGGAAAAACTGTGCGACCTGGTAGTGAAACCGACCGAAATTCCCGACGCCAAAAAAAGCGCGGAGGTGATGTTCAAAAACGAAACCATCGTCGGTTTTGAAAATCAGATACCGTCGGACACAACCGTCCATTCGTCCACAGCGGACGTGCAGCAAATGTCGGTCAGGATGGTCTATCTGCCGTTTTGGGAGGTGCGCCACAAAGGGTGGTTCCTTACCCATCGAGCCATGGTGAAAGGCGTGAAAGATCAACCGGCCGAAACCGTTCACCTTTCCACGCCCGGTTCGTCCGGCTATTTATGGATGATTCTGGCCGCGATCTTGTGCTTTACGCTTGGCGCGATGTTGATCAAACATTTCTTTGCCGGATGAAACAAGAGTTTTGCCATGAACACCTGTCCTAACTGCGGTCACAAAATCGAAGCGGGGGAAAACCGGTGCCCGTCGTGCGGCGCAATCAAAGCGAAGAAGATCGCCGTCGACGCGCGCCTCGCCGACAACGGCAAGGTCGAGATGACGCCCTCCAACTGCGAGGCCTGCGGCGCGGAAATGCAATACGATCCCGTGCGCCGCATGTTCGTCTGTCCTTATTGCAGCGCCGTAAGCGTGCTCGACCCGCCGCCGGAAGCGCTCACGCAGGAACCGCCGGGCTATCTGCCGTTCACCGTTCCCTTTCATGAACTGAAGAGAATCGTCAAAGCGAAAACCTGGTTCATCAACATCGATCCCGAGAGGCCCAATCCCAAACGGGCCGTGAAAATCCGCCGGCTCTATTTGCCCTATCTGCTGGCCAAGGGCATTGGCAGCGTCGATTACACCTACCTCAAGACCAGTCAATTACAGTTTGCCAAAACCGACGACCGCTACTTGCAGGAGTTCGAGGACTTCAAGGTTCCGCTGTTCGACATAGCGCCCTACCGAAAACGCTTATTGGGTCCATTGAGCACCTTGCCGATCAACAACATCGTGCCGGTCAACGACTCGCTGGAAAAACTGTGCGACCAGGTGATCCCGGCGACTGACGGCGCCCAAGCGAAAATCGATGCGGAGACCGTTCTTAAAAAACTCACCCTGCAGGATTTTCGCAACCACTTGTCCTATAAAGCCTCGGTTCAAAAGACGAAAGCGAGCGTCAAACAACTCTCGACCCGAACGATCTACCTGCCGCTGTGGGAGGTGCAATACAAAGACCTGTTCGGTTGGCCTAAGCGGTTGCTGATCAGCGGCCTGATCGAAGATGTCGAGGCGCCTCAGGATTTTTCCATCCACCCATTAAAATTCGTTCTTGGCGCCTGTGCTATATGGTTAATATTTATGCTGATATTATTTAAATGCGCCTGAGCGCACGCAACGTGACCAAACGGGTTGGATCATGAGCCGAGTACAGGAATTGCCGCCGACCGTCATCCCCTTTCTCCTGACGCGCGAGCAGGCGGCAGCCGTGTACGAACGGCTTTTCATCAAACCCGAATGGCGTCGTCGATTGCTGCGCCTGGACCCCTTGCATCATTTCGAATTGTTGTCTTTGCGCGACGTTTATCTGCCTTTCTGGCGAGTGAGTGTCGACACGGAAACGAAATGGACTGCGCGGATCGCCGATTATCTTTCACCTGAGCGCGCGCACGGACTCCTCTCTTTTCTCGCCGTCACGACGCCGCGCATGATCCGGGGGACCCGTCGCGATCGACACAACGATTTGTTCGTCCCGGCCTACGAAGCGGCCGGCGAAGGCTTGACGGTATTCCCCTTCCCGGCGGACAAGGCCAAGCCGCTGACCGAACTGGCGCTTGGCTCGCATGAACGGCAACAAGTCACCGTGACCGCCGACGAAGCGATGGCGCCGGCGCATGATTTGTTGCGCGACGAGGAAACGACCGCCATTCGTCTTACTCTGCCCGGCGTGAGCGCCGACAAGCTGGCCTTGCGCGTCCATGCTTCCGACTGGACCGCGCAGCTTGTTTATCAGCCGGTCTGGGAAGTGCGTTATCAATACAAACGGCGCGAATACACCATGTTGCTCAACGGCCGCACCGGCGACGCGCACGGCGAAATTGCCCACGTCGGCATCAATTACAAATTGCTCATCGCCTTTTTGATCTTCGCTTCGCTGCTGGCGAAAATCGGCTACGACCTCGGCGCATTCTCTTTATTGCGAGGTTGGCCATGATCGATTATTGCCGCCATTGTCGCGCCCCACTGACGCAAAACGAGACGGTCTGCCCCGCTTGCGGACGTTCGAACGCGCCGGAAAAAACGGACGATCCGTTCCCCGCGTTGGACGGCCCGGAAGCGATCGACCTTGCCGACTCGTCGCGTAAAAAACTCTCTCTCAGAGGCTGCGTCCTGATCGTGTCGCTTGTCCTGCTGGTTTTTTGGTTGTTTCTGGGTACGATCAAAACGGTCGTCACTCCACCGTCGGTGGACTATCCGACCAGTTTCGAGGAAATGGAATTCGACGAGGACATGGAGGAAGACGAGGAGGATGTCGAGGAAGCCGATGCGCCCGCCTGCGGCGGTTTTCCGTCCCAGGAGGAACAAACGCCGGCGAACGACCGCAATGAAAGTCCATACGACGAAAGCATTCCCGACGACCTGCCCTGAGCCACAAAAAAACCGGGAAGCGTGATTAGGGCTTCCCGGTTTTCGTTTCCGTCAGTTACGAATCAACTGCATCCGCCGCTGTCATTGTCGTCATCGTCCCGCCTGTGGCGGGATTTCGCTTCGCTCAATCGTCTTCGCTCAACTGCACCCGCCGCTGTCATTGTCATCATCGTCATCGTCAGCGTCGTCATCATCATCGTAGGTGTTGCCGGAGTCGTCATCGTCGTCCGTGCCACTGTCATCGTCGTCATCGTCGTCGTCATCGTCGACCGCGTCGTCGTCATCGTCGTCGGTCACGTCGTCGTCATCGGGTTCCGGCCCCAAGCCCTGGGAAGTGTACAAGGGCATGATTGTAAAGATGCCGATCGCCGCGGCGCCCCACTTGATGCGGAAGAAGCCGTCTTCGCCCCAGTCGTCACCCCAGGAGTTTTTGCAGATCCAGTATTCCTGCGTCGCGTCGTAGCCGACGATCGTCACCGCGTGGAAGCCCTGCGGGATCGCGATCATCGTGTCGTAAATGCCGCCCGAATAGGCGTAGAAATCTTCGTAGATCGTAAAGCTCGTGCCCACCGGCCCGTACTGCAGCGCCTCCATGATCAGGTCGGGATTGGAGACCACGCTGACCACCTGCCAATCGTCGATCTTGAACAACCGCTCGGCCCAGTCCGAACACCGGTCGTCGCACGGCCACGTGTCGCTGGCGTGATAGGGCAGGCATTCCTCGTCGAACAAGCCCGTGTTTTTCGCAAACTCGAAGGACGTGGTGGTGAAGCCGCCGCCGCAACCCATGTTCCCCGGGCTGTTGTCGCACGAGAGCATCTGCTGCTCGGACAAATCGATGCGCGGATCCGGCCAGTTCTCCGCGATCGCGATGTGGCTTTCGATCGGCCCGGTCGTCGCGAAGGCCCAGCACGAACCGCAGCTATACTGGTTCTTCGGAGAGGTGACGAAATTCACGCCCTGATAATCGCGCCAGTCCAACGTGGTCGGCAAGTCCAGCGGGCTCTTGCGCGGCACGAAATAATTCTCGCGGCCCGTCAACGCCGGCAACTGGAGCGTCGGCGCGTACCAGCCGTGATATTCGTGCATGTACCAGGCTTCGTTGTAATCGGCCGTCCAGGTCGCGCCCCGTTCCTCGTTCGCCCGCTGAATATCCTCGATGGACGCGGCCTGCGCCAACGTCGCCGCCGCCAGAACCACCAGGACCGCCATCAATATCGCACGTCGCATGTTTATTCTCCGCATAATGTCGTTCACTCACTTCGCGGCGCTATCTTAGCAGGGGTTCGCCGCGCTGTCATCTTCACTTAACGGAAGAAAATGACGCCGCTATTTCGATATCGGATACGTCCAGCCCTTGACCGTTCTCGTCAAAGCGCTTTTGTTCACCGTCGCGACTGTGTTAAAAAGATGGGACCGGAGGAATCATGATCACACCCAGCCGCAAGAGTCGCGAGATCCCGCCGTTCATCGTCATGGAAGTGCTCGAAAAGGCCCAGGCGATGGAAGCCGCGGGCGTCGACGTGGTGCACATGGAGGTCGGCGAGCCCGACTTCGACACCCCCGCCTGCGCGATCGACGCCGCCGTCGACGGCCTGCGCGCGGGCCGCACGCACTACACGCACAGCATGGGCCGGCGCGAGCTGCGCGAGGCCATCGCCCGTTGGCACAAGCAGCAGTACGGCACCGACATCGATCCGGAGACGATCATCGTCACCAACGGCTCGAGCCCGGCGCTGCTGCTGACCTTCCTCGCGCTGTGCGACCCGGGCGACGAGGTGATTCTCTCCAACCCCGGTTACGCGTGCTATCCGCAGATCGTCGCGTTCGGCGGCGGCACGGTGGTCAACGTCGACGTCTTCGAGGAGGACGGCTTTCAGTATCGACCGGAGATGATCGCCGCGAAGATCACGCCGCGCACCAAGGCAATTCTGGTCAACAGCCCGTCGAATCCGACCGGCAACCTGATCGACCGCGCGCGGCTCGAGGCCATCTGCGCCCTGGGCCCGACGGTGGTCAGCGACGAAATCTACCACGGCCTGGTTTACGAAGGAGAACCGGTGTCGGCGCGACAGGTGTGCGCCGAGTCGATTATCGTCAACGGCTTCTCCAAACTCTTTGCGATGACCGGCTGGCGCGTGGGCTACGTTATCGTTCCGCCCGAGCTGGTGCGGCCGGTGCAAAAGATGCAGCAGAACTTTTTCATCTCGGCCGGCGACTTCCCGCAACTGGCCGCCGCCGCCGCGTTGTTCGGCTGCGACGAGGACACCGCGCGCATGCGCGCCGAGTACGACCGCCGCCGGCGCATGGTGTTGCGACGCTGTCGCGAAATTGGCCTGGGCGTCACCGTCGAGCCGACCGGCGCTTTCTACGTTTTCTGCAACGTGAAAAACCACTGCGCCGCCCATGGCTTCACCTGTTACGACCTGGCTTTCGACATCCTGGACCAGGCGCACGTGGCGGTCACCCCGGGCACCGATTTCGGCCCGGGCGGCGAAGGCTATCTGCGACTGTCGTACGCCAATGCGTTTGAACGCCTAATCGAAGGAATGGACCGTTTGGAAGGATACTTCCGCAACCGATAATGACATTCGGCGGCGTCGCAAAAATCGTAAAAATCATAAAATACCCATTTTTTATGGATGTTAGAAATTTCGGCGTCCAATGAATGAAAAAACATTAACCTTATAGTTAACGGGAATTAGACCAAAACTCGACATGGTCAAACGACGATTATAGAATTATTCCTATATATAAGAAACATTCCGCGGGCGGCCGATCTTTTGAGCACCAAGTAACATAAAAAATTCATGATTAAATGCGTTTTGGCGGTGGATTTCTTTGCTGGTTAGGGTTATACTTCGCCGATTCTGTGTGAGGGAATACATTAGTTATTCAGACAAAGAAAGGGCCGGTCGGCCCTGGGGAGCTTTGTCGCAATCCAAAGCAATGGAAATAAACGAAGGTGAGCCAGGCGACCCCAAAAACCGGGTTGCCACAATCACAGTAACTGCATGGGGAAGTAAACATGGCCTTGAAACCAGCCGAGTTGAAGAAACTCAAACAAACGGCGCTGCGCATCCGCGAGCAAATCGTCGAGGTGACTTATACCTGCGGCGGCGCTCACATCGGCGGGGCGATGAGCCAGACGGACATCATGGTGGCACTGTATTACAAGTTCATGAAATTCGACCCTAAAAAACCGCTCCTGCCGACCCGCGACCGGTTCATCCTGAGCAAGGGCCACGGCGGCGTCGGTCACGCGGTCATCCTGGGCGACCTCGGCTTCTTCGACCAGAAGGAGTTGGCCGACTTCAACAAAACCGGCTCCCCCTTCGGCATGCATCTGGATTGGCTGAAAGTCAAAGGCGTCGACGCCTCGACCGGCTCGCTGGGACACGGTCTGTCGATCGGCATCGGCATGTCCATGGCCGCCCGGCTGCAAAATAAAAAATATCACACCTACGTCGTGGTGGGCGACGGCGAGCTGCACGGCGGCCCGAACTGGGAAGCGATCATGGCCGCGGCGCATTTCAAAGTAACCAACATGACCACCTTCGTGGACCGCAACAAGCTGTGCATCGACGGCCCGACCGAGGAAATCATGGGCGTCGAACCGCTCAAGGAAAAATTCGAATCCTTCGGCTGGAAGGCGGTGGAAATCGACGGTCACGACTTCGACCAGATCGCCGACGCCATCGAACAATCGCACAAGGAAAAGGATAAACCTTTCGTCATTATCGCCAACACCATCAAAGGCAAGGGCATCGATTTCATGGAAGGGCTGGCCAAGTGGCACTACGCCGGGCTGGATGAAGAAATGAAAAAACAGGCGCTCGCCTCGTTGCGGAGGATGTACAAAAATGGCTAAAGGATTGACCTGGACCATCGATGATGCGGACCACATGACCCAAGCCGAAATTTACGGCGAAGTACTGACCAAGCTGGGTTATGAATATAAAAACCTCGTGGCGCTGACCGCCGACCTGGCCGGCTCGACCAAAATCGGCCGCTTCCAGAAAGACTTTCCCGACCGGTTCTTCAACGTCGGCATCGCCGAAATGAACCTGTTCGGTATGGCCTCGGGCATGGCCGCTTCCGGATTGCTGCCGGTCGTGTCCACCTTCGCCGCCTTCGCGGCCCTGCGTTGCGCCGAGCACGTGCGCACCGACGTGTGCTACCAGAAACGCAACGTGAAGATCATCGCCACCCACAGCGGCACGTCCTTCGGACAGGCGGGCACCACCCACCATTGCACCGAAGACCTCGCCGTCATGCGCGCCATGTCCGGCATGACCGTCATCGCCCCGGCCGACGCCTACGAAACCGCCCGCGCGGTCGTCGCCGCCATGGAGTGGGACGGCCCGGTGTACATCCGCATCGGCCGCAGCTTCGAACCGCCCCTGCACAAGAACATGGACAGTTTCGACTTCGAAATCGGCAAGGCGATCAAACTGCGCGAAGGCACCGACATCACCGTCATCGCCACCGGCCGCACCGTGCCCGGCGCGGTCGAAGCCGCCGAAATGGCCGCCAACGAAGGGTTGTCGGTCAAGGTGCTCGACCTGCACACGATCAAGCCGATCGACGTCGAAGCGATCATGGAAGCGGTCATGGAAACCCGGCGCATCATCACCGTCGAAGACCACAACGTCTACAGCGGCATGGGCAGCGCCGTGGCCGACGTCATCGCCGCTTCGGGCAAAGGCTGCGTGCTCAAGAAACTGGGCCTGCAGGACGAATTCTCCATCGTCGGCTATCCGGACGACCTGCTTCACTATTACAAGATGGACGCCGACGGCATCGTCGAGGCGATCGGGCAGGTGATGAAGATGGACTTCGAAGCCGACGAAGACTGGGAGGATGAAATCTAGCCATGCCGACTCGAGATGAATTACGCGCCCGGCTGTTCCTGTTCGCCGCGCTGCCTCTGGTCAAAATCGTTCGCGAGGACGACAAGATCATGCGCACGATCACCAGGAACATGACCGGAGTGGTGCAGTTTGAAAGCAAGGACTCGGATCTCGCCGCGCACCTCGTGTTCGCAAACGACACCCTCGAGGTCAAACGCGGCAAACACGAGCATCCGACCGTTTCGTTCATCTTTAAAAACCTCCAAGGACTCAACGATTTCTTCGGCGGCAAGCCGGCCCTGCCCGCGGCGGTCAAAGGCCTGTACCGGCTCGACCTGATCGCGCGCACCGTGCCGCTGCTGCTGTCGCTGAAATTGCTGATGCCCAACGCCGATCCGAAAAAGCCCGAGAAGCGCGCGCTGAAAGTGAAACTGTTGATCTACATGATCACCACCGCGCTCTCCCAGCTCAACAAGGCTGGCGAAGAGGGCATGGTCAAAATGACCAAAACCAGCCCCGACCGCATCTACCAGTGGGTCGTGCAGGGCGAAGGCGCTCCGTCGGCCTACCTGCGCATGAAAGCGGGCAAGACCAAATCCGGCCGCGGCGTCTACACCCGCCGGCGTCCTTTCGTGCTGATGAAATTCAGCGACATCGAAGGCGCCTACCAGGTGCTGACCAGCAAAGCCGCGTTGGTCGACGCGGTGAAAAAGGGCTACGTGGTTACCGAAGGAGCGATGGAGTATTCCAAGGAAATCGGTTTGCGCATGCAGTTCGTGGAGGAGCTATTGGCCTAGCTCCTCCCGCTGTCATTTTACAAATGAATAAAAAAATCATGGGATGATGCCGCGGACGAAAGATATTCGCATGAAGACACGAGACGTGCAGCAAAGGAAGGTTTGCGAGTGAAGACGATTTCGCAAAAACTCGGCATCTGGCCAAACGACCATATCCTGGTCGTCAATCCCGACGATAAGATCCTGGCACGCATTGAAAAAGAGATGGCGACGGAAGTTAATTTTCTCTTTGAAAAACCGATGGGCAAAGTGCCCATGGTGCTGATCTGGTTGCGGGAAGGCGACGACGCCACCCAATTGGCCAACAACTACAGGGATTCGATCGACGAAACAGGACAACTGTGGTTCTTCTTTCCGAAAAAAAAGCAGATGCGTAAGCAACGGTTGACCATCACGCGCGAAACGGTCACCTCCGACGTGACCCGCGCCAATTTGGAATCGACCAAAATCTGCTCCGTGGATGCGGACACACAGACCCTGGGATTCGTCCTGCCGTTGCAAGACTGAGTCGGCGGCAAGCGCGACCCATCCCCATCGCGCCGAATTCCCTTGCCTATAGCCACCTCTCCTGACGCACAGGAGAGGTGCGCCCGCGCGACGGCAAAAATTTCTCCGGCAATAAAATGCCGCTTCCACATCTTCCAAGATTTCTCTTTATCTTTATCAATCGGCTAGGACGTATATTCTATTTTCGGCAGCATGCTCTTGTTTTTAAGAAAAATTAATGTTTTTTAATGGGAGCATAATTAAATTATACCCAGAAAAATAATCCAACAACATATTGAGTTTTGGAGGTTACTCATGGAAGCAGTATGGATAAAGAAGCCTTGGCTTCTTTCGCTCCTCTTGGCTTGTGTGCTCCTATTTTCTCTCGGCAGCAAACACTTGGCGGCAACGGAAACAAGCGAAGACTCGTCCGATGATTTGAGTTTTTATGTATGGAGCTCAACCTATGACCGGGCAAGCAGATCGGACTATCCGCGAGCCGCCATCCTGGACAGTGCAGAAAACATTTATATTGCCGGTCAGGCGAACATGCCATTCGGCGGCGATGATGCGCTTTTAGTCAAGTTCAATAACCTCGGACAGCTACAATGGGCGGTCACCTACGCCGGTTCCGGCGACAGCACAGACGGATTCACAAAAATCGCCTTGGATGCTGATGAAAACGTATACGTGACCGGCTCTGAAATTCATGCCACCCAGGACTACAATCTAATAATCATGGCTTACAACAGTGATGGCAGCATGGTGAGACAAATCACCTACAACAATCCGGACAACAATCTGGACGTCGGCAGCGCAATTACTCTGGACGACGAAGGCAACATTTACGTTGCCGGCTGCACCGGCCCCATGACGGGAAATCGGAACGCATTGGCTCTTAAGTACAACGACAGCGGGCAGGAATGGATCAACGTCTATGACAATCCCGATGAAACCTGGGACACATTTTCCCTCATCGCCCTGGATAACGAAAACAATGTCATCGTCGCCGGCCAATCGCTCATTTCGGCCTCTGACGCAGTCGATTACGACATTGTGGTTATCAAGTACAACAATGCCGGTGAACAACAGTGGTTGGCCCAATATGGCAGCGCCGCCTTATCAGAGGACAGCCCTCGGGATATGGCTGTTGACGGCGACGGCAACATTTATGTGACAGGTTCTTCAAAAAACATATACGACTACTACGACATTATTACGCTCATGTACAATTCGGACGGTGACCTGCAATGGGAAACTCGCTATACCAATCCCGCGCTCGATGATAGTCTGCCCCAGCGACTCGCAGTCGATCAGGAAGGCAATGTGTACGTCACCGGCAAATCCATCGCTGATAACAGCTATGCAGATTGCATTACGATCAAGTACGACAACGACGGCATCCAACAATGGTTCGATCGCTACAACGGCGCCTATAACCACGGCGAGGAGTGCAAGTCCCTCTCCTTTGACGAATTGGGAAACCTCTATGTAGTCGGAAGCGAATCAACCGAAACAGATGCCTTGGACATATTGCTGTTGAAATTTCTGCCTGACGGCACGCGGCATTGGGCTGGCCACGTAGATCCCTCATCACATCATGGGGATTCCGGCTTGGTTGTCTTGCCCGGCGAGCATGGACATGTCTATACAGTCGGCCGGATGTCAGACTCTACCACCAATGGCGACTTTCAAGTTACCAAATTCTGCGGCGGATGTTTCATTTCCGCCGTTTGCTATCAGGACGGCGAGCAACATCCGTCCAATCCCTGTTACGTTTGCGACTCCACGCAAGACGACGAGAACTGGTCGTACAACAACGGCGCCGCGTGCAGCGACGGCGTTGACTGCACCGACGACGTCTGCAGCGACGGCGTTTGCATCAGCACGCCCAACAATGCCAATTGCGACGACGGTCACGATTGCACCACCGACACCTGCGACGCGGCCGAGGATTGTCAGTACGAAGCCAACAACGCCCTCTGCGACGACGGCGTCGGTTGCACCGAGGACGTTTGCGACCTGAACAACGGCTGCGAAAACACGCCCAACAACGCTCTGTGCGACGACGGCGTCGATTGCACCGACGATACCTGCGACGCGACCAACGATTGCCAATTCACCGCCAACGACGCCAACTGCGACGACGGCGTTGATTGTACCGACGATACCTGCGACGCGACCAACGATTGCCAATTCGCCGCTAACGACGCCAATTGCGACGACGGCCAATACTGCAACGGCGACGAAACCTGCGACGCAACCAACGATTGTCAGGCCGGCACGGCGGTCAGTTGTCCCGACGACGGCCTATTCTGCACCGGCGAGGAAGTCTGCGACGAAACGCAGGACGATTGCGTTTCCAGCGGCGATCCCTGCGATGAAGCAACCGAGGAATGCAACGAAGACGCCGACTCCTGCGACGCCCTGACCGACGACGACACGACGCCCGACGATGACGACACGCCGCCCGACGATGACGACACGCCGCCCGTTGATGACGACACGCCGCCCGTTGATGACGACACGCCGCCCGTTGACGATGACACGCCCGGCGATGACGACACGCCCGGCGGCAGCGACGACGACGATGACAGCGGCGGCGGTTGCTTCTAACCGACCTTGTGCCTTGGCGGGCCGCCCCTTGTGGGCGGCCTTTCCTTTATTTATCCAAACTTCCCGACTTGACCCGCATGCGCCGGGCATGCATGCTCTTTGCCGACAGCCAATGAAACGGGGATGAATGGATAACCGACTCGCCGATTTCCGTCACGCGCCCGGCAACCATTGCGCGACCACGTCCATCAGCCTGCTGCTGGCCCACCACGGCCATACGATCACCGAGGCGATGTGCCTGGGATTGGGCGCGGGCCTCGATTTTTTCTATATGGTCGACGAGTCGCTCAGCCCCACGCGCATCATCATGGGCCGCATGGGCGACCTGGAAGTCGACTGCTTCCGCAGCCTGGGCGTGCCGGTCGCCGTGCGCACCACCGCCGACGACGCGCTGGCCTGGCGCTGGGTGCGCGACGAGATCGACGCCGGCCGCCCGGCGATGATTCAGGTCGACATTCGCTGGCTGGATTACTACCGCACCAAAACGCACTTCGGCGGACACAAGGTGCTGGTCGTCGGCTACGACGAGCGGGCGCAAACGGCGACGATCAGCGACAACGAATTTCCCGACCTGCAAACCCTGTCGCTGGCCTCGCTGACCAAGGCGCGTTCGCATACCGCGCCGCCGTGGATTTTGCAGAACAACTTCTACGACGTGCGGATTCCTCCGGCGCTCACCCAGCTCGAACAGGCGGTGCCCGCGGCGATCGCCGCTTGTTCCGCGCGCCTGCTGGACGATCGCGGGCCGACGTTCGGGCTGGCCGGGCTGGCCAAGGCCGCGGCGGAGTTGGAACAATGGGCGCAGGCGCCCGACTGGTCGTGGAGCGCGCGTTTCGCCTATCAGGTCATCGAAAAACGCGGCACCGGCGGCGGCGCCTTCCGCACGATGTACGCCGAGTTCCTCGACCAGGTGCAACCCTATTGCGCCGACATCGCACGGCTCGATCTGACGGGGCGCATGCGCCAGGTCGCCGCGGCCTGGACCGAGTTGGCGCTGTGCCTGCGCGACGTTTCCGAAAAGGACGAACCGCACGGTTTTGACCGGGCCGCCCGGCGTATGCTAACCGTGTACGAACGGGAACGCGATTATCACCTCGCCGCGCGCGAATGCCGTTGCGCGGGAGCGGACGGAGGCTGACGATGGCCGATTTCGTGCTGGTCAATCCGCCCCTTTCCGCGCAGGCGCGCTACGGCCGCCTGGCCGACGTCGGCAATCGCCTGCCCAACATCGGCCTGGCCTATCTCGCCGCCTCGTTGCGCCGCAGCGACATCGACGTGGCGATCATCGACGCCAATGTGAATGGGTACGACATCGAGAGCACGGCCCGCGCCGTCGCCGACGAACAACCGCTTGTCTGCGGCCTGACCGCCACGACGATCTCGATCCACATCGCCGCGCAAATCGCCGCCAAAGTTAAGCTGCTCACGCCCGACTGCGTGGTCGTGGTCGGCGGCGCGCACGCCACCGCGATGCCCGAGGCGGTGCTGGACACCTACCGCTCGATCGACTACCTCGTGCTCGGCGAGGGCGAAGTCACCGCCGTGGAAATTTTCAGCGAAGTCGAGAATCACGGCGAACCGGCCGCGGTGCCCGGCGTGGCTTACCGCGACGGCGGCGTCGTGCGCTACAGCAAATCGCGCCCGCTGATCAAGGATCTGGACAAGCTGCCCCTGCCCGCGTGGGACCTGTTGCCGGAGCTCGCCGCGCATTATCATCCCAGCCCGCAGTCGGTGTATCGTCTGCCCTCGACGATCCTGTTCACCGCGCGCGGCTGCCCCTATCGCTGCACCTTCTGCGACAACAGCGTCTTCGGCCGGCGCCTGCGCGCCCACAGCGCCGGGCACGTGTTCATGATGATGGAACACCTCTACCGCCATCACTCGATCGTCGACTTCGCCTTCCACGACGAAAGTCTTTTCTACGACGAGGGGCGGCTGGTCGAGCTGTGCCGTGCGATCAAACGCTCGGGCCTGCCGTTGTCGTTTTCCTGCCAGGGGCGCGTCGATCAGAAACTGCAGGAGTTCACGCTGCGCGAGCTGGCCGAGGCCGGTTGCTGGCAGGCGGCCTTCGGCATCGAGTCGGGCAACGACAATCTGCTGCGCACCCTCGGCAAAGGCACGACCGTCGAACAGGCGCTCGCCGCGGTCGCCGCCGTGCGCAAGGTGGGCATCTCGACCAAGGCCTTCATCATGCTCGGCGTGCCCGGCGAAACGCGCCAGACGCTCGCGGCCACGCGCGACTTCCTGCTCAAGGCGCCGCTCGACGACGTGATGATCAGCTACTACACGCCCTTCCCCAACACCGAGCTGGCCGCCGACGCCGAAAATCACGGCGACATCATCGGCGATCACCGCCAGATGAGCGAGCACGAGGTGGTCTTCGTGCCGCGCGATCTGACCGCGCCCTGCCTGCGCCAATTCCGCCGCCGGCTCTACCGCAAATTTTATCTGCGCCCGCGCATCGTCGCCCACTACCTGCGCCGGTTGCGCGAGCCGTCGGGCCGCCCGCTGCTGTGGCGCGCCGCGTGGAGTTTCCTGCGCCGTTTTCTGCTCAGCCGCCGCGCCTAAGCAATTCTTGACATCCCAAATAACCATGGTATGGTGACCCATCACTTGGGGGCGAAGGAGATAACGATGAGTTGTATATCTCTTAGCCCGCGGCTCGTTTTTTTCCTCATTTTTATCCTTTTCCTATCCTTGGTCGGCATTGCCTGCACTTGCAATGACGATGATGACGACGATTCATCGAGCGCAACGCCGGACGACGATGATGACGACTCGTCAGACGATGATCTGTCGGACGATGACCTCGGCGACGACGACGACTTGATTGATATGCACATCGGTGACGACGACACGGTCGATGACGACACCACCGATGATGATACGACCGACGACGACTCCACCGACGACGACACGGTCGACGACGACACGGTCGACGACGACTCCACCGACGATGATACGACCGATGATGACACCACCGACGACGACACCACCGATGATGATACGGCCGATGATGATACCACCGACGATGACACCACCGATGATGACACCACCGATGACGACACCACCGACGACGATACCGGCGACGACGACTTGCTGGTCGAGAAGATCGAAGGCTACGCCAATAGCTGGCACGACCAACTCTCCGTCGAAATGGCCGCCGACGGCGAACTGGTGGTCATCTCCGAATACTATAACGACATGTCGATCAATCGCGGCTACGTCGGCCAACCTCATCAGGAGGAACTCTTGCCGGATGTCGGCGAAAATCCGCACCTGGCCGTCGGCGCCGACAACCGCGCCTATATCTCGTACGTCGGCGATCCGATACGTACGTTGAAATTGATGAGCGAAACGGCAAGCGGTTGGAACATCGAAACCATCGACGGTTCGGACACCTTCTATTACAACGACGTCGCCGTTTACAACAACGTCGTCCACGTCGCCTACAACGACGCCTCGGCCAATCAGTTGGTGTTGGCGACCAAGTCCGGCGGAAGCTGGTCGTTCGACGTCGTCGACCAAGCCCTCGTCTACGGGCTGTCGATCTGCGTCGACGCCAACGGCTACGTGTTGCTGACCTATCACAAACGATACGACAAGGGCGGCAAGTACACCTACGAGTTGTGCGTCGCCTCGAAGCGATCGGGCTCCTGGTACATTCATGAATTGGGCTACCCGACCGACGACGGCTACATCCTCGAAATGGATTTGGATCCGCAAAACTTTCTGCACATCGCTCATTACAGCGAAAACACCATTCACTACACGACCAACCGCGGTGGCGCCTGGACGACCGAGGACGTTTTCACCGAGCCGCTCAATGAAGAAGTGCAGGATGTCTCCATCGCCGCCGATAGTCAGGGATCGCCGCACGTGGCTTTCCAATCCAACCGAAGCAGTTCGGAGATGATTTACTATGCCGACAAATCGCTCGGCTATTGGCACGCCTTTTCACCGATCACGTGGAATTACATGGAATGGCCGCGCATTGTTCTCGACGATGAGGACAACATCTACATCACGACCGTCAAATGGTTCGATCTGTATTTGATCTCCTACATCGACGGCCAGATCGAAAACCGCAAAATCAACGTCATGCGCCGGGCGGAATACGGCGTCTCGCTGCAGGTGGACAGCCTCGGCCGCCCGCACGTGGCCTATCTGCTCAGCGACGATTTCGATGTCGATCCGTACATGCTTTACTACGGTTATCGAAACGGCGACGAATGGACGCTCAATCACATCGCCTCGGCGGGCGAATGTTTCGGTCGCGCCGTGTTGTCGCTGGACGCCCAGGACCACGCGCACATTGTGCACCTGGACATCGACGGACACCTGAAGTACACGACCGACAAAAGCGGATCCTGGACGACCGAGGCCGTCGACGATTCATGCGAATGCTATTATCTCTTCTGGCAAACCCTTGACCGCTTCGGCCGCGTTCATATCCTCTACCGCGACGACAACGCCGGAACGATCAAAGCCGCGCATCAGGACGCGAGCGGCTGGAACGTCGAAAGCTTCGCCGCCGGTTATCCGACCTATCCGGACACCATGGCTTTCGGAGCCGACGATCGCCTGCACGTCGTCTTTTTTTCGACCAACTCCGACCTGGTTTACGCCGTGCGCGACGATACCGGGTGGGATATCCAAACGCCGCCGCCCGTGTTGGGCTACATCGACGGGATGAACGTCGTCGTCGACAATTCCGGCGATCCGCACATCATGTATTACAATCGCTGGAACAGCCTGCGGCACATGACCAATGCCTCGGGCGATTGGTCAAGCGAATACATCATGGACATGGGCGACAGCGAAGGCATCTCGACGACCATCGACGACAACAACCGCATCTACTCAGCGATGTTCCATTACTCGAATTTCTACTACATCACCAATCGCACCGGCGCCTGGACGACAGTGCGGGTCGACAGCGAGTATCACGGCCAGCGGTACAATTCGATCCGGGTTTTCGGCAACACGGTGCACGCGATCAGCGATCAAGCGGCGGTTTACTACTACCGGTTCCCGGTCTGGTTCCCGGGCAACGAATGACCATGCCCGGCCATTTCTTGACAACGCAAATAACCATGTTATCGTGACGTGTCATTTGGGGGCGTGGGAGAGAAAAGATGGGTCGGCAGATTAAATTTCACGCCCGAAGTGTGCTCTTGCTTGCCTTCCTTCTTTGCCTGGCCGCGACCGGCTTCGCCTGCACCTGTGACGATGATGATGACGACGCCAGCCTGCATGGCGACGACGATGAAATGCTCAACGATGACGACGACAATGACACCACCGATGACGATACGAGCGATGACGACACGAGCGACGATGATACCGGTGATGACGACACCACCGACGATGATACGATCGACGACGACACCACCGATGATGATTCCGTCGACGACGACACCACCGACGATGATTCCGTCGACGACGATACAACTGACGACGATACAACTGATGACGATACGAGCGACGATGATACCGGTGATGATGACACCACCGACGATGATACCGGTGATGACGACACCACCGACGATGATACGATCGACGACGACGACACCAGCGATCTGCTTTTCGAACACATCGAAGGCTACAAAAACATCTTCAGCGGCGGGTCGTCCCTGGCCATCGCGCCCGACGGCGAACAGGTGACCATCGCCCTGTACTTGGACGAGCTCTACATCAATCGCGGCTATCCCGACGACGCGCGTACCGAGGAACTGGTGCGCGACGACGTGGAAGATCCGCACCTGGCGGTCGACGCCGACAACCACGCGTACATTTCCTTCCTCGAAGAAGACATGAACGTCCTGAAGCTGCTCAGCGACACCGGCGACGGTTACGAGGTCGAAACGGTCGATCACCTGGCCCTGGCCTATTCTCACGACATTGCCGTGCGCGACGGCGTGATCCGGATCGCCTACTTCGACGCGGCGACCGCGAAGCTGATGCTGGCCACCAAATCCGGCGGCGCGTGGACTCGCCAGGAAGTCGACGGCGGCGCCGCGATCGTCGATGTCTCCGTGTGCATCGACCACAACGGCTTCGTCATCATCGCCTACGGCAAGCAGATCGACCCCGCCGACGAGACGTGGGAACTGTTCGTCGCCTCCAACCGCTCCGGCTCCTGGGTGCTGCACGACGTGCCGACCACCACCGGTCACGGGCGGCTGATCGACATGGCGCTCGACGGGCGCGGCTTCTCGCACATCGCGCACACGCAAAACCGCACCGTCTATTACACGACCAACCTCGACGGCGTCTGGCAAACCGAAGAGGTGCACACCGTTCCCTTGTATGAGTTGCCCACCCTCACGACCATCGGCGTCGACAGCCTGGAAAATCCGCGCCTCGTGTTTCAGGCGAACATGAATTACGACGAGCACAATTACTACTGCGATGCGCTCGCCGGCGACTGGTCGTGCTTTTCGCCGGCGGACTGGAATTTGCTGGAGCATCCGTCTCTGGCCGTCGACGGCGACGACAACATCCACTTCGCCGCGATCGACTCCCTGAGCATCATGCTGGTTTCCTACATCGACGGCGTGATCGACAAACAAAATCTCGGCGTCCATCGCCGCGCCGAGGAAGACGTTTCGCTGGCGCTGGACACGCTGGGCCGTCCGCACGTCGCCTACCTGCTCAGTTACGATTTCGAAGTCGTGCCCTACATGCTCTTTTACGGCTGCCGGATCGACGACGCGTGGACGATGACGCACATCGAGTCGGCCGGGGATTGCGCCGGGCGGCCCAAGCTGACGCTCGATGCGCAAGACCACGCGCACATCGTTCATCTGGACGCCGCCAAGCACCTGACGTACACGACCGACGCGAGCGGCGAGTGGACGACCGAAACGGTCGACGCTTCCGGCACGATCGATCAGACCTTCACGCAGACGCTCGACGCCGCCGGACGCGTGCACATTCTGTATCGCAACGTCACCCAACGGATTATGTGCGTGGCCCATCAGACCGCCGGCGGCTGGTCCGTCGAAAAGATCCTGGCCGGCTATCCCGGCTCGCCCGACGCCATCTCCTTCGACAATGCCGGTCGGCTGCACGTCGTTTTCTTCTCCACCAGTCGTCAGACCGTCTACGGACGATACGTCGGCGGCGTTTGGTCCTTCGAAATTCCGCTGCCCGAGGTGACCTCGCTCGAAGAGCAGGCCCTGGCCGTCGACAGCGCCGGGCAACCGCACATCGTTTACGTGGATGAACCGTTGTATGCGTACCACTTATTTAAAAGCGGCGGCGTCTGGCAAACCGAACAAGTGTTTTTCCTGGGCGACAGTATCGGCCTGTCGATCGACATCGACGACAACGACGTCATTTACGGCGCCATGAATTACCACAGCACCAGTTTGGTCTACTTCACCAATCGCAGCGGCGCCTGGACCGACGTGCGCGTCAACGCCGACAGCACCTACACGCGCAAGAACGCCTTGAAGGTCCACGGCGACACGGTGCACGTGCTCAGCGATCTTTCCTTCGTTTACTACTACCGTTTCCCCGTCTGGTTCCCGGGCAACGAATAGCCGCGCACCTTGCGGCGGATCGACGGCATTGTTAGTCTGAACCTGCGATCTTGCTGCGAGGAAACCGGTTGAAGTACGACCCTGACGAACTATTGCTGCGCCCCGACGAAACGCCCAGATGGCGCAATGTGCTCAATGCGATCGTCGTCTCCGTCGTCGGCCTGGCGATCCTCGCCGTCATCGTCGCGGTGATGATCTACAATCTGCTCTCGATCGGCCTGCCCAAACTCGACACCATCGAAGATTACCGGCCCAACCTGGTCACCGAGGTCTTCGACCGCCACGGCGTGAAAATCGGCGAGTTCAAGTTCGAAAATCAAAGCCGCTTCCTGGTCGCCTACGACGAGGTGCCCACCCACGTCGTGCAGGCCTTCGTCTCGGCCGAGGACAAGGAATTCTTCGCGCACCAGGGACTCGACTACTTCGGCATCGCCCGCGCCGCGCTGGCCAACGTGTTCGCCGGCGAAATCAAGCAGGGCGCTTCGACGATCACCCAGCAGGTGGTCAAAAGCCTGCTGCTCACACCGGAAAAAACCTACCGCCGCAAGCTGCGCGAGATGATCCTCGCCAAGCGCATCGAGGACAGCTTCAGCAAAGAGGAAATCCTCTACCTGTACCTCAACGAAATTTATTTCGGCGGCGGCGCTTACGGCGTCGAGGCGGCGGCGCGCGAATTTTTCGCCAAGCCGGTCGCCGACCTGAACGTGGCCGAGGCCGCGACCCTCGCCGGGCTGGTGCAGGCGCCGGGGCGCTACAATCCGCGCGCGCATCCCGAACGGGCGATCAACCGGCGGCATTACGTGCTGCGGCGAATGCTCGAAGACGGGCACATCGACGAGCAGACCTTTCAAAGCGCCGACGCCGCGCCGCTGCACATCGTTCCCAACCGCGACATCAACAGCGAGCTGGCGCCCGATTTCGTCGAGTATGTGCGCCGCTACCTGCTGACCAAGTACGACACCGACCGCGTGCTCAAAGAAGGCTGGCAGGTGCACACCACCTGCGATCTGGCCATGCAGCGCGCCGCCCGCGACGCGGTGGACGTCGGTTTGCGCGCGCACGCCAAGCGCCAGGGCGTGCTGCGCCTGCCCCCGCCGGTTCCGCCCGAGCAGTGGAACGACCGGCGCGAGTCGCTGATGGAACAAAACAAAGGGCTGACCGAAGAACAGGTGCGCGAAGGCCTGGTCATCGCCATTTACGATCAGGCCGGCTGGGCCAAGATCGCGCTGGGCGACGAGACGATCCGCGTGCCGCTCAGCAACATGAAGTGGGTGCGGCAGGTCAAGCACGACGGCGCCAAGGCGCGGCCGGTGGCGCGCGTCGAACGGCCCGGGCAGGTGCTCGCCCCGGGCGACCGCGTGCTGGTCTACAAACCCAAAGACCAGATGTACGTGCTCGCCGCCTGGCCGCTGGCCCAGGGCGCGCTGCTGGCGATGGATGTCGACACCCGCGAGGTGCTGGCGATGATCGGCGGACGCTCGTACGCCGAAAGCCAGTTCAACCGCGCGGTGCAGGCGCGCCGGCAGCCGGGTTCGGCCTTCAAGCCGATCGTCTACGCCGCCGCGCTCAACGCCCGGCTGACCCCCGCGACGGTCTTCCCCGACACCGCGCTGGTCTTCGCCGACAACTGGCGGCCGGCCAACTACGACCGCAAGTTCCGCGGCTACATGAACCTGCGCGAGGCGCTGACCCGCTCGATCAACACGATCACCATCCGCGTCGCCGAAACGATCGGCGTCGATTACATCCTGCGCTTCGCCCGCCGCGTGGGCCTGGACGAACTCGAATCCGGCGACCTGTCCATGGCCATCGGCACCTACGAGGTCTCGCCGCTGCACCTGGTCAACGCCTACGACGTCTTCGCCTCGGGCGGCAAATTGACCGACCCCGTGTTCGTGCGCAAGGTGCTGGACCGCAACGAAAACACCAAAGAGGAAGTGGCTTACAGCGAGTTCGTCGAGCAGGTGCCCGCGCTGGACAACGTGCCCGACCTCAGCGGCTTCAACGGCAAGGAGCTGCCGCTGGACGCCGCGCAAACGGGCATCGATCCGCTGACCGAAAGCCGCCGCGGCGAATTTTTCGGCGACTTCGAATTGGGCGCGACCCCCACGCCTCCGCCGGCCGCGACGCCCACGCCCGAACCGCAGGGTGAATTGCCGCTCGCCGTGCGCCTGAGCGACCAGGTCGTCATGCGTCAGGTGGTCGATCCACAGGTGGCCTACGTGATCACCAGCATGATGCACAGCGTCGCCTCGCGCGGCACGGGCGCGCGCAGCAACCAGCTCGGGCGCACCCTGGCGGGCAAAACCGGCACGACCAACAACTACGCCGACGCCTGGTTCGTCGGCTTCTCGCCGCAAATCATCGCCGGCGTCTGGGTCGGCAACGACAACGGCGGCGTCTCGTTGGGCAGCGGCGAATCGGGCAGCACGACCGCGTTGCCGATCTGGGTCGACTTCATGCGCGTCGCCCTGGCCGATCTACCCAAGGCCACGTTCCCCGTGCCCAAGGGCGTTTCCTTCGCGCGCATCGATCCGGAAACCGGATTGCTGGCGCAGCCGGATTCGCCGGGCGAGGAGGAATGCTTCGTCGCCGGCACCGAGCCGACGCAATACGCGCCCAGCCTGGTGCAGCCGGACGCGAACGACTTCTTCGAGTTGGAGCTGGAGGGGGAGTAATCCATGCCCGAACCGTTGCGGGTGCCCGTGTGGATTCTGGTGACGTTGCTCGGCCTGGGCTTCGCCCTGCAGATGTACGGACTGGGCGATCGTTCGCTCAACACCGACGAGGTGTACCTGGCGCTGGCCGCGCAGGAGGGACGCCTCGCCGAGGCGGTGGCGGCCGACGTGCATCCGCCGTTGTATCCGCTGATCGTCCAGGCGCTGGTCAAGCTGCGTTTGCCGGAAACGGCCTGGCGCGCGCTGTCGGCGCTGGCCTGGCTGGGCGTGGCCTGGTTCGCCTTCATGCTCGGACGACGCGCGGGCGGCGATCTGGTCGGCCTGATCGCGCTGCTGCTGTTGCTGACCTCGCCGCAGGGGATCATGCTCAGCCGCCTGGCGCGCTCTTACGCCGTGGCCGCGTTGCTGGGCGCGGCGACGATTTTCCTTTTTCTGCGCCTCTTGGAAGAACCCTCGCCGCCGCGCGCCGGGCTCTACGGCATCGCCGCGCTGCTGGGTTGCTACACCTTCTATTACAACGTCTACCTGCTCGTCGCGCTGGGCGCGGTCGGCCTGCTGCGCCGCAAGCACAACGGCTGGCCGGCGGTAATCGCCTCGGCCGCCGCGGGTCTGCTGTTCGCGCCGTGGACCTCGCTGCTGCTGGTGCAGGCGAAACACGAGGGGCTCGGCGGCGGGTGGATCACCTGGAGCGCCGCGCCCTGGCGCATCGTCCGCCGCTTCGCGCAGGTGCTGGCCGGCGGCGGCGTCGACGGCCTCGAACCCGGTCTGCGCGCCGTCGTTCCGTCCTTGGCCGGCGCGGGCGCCACGACGATCGTCCTCGTGTTGTTCGGCTTGGGCGCTTGGCATTTGTACGCCTTCCGCAAAAATGCGAACGACTCCAACGCCTGGACGCTGCCACTGATCGCCGCTCTCTCGGTGGGCCTGGCGCTGGCGGCGCATTACCTGATCGGCGCGTTCGTCGCCGTGCATTACTTCGCCGTGTTCGCCGCCGCGATCGCCCCGGTGCTCGTCGCGCCGCTGGTCTTCGCCCGCCGCCGTACGCTGGGCGGAATTTGCGTCGGCCTGCTGCTGGTGCTGAACTTTGCGCAATTGCCCGCGCTTTATCGCGACCAGGGCGAACCGCTGCGCGAGGCGAGCGACTGGATCGACCGGCACCTGACGCGCGAGGATCTCGTGCTGGGCGTCGCCTGGTTCGCCGTCGACGGTTACCGCTGGTACGGCAGCGGCTGCGACACCCTGGGCGTGCCCTTCGACCTGCGCGGAAACCTGCGCGTGCAACGGGCGCAGGCGGGCGTCGCCGACGAACGCGACATGCTCATGCTGCGCCGTCGCCTGCGCAACCGCGAGCGCGTGGCCGTGCTGCTTTCGCATGAAACGTGGCAGGGAACCGATCGCGGCAAGGCGCTGGTCGGGCGCACCCTGCGCGAGGAAGGATTTTCGCCGGTCGCCGGCAACGGCTGGCCTTTCGGCAAACCGCAACCCACCGTGCGCGCGGTAATCTGGCAGCGGCAATCACCTTAGCGAAATGAACGGTACGTGGGCCCGCTTCGTTTAACGACCCGCGAAGAACGGGATGAACAACATCAGATAGATCAAAGTGAAAATGATCAGCGTCAAAAACCAGTGACCGATTTCCAGCAACAACGTGGACATCCGGTATTTGACCAACGCCCCCGTGGAGATGGCGTGCAGCATGCCCCACAACGGCGGCTTGCCGATCATCAAAAAGTCCGCGGCGCGGATCGCCGCTTGCGCCTGGGCATCACGCCGTGCGGCTTCCCACTCGTTTTCGTCCAGTCGATTGTCGCCGTTGCGATCGTAGGCCGACCGCTTCGCCGGGTTTTGTTTCAACTCCCGCAGCATGATTCGTTTCAGCGCCTCGCGCGGCGATTGGTCGTCGTCGACGGTCTGCACAAAACCGATCACGTACACCATTTCACCGTCCTCCAAAAAGTCGATCTCCTCCCAGTCCCAGCCTTTCGTAAAAAAATCGGCGACCGAATCCTCCGGGTAGACGTGTCTTTTACTCGGGAGGTTGATCTTCGCCCGGCGCGGATCGACCAACATCGCACCGGTCTCGTCTTCCACCAGGAAGGGATTGTCTTCGGTGGTTATTTCCTCCATCAAATTTTTTCCGGTAGGGTGGCGGACGCCGATCGCATAGGCAAATCTTCGTCGCCGATAGTAGACGGCCGGAATTGCCGTGTCGGGAAGGTAAAGATCATGCAGGTGACGAGCGCGCCCTTTGATTTTCACCAATCCCGGCGTCGCTTCGCCGATCGGCGTGAGTTCGGCTTTTTTCCATTGCCGATTGTTGCGCACGATCCGGACGATGCTGTTAACATAATAATAACCGATAAGCACATTCAACAACGCATAGGGAATCATCGCGATCGGCGACGAATCGATCGTCCAAAGCAATACGAGTTGCAGGATGGTCACGACCGCAAACAAAACATAACGAAGCGTTTGATACCGGGCCAGAGCGCTCCGCTTCACCTGGGTGACCGGACGCGGCGGCAACAAAACGTCGTGGGCGATAACATCCTGCCAACTCAATTTTTCTGCGCTCTCGCCCATCGCCAAAACCCTTCTCCGGCCGGGCGGACAACCCGACAAGGACTCTTTTCTCAGAACCACTTCCACAAACGGAAGTAGATGTACAGCGGCACCAACGTCACCAAGGTCAAACCCACATGGATTTTCAACGCCAGGCGTAAACCCCAATACATATTCTTGACCGGCGATTCGGCGGTGATCGTATGCGATATATTCCCGCTCGGAGACCGGCCGATCACCAGGCGGCCGGGTGTTTCGTTGCCTTGTTCGTCGTCAGGCGGATGCGCAAACCCCACGACCGTCATCGGTTGATCCTCCGGAATGTAGCTGACCGAATAAACAACGATCTGCCTGTTTTCCGGAGGAGCATCGACTTCAATCGATTCCGTGCAGCCGACAATCGCTTCACGCGGATCGACCATCACCGAGCCGGTTTCGTCGACCAGCAGAAACGGATTGTCGGCCGAGTCGGTCGCCTCGGCCATCACTCCCTCGCCTTCGGGACCGACATATTTCTCGCTTTTGTAGTAGACAACCTTCTTGTCGGTGTCGGGAATCGTCAGATCGAGCAAGCGCCGTGTGCGTCCTTCGACCTTGACCATTCCCGGTGACAACTCGCCGATCTTGGTCAGCGGAATGTCCGCCCAAACGTGATAATTCAAGGACGCCCGCCAATAACGATACGCGAACAACGCGGCCGGAAACACATACCACATGCCGATATGCCACAGCACATCACTGCGTTCCTCGGCGACGGCAATCAGGCAAACTTGGACCATGTAAAGGATGATCGGAAAAAGGAAGTTGCATGATTCTATCGAACTCAAACCTGAAGAACCTGAACCCTGACGCGGTTGTTGTGGCGTTTGTAAAACATCCGCATTCGTTTTCGGCTGGTCGGTTGCATTTTGGTCCGAAGGTAACATGGTCGCTCCCCGATCAATAAGGACTCTTTCTCAAAAACATTGCCACACGCGGTAGTGGATGTATAACGGCACCAGCGTCAACAGCGTCAATCCAACGTGGATAATCAATGCCAGGTATAATCTGAAATAAATATAATTGACCGGCGATTCGGTGGTAATCGTATGCGGCTGATTCCCGCTCGGAGACTGGCCGATCACCAGGCGGCCGGGTATTTCGTCGCCTTGTTCGTCGTCAGGCGGATGCGCAAACCCCACGACCGTCATCGGTTGATCCTCCGGAATGTAGCTGACCGAATAAACAACGATCTGCCTGTTTTCCGGGGGAGCATCGACTTCAATTGATTCCGTACAATCAATGATCGCTTCGCGCGGATCGAACAACACGGAGCCGGTGTCGTCGACCAGCAGAAACGGATTGTCGGCTGAATTGGACACCTCGCTCATAACCCTCTTGTCATCCGAACCGATATATTTCTCGCTTTTGTAGTAGACAACCTTCTTGTCGGTGCCGGGAATCGTCAGATCGTGCAAGCGCCGCGTGCTTCCTTCGACCTTGACCATTCCCGGCGACAACTCGCCGATCTTGGTCAGCGGAATGTCCTCCCAGACGTGACTTTTCACCGACGCCCGCCAATAACGAAAAACAAACAATGCTGCGGGAAATAAATACCACAAGCCAAAATGCCACAGCATGTCACTTCGATCCTCGGAGAGCGTAATCAGGTAAATCTGGATAGTGTAAAGGATAAGTGGAAAAACAATGTTACACGACTCCATCGAAATCAGGCCTGAAGAACCTGAATCCTGACGCGGCTCCAGCGGCGGCAGCAAAACACCTTCATAATTTTGGGACTGTTCGCCGGCGTTTTGTTCCGAAGAGACCATGGTCGTTCCCCGATCAATAAGGACTCTTTCTCAAAAACATTGCCACACGCGGTAGTGGATGTATAACGGCACCAGCGTCAACAGCGTCAATCCGACGTGGACAATCAATGCCAGGTATAATCTGGAATAAATACCTTGGACCGCCGATCCATCGGTGATCGTATGCGGCAGATTCCCGCTCGGAGACTGGCCGATTACCAGGCGGCCGGGTGTTTCGTTGCCTTGATCGTCGGTGAGCGGACGGGCAAAGCCCACGACCGTCAACGGTTGATCTTCCGGAATGTAGCTGACCGAATATACGATGATCTTTCTTCTTTCGGGCACCCCCTCGACTTCAACCAGCTTCGTATAATCGATCGTCGCCTCGCGCGGATCGACCATCACCGAGCCGGTATCGTCGACCAGCAGAAACGGATTGTCGGCTGAGTCGGTCGCCGCAACCAACCGCTTATGCTTGTCCGAATGGCGATACTTTTTGCTCAGGTAGAGCACCGCCTTGGTGTCGGTGCCCGGAATCACCAGGTCGTGCAGCAACCGTGCGCGTCCTTCGACCTTGACCATCCCCGGCGCTAGCTCGCCGATCTTGGTCGGCGGAATGTCTTGCCAGGCGTGAAATTTCACCGACGCCCGCCAGTAACAATACGCGAACAACGCGGCGGGGAACAAATACCAGGAGCCGAAATGCCACAGCATGTCTCCCCGGTCGGCATCCAAGACCAGGAAAACCTGAACCGCATAAAGAACAATGGGTAAGATCTGGCTCAACGATTTCTTGAAGCTCATGCCCGACGAGGCCGGGATCTCGCGCGGCGGCAGCGGCGGCAATAAACCATCCGCATTTGTTTTCGGCTGGTCGGTTGCATTTTGGTCCGAAGGCAACATGGTCGCTCCCCGATCAATTGGGTGGCCGAGGCGGGCGGATTCATCCGGAATGATCGCGCCCGTCATTCGGCGTTTCAATATATTATGAAATATAATATTGCCGGATTTCCCGACCTAACGCAACATGCGCGCCAGCGTCTTTTCGACGATCGTGTTCAGCAGGCGATACGCCTCGGACGACAGGTGCAGGCCGTCGGTGGTGTAGCTTTCCCGCAGGCCGTGCGAGCCGTCGCCCAGCGCGCGTTGCACGTCGAGAAACTCGACGCCCAGCTTCGCGCAATGCCGGCGCAGGTTCGTATTCAGATCGCGCAGCAGTTCGTTGCTCGCCGCGACGCTCATGCCGGGCAGCGGATTGCGCACGGGCAGCAGCGAAACGACCAGCGGCTCGATGCCGTGGCTTTGCAGGCGCAGCGCGACGGCGGTGACGTTGAGCGCCACGTAATCGGCGCGGTTCCAGCTCGCCAGGCGATGGACGAGAAACATGTCGTTGATACCCACCAGGATCACCGCGACCTTTGGCTGGCGGGCGATGACGTCGCGCACCAGGCGCTCGTGCACGCCGTTGATCGTGTCGCAGGCCACGCCGCGATTGTCCGCCACCCGCCCCTTCGCCAAACGCGGCAGCGGCCGCCAACCCTCGACCAGCGAGTCGCCGATGAACACCACGTCCGGACTTTTCTCCGCGACCTGGTCGGCCAGCGCGAACTGCTTGTGCCGCGCCAGCGCGTGTTCCCGGCACGCCGGCGGCATTTCGCCCGGCAACAAAATCGGCGTCGCGACGGTCGGCGGCGCGTCGGCCTCCTCCGCCGCGGGCGCGGGCCACGCCGCCCACAACAACGCCGAACAAATCACCAAATATCGAACGAATCGCCGCATCGCCTTCCCTCGCGCAAGTTCGCCTCACTGTAGCACAAGGCCCCTGCTTGCCAAAAAGCGCCCGGCTCCCTACAATTTCGCGAACCGACGCCAAGGGAGAACGACATGTCTTTGCCCTACTACCGCCTGGAAGATTTTCTTGCCGCGCTCGACGAAATGGAGCGCCCGCTGACCGTGGTCGCGCACCAGGACGACGAATGCACCTTCTCCGGCGTGCTGTCGCGTAGCGCCGCGCGCATGGGCATCCTCTGGGTGACCAACGGCGACGGCCTGTATTTCCTCACCGACCTCAGCCCGTATCCCTACGGCCGCATCCGCATGGCCGAGGCGATCGACAGCGCGGCGGCGGTGGGCATCCCGGCCGAGCGCACCGCCTGCCTGGATTTCTCCGAGGTGGAAATCTACCGCCGGCTGATGTACGTGACGCTCAACCATCGCTCGGCGACCTGGCTCAAGCCGTTCTTCCAAACGATCTACGATCGCATTCGCGAATATATTTTCGACTACAAACCGCAGGCGGTGTTCACCTGCGCCTACCAGGGCGGCAATCCCGAACACGACCTGACGCACTATTTCACGCGGCTGGCCGTCGACGACTACGAGCGCGACAGCGGACAGGTCGTGCCGTTCATCCACGTGCCGATGTACGAGTACACCGTGCTGGTCGCGCTACGCTTCAACCCGTTCTACCGCGGCCTGCGCTGGCGCTATCACCTCAATGATTTTGAGAAGGCCAACAAGATGCGCCAGTTCGAGGCCTACCCGTCGCAGATGGCGTTGTTCGAGAAATTCCAGACGATCGTCAAGGGCGTCGGCTTCCTCGGCCTGTTTACCCAGGGCAAGCCGATCACCGCCGAAGAGTATTTGTCGGTCGAGGAGTGGGGCCCGGTGCCCGAGGATTGGGACTACCTGGCCAATCCGCATAAGCTTGACGTCGCCAACTACATCGGCGATCACTTCAACAACGTGCCGGTCAGCTTCGCCAAATCGGTGCGGCCGATCGTCGCGGCGTTCCCGCGGCGCAAGTAAGGCATCGATTCCCTCGGCGTAAGCTGTACATTGTGTGAACCAGCACACCTTTGGCTTCGCCAAAAGTGTGGCACCCGACACAAGTCATCCTGAACGAAGTGAAGAATCTCTCGTTAGTGTACGTAGATTCTTCGTCGCGCCTCCGGCGCTCCTCAGAATGACCGTTTTTCCGTGTGCCACAGTTTACGCCCTTGGCGTAAGCTGTGCGTTGTGTGAACCAGCACACCTTTGGCTTCGCCAAAAGTGTGGCACCCGACACAAGTCATCCTGAGCGCAGCGAAGGATCTCTCGTTCGTGAATGTAGATCCTTCGTCGCGCCGATGGCAATGACATGGATACGCGCGCGTCGGCGCCGGCCGAGGCGGCACACAATGAATGAAACATAGGTCCAGGAATTATTCCTGGTAGGTCCGGGAATTATTCTTGGTGGAGATTACAGCCCGCTCTTTTTGATGAGTTCTTCGCCGGCGGCTTGGGCGATGGAGCGCTCTTTGTCGATGAGCTTGCGCATTTTCGCCGGGCCAACGAGGTTGATGACGGCGGTTTCCAGCGCGCGCATATCCTCGAACCAGTTGTTGGTCCAGGCCAGTTCGTCGGTGAGCTCCTCGACCTTTTCGCGCAGGTTCACCACGAGTCTTTCCATGTCGGCGCCACTGCTTTTTTCGGTGACGGTCGCCTGCAGATCGTAAATCATCTCACGCGTGGTATTGCCGATTTCTTCGAGCTTGGCGGTGATGTGGCCGGTGTTTTTGGTCGCCTGTTCCTGAAACGACAGCACCGTGTCGGTCTGTTTTTTGAGGTCGGCGATGCCGTCGCCCAGCGTTTTCTTCTGGCGCGCCTCGGTCTCTTCCAGCTTGTTGCGGATATTGGCAAAGTGGGCGCCGATCAAGTTTTCCAACCGTTTCACCCGCCGTTGCCGCAGCACAATCAGCGCGGTTAACACAGTCAGCAGGAACAGCCAAAACAGTGTAATGATGACTTGATGATTCTGTACTTTCGCCAACACCGCTTGCAACGCTTCCATCACAACGTCCCCGTAATGCGCAGTCCGACTACCGTCCCAACAGCCGTTCGATGAACGACTTCTTCTTCGCTTTCTTTTGTTCTTCCAGCTTGATCAGCCGCAGTTCGCGCAGCGCCTCGATGCAATTCGGATTGCAGATCAGCGCTTTTTCGTACTGCTTTTCGGCGAATTCCTTGAGGCCCTGCGATTTGTAAATCGAGCCGAGAAACAAATATGACTTCTCCGATCGCGGATTGATCGAAATCGCGCGGTTGAGCGCTTCGCGGCCCTGGAACTGCAGGTCCGAAGGCGACTCGCCGGAGAACAACTTCGAATCCTCTTCCGAAATATCTTCTTCGTAGGGGATATTGTACATCGCCCAGCCGTAGTGCGCGATATACTCCGCCTCGTTGTTCGTGATTTCCATCGCCTTGCGGAATTCGAACGCGGCGCGCGCGTAGCGCTTTTCCTTCATGTATTGCTTGCCGTTCTGGAAATTCTGTTCGGCGATGATGATCTTTTTCACGCCCTCGATGCGCACGTCGGTCTTGGGCCCCTCGTCCTCGCCCTCGATCTTCTCTTTATACTGCGCGATCTTTTCCTGCGTGTTGAGTTCCTCGTACGCCTTGGCCGCCAGACGGAAAATCTCCTCGACCTGGGCTTTGATTTCGGGACTGGCCATGCCGAAGAACCGGTCGGGGTGAAATTCCTTGGCCATGCGATGATAGGCGAGACGCACTTCGTGTTCGGTCGGATTCTCGCCGACGCCCAACACGTGGAAGTAATTGCCGTCGGTCACCCGGGCATAGACTTCGCGCACCTTATTGCGGGTTTCGGCGTCGCCGTCCTCCTCCGGTTCCGCCGCCGGCTCTTCCTCGTCGATCGCTTCCGGTTCCGCTTCCTTGACCGGCGCGGGTTCGACCGGTTTGGACGCGGATTCGACCGGCTTGGGCGCGGGCTCGCTCGGCTTGGGCGCGGCGGGCGCGGCCTTGGGCGGCGCGACGGGCGCGGGCTGCTCGTCGGCCTCGGAAGCCAGCAACTCGGGTTTGTCCAACGGCGCGTCGATCAGCTCGACCATCTCGGTGACGATCAACGTGTAAACGATCTGGTTGGCGCGTTCGAGCTCGACGTCCAGCGCGCCCAGCACCTCGTCCACCTTGTGCTGACCGTCGATCTCCTCGAAGATCGCCCGCTCGCGCTGCGTCAGTTCCAGATCCTGATAGCGATAGTGCAAGTTGGCGCCCGGGCGCAGGTACTTGCCGCGCCATTCGTCGATGATCGGCATCAGGCGATCCAGGTCGTAGTGCTCCTCGACGCCCATGCTGATCACGTTGGCCGTACTCATGTCCAACGTGGTGATGTCGCCCTGCACGTCGCGGTTTTCGGTGAACTTGAAAATACCTTCGCGCCAGCGGAATATCTCGAACAATTTCTCGCGCATCTGCATGCGCAGGAAACGCACCAGTTCGTGCGGCGTGAGCGCGCCCATCTCGATCAGGATGGTGCCCTGCAGACGGTTGGACTCTTTCATCCGCTTGACCGATTCGTCGCGCTCTTCCGGCGTGATCTTGCGCTTGCGCACCAGGAAGTTGCCGAAGTACTCGTCTTCCAGCGTCGTGCGCACGCTGACCGGGTACCCTTCCTTGACCGCGATTTCCTTTTCCACGTCGTTGCTCTTCACCAGCAGATAGCCGCTCTTGGCCATCACGTAGACCGCGTGCAGAATCTCGGCGAAGCTCATGGTGGAAAAATCGCCTTCCAGGTTGACCTGGGGAATGGCCTTCTCGACCGCCGGGGCTTCGTCGAGTTCGACGCCCTCGGCCTCGGTGACGACCGCACCGGCTTCGCCGGGTCCCAGCAGACCGGAGACTTTATCCAGCAGGCGCGACAACTGGAACGGCTTTTCGACGAAATCGTCGGCGCCGTATTTCTCGCGCGCGTCCTGCTGCATTTTGTAATTCTTGTACACCGCGCTCATCAGGATGATCGGCGTGTTTTGGCCGGCGTCGGTTTCCTTCAGCTTTTTGCAGACTTCCCAACCGTTCATCCGGGGCAGCAGGACATCCAGCAGCACCAGGTCGGGTTGGATCTGACTGAACTTGGCCAGCGCGTCTTCTCCGTTGCGCGACACGATGGTTTCATACCCCTTCGAGCTGAAGGAAGCATGCAGAATCTGTCCGATATTTCGATCGTCGTCGACTACTAAAATACGTTTGGGCATTGGCCCGCTCCTGTTGGGTGATCCACCATCGCCGGGCAAACCGACGTTATCAATCCGGTGAACGTGCTATTTTATTCATAATGCGCCGATCGCGCAAGCGATCAACTTTTCGCAAACAAGGCCGGCAGCGATTTTTCGTACGGCGGCCGAGCCACTCCTTTTTCGGTAATGATCGCGGTCACCAGTTCGGCCGGCGTGACGTCGAACGCCGGGTTGCGCACCTTCACCCCCGCCGGGGCGATGGCCACCTGCCCGAACACCTTGGTCACCTCGTCAAACGGCCGTTCTTCGATCGGAATTCGCGCCCCCGACGGACAATTCAGATCGATGGTCGACAACGGAGCGGCGACGTAAAACGGCAGATCGTGCCGCGCGCACATCGTCGCCACCATGTAGGTGCCGATCTTGTTGGCCACGTCGCCGTTGGCCGCGATGCGGTCGGCCCCGGTGACCGCCAGGTCGATCTCCCCCGCCGCCATCAGATGACCCGACATGTTGTCGGTGATCAGCGTCGTGGGAATGCCGTCGGCCATCAGCTCCCAGGCGGTCAGCCGCGCGCCCTGCAAAAACGGCCGCGTCTCGTCGGCGTAGACCATCAGCACCTTGTCCTGCGCGTGCGCCGCGCGGATCACCCCCAGCGCCGTGCCGTAGTCGCCCGTCGCCAGCGCGCCCGCGTTGCAATGGGTGAGGATCCGCGCCGGTCCGGCGATCAACTCCGCGCCGTTGGCCCCCATCGCCCGGCACGACTCGACGTCCTCTTCCCAGATGCGATGCGCCTCGGCCAGCAGCATCTTGCGCACCGCCTGTGCGCCCTGCGGCCGCACGATGTCGTACACCCGCTTCATCCGCTCGACCGCCCACGCCAGGTTCACCGCCGTCGGCCGCGCCTTGGCGAACAGGTCGCACAACTCCGCCCACCGCGCATCGAGATCCTCGTCGGCCGCCAGCTTCGCGCCCAGCGCCAGCCCGTAGGCCGCCGTATCGCCGATGGCCGGCGCGCCGCGCACGACCATCTCGACGATCGAACGCGCCACGTCCTCGGCCGTGGTCAGACGCAGATAGGTTTCCTCGGTCGGCAGTTTGCGCTGATCGATCAGCACCACCGCGCCGCCGTCCCAGCGAATGGTTGAAAAAGCCATCGGGTCCCTTCCTTCTTCTTTTCGGCGCCCCGAGTTTCTTTTGCCCGCGCCGCGCTGTCAACCGGATTGCCGCGACCGCGCCACGGGCGCCAGCCACGAGAGCAACAACGCGTAGCCGACCAGCGCGGCCACGGCGGCCGCGGTCGTCGTCCGCGACGGAAAATACCTTCGTTCGGGCGCCTGCGCGGCATCGAGCGCCAGCAGCGTCGCTTCGCCCATTTCCGCGCGCGTCTGCCACAACGCGGCCAGCGGCGCGATTTCGGTCAGCGCGTCGTCCAGCGCCGCTTGCTCGCGCGCCAACCGCCGGTCGCCCAGTTGCCGCTGCGCCAGTTCGTCCAGCGGCGGCAAAAACGGAACGTCCCCGGTCGTCAGGCGATCGGCCGCCGCCGCCAGCGCCGCACTCTCCGCCCGCAACCGCCGCGCGCGCGGATGATCCGGCGACGCCAAACGCAACAACATCGCCCGCTCGGCGTCCTTCTCGATGCGCGCCGCCCACAGGTCGCCCCAGTAGGTCAGCGCGGTGTCGGCCTGCAACGCGGGCGTCACCAATTCGTGTTCGCGCCGATAGGCCGCCAGCTCGTTTTCGACGCCGGCCAATTGCTCGTCCAGCGCCGCCAGCTCGCCTTGCAGCGCCCGCCTTTTCGCCCCGGCGTGATCGGCGAAGCTCCGCGCCGCCACCCGCTCGCCGTGACGGACGATCGCGTCGGCCAGCGCCGCCGCCGTTTGCGGATCGCTCCACTGCGCGGTCACCCGCAACACGCCGGTGGTGCGGAACCAATCGACGAACACCTGTTTGCGCCAGACCTTCTCGTAGACGGCCGTCGGCGTGGGCGGCTCGCCCCGCCAACGCTTGTTTGCTTCGTCCCACCGCGCGGGAAACAACGTGGGCAGCAACCCGAGTTCGTCGAACGCCGCATGCAGCGCGGCCTTGCTGCGTAGCGCATACCAGACGCGCAACGCTTCTTTGCCGCGCGGCGCGCCGGGCATGTCGCTGAGTGCGGCGGCGAAGGGCGCCTGCGCCTCCGGCAACGACAACGCGGCCGGCTGACGATCCGCATAGACCATCACGTGCGCGGCGGCGCGATAAGAACGCGGCAGCAACAGGCACACGCCGTAGGCCGCCACCGCCGCAAGAAAGCCGACGACGATCAGCCGCCGACGGTAAGGCCACACCGCGCGCACCAGGCGCATCGCCGGCAACGGCCGCGGCGCCTGGCCCGCGTGCGCGGCCAACGCCTGGGTCAGGCCCATCGCCAGCCACGCCAGCAGGTTGGTCGGATAATTGTGATAGGTGATGCCGAACACGCCGGTCAGCGCGTAGCCCAGTTGAATCGCCAGCAGCGTCGCGGCCGTCTTGCCGACAACCGTGCCGCGATGCTCGCGCGCCAGGCGATAGGCCAGGCGGATGTGCAGCGCCAGCAACGCCAGCAAAAAGCCCAGGCCGATCAACCCCAGGTCGGCCAGTTGCACCAGAAAACTGTTGTGGCCCGAAATCGCGCCGGGCACTTTGAAGTCCAGCGCCACCTGGCCGACGCGCCCCGGTCCGACGCCCCACAGCGCCTGCACCGGTCCGGCGAAGACCATCTTGAGCAGCGCGGCCCATTCCTCGAAACGCCCGACGTTGCGGTAGTCGGTGACGTTGATCATCGACGCCAGCCGGTCGTAAACGCCCGCGGGCACGAAGGGCAGCGCCGCCAGCACGCCGGCCGCGCCCAGACCGAACCACCACGCGCGCCGCTTGTCGAACCAGGCCAGCACCGCGAAGCCCACCGCCAACGCCAGGTACACGCGCCGCGACAGCGTCATCGCCGCCTGCCCCATCGCCAGCAGCGCCAGCGCCGCCCACGCCAGTTGCCCCCGCCGCGTTTTCGCCGCCCAGGCCATGCCCGCGCCGCCCAGCACGATCGGCAGCAAAAACAGCGCCAGGTAATTCGCGCCGGTCTCGTCGCCCAAACTCAGCCGCGCCCCGGCCCAGGCGTCGGCCTCGCCGAAAAAGACCCACAACCGGCCGGCGATCAACTGCGAGCCGGCAACGATCAGCACCGGCAGCGCCAGCAAAATCCACACGCCCAGCAGCAAGCGCACGTCGCGCAAATCGCGCACCGCCGCGCGCGCCAGCAGATAGAACACGGCGAACTCGATGTAAATGCGCCACGACCAGAAGCCGGGCATCAGCGCGGTGGGGGAAATCAGATGAACCAGCAGCCAGCCGAAATAGGCCAGAAACAGCCACGTGGCGCGGTCGTCGACGAGAAACGTTTCGTCGCGGCGCGCCGTGCGCCAGACGATCGCGACGAGCACCAGCATGTGCAAAATGTCCTTGCCCATGCCCATCGTGTTGAAGCCGCCGCCCATTTCGCTGCCCCAACCCAGCAGCGCGGGCAGCAACGAGAACGGCACAAAGGCCAGCAACGCGGCGATCAGCAGCCACACGTCGCGCGCTCGATTCAGCGCGTAAACCAGCAACGCCGCCGGCAACGCCAGCAACACGCGCGCGTCGACCAGCAACGCCGCCGCGCCGATCGCCGCCACGGCGCCGGCGACCAGCCACGGCCCGACCGCGCCGGCCACCCGGTTAACCTGTGCCTGCATCGCTCTTTCGCTCATTGCAAAATGATATACCATGCGCTTGCGCCCTTGACCAATCGGCCTGAACGCGAACAATGGAGAAACGGAGGCCGCTATGAAACGACTAACCTGCCGTTGCTTGTTGATTCTATTGATGCTCATCCTGCTTGCCGGTTGCGGCGCGAACGACGACGATGACGATAATGATTCCTCGCCGGCCGCCGATGACGACGCGCTCGACGACGATTCGTCCGTCGACGACGACGATGACGATTCGCTCGACGACGACACCGGCGATGACGACACGACCGACGACGATACGATCGACGACGACATCGACGACGACGACGCCACGCCCTATTGGGAAGGCGGTGAGGATTACGGCCCGGTGTCCATGGACGAATACCGCCTGCTCGAAGACCAGGGCCTCTCGCCCTGGGAATGGAGCGCGGGCCTGGCCGCCAAAGACGCGCTGTTGTCCAGCGCCAGCATCCACTGGGTGGCGACGCTCGACGTGGAGAGCGGCCAGTATTACCTCTGGCACCGCGACGGTGAAATGATCTTCGAGCGGACCATCGGCGACGACGGCCTCGCGTTCAACATTCTCAGCCAGGTCGGCGACGATCCGTTCCCCAACCAGGACCCGATGACCGCCGCCGGCTACGACGACGAAATCGCGCTGCTGGCCAATCCCGATTCCATCCAGATGACCGAACACGGCTACGCGGTCGACGATCCGCGCGTCGGGTGGATCCCCGACGAAAACGTTTCCTATCCCTTCGCCTATGAACGCATCACCCAGATCTTCGACACGCCGCACGGCCCGGATCTCATTTACGGCTCTTTTCCTTCGCACAACGGCGGCGTGGGCTCGCACGGCAACCTGGGCGTGATGCAAAGCCGCGCCACGCTGTTGCTGTCGGGCGCGGGCGTCAAACCGGGGCTGATCGACGACGCGGTGCACCTGGTGGACATCATGCCCACGGTGCTGGCGTTGTTGGGCGCCGATCCGGTCGAGGGCATCGACCGGCGCGGGCATCGCGTTTCCCGCAACCTGCAGACCTGGCAGGACGGGCGCGTGCTCACCGAAGTGCTGACCGATCCGTCGGTGCAGGGCCTGGCCGAACGGGTGGTGATTTTGCTTTACGACGGGCTGACGCCCAACGAGCTGTATCATCACTACGAAAGCGACGACGGGCAGGATCTGCCCAACTTCTCCGAGCTGATCGAGAACGGCGCGTTCTATCGCGGCGGCGCTCTCGTCGGCTGGCCGAGTTTCTCCTTCCCCGGCCACACCACCATCGGCACCGGCGCGTACCAGGGGCATCACGGCATCGTGACCAACAACAACCAACTGCGCGGCGAGGACGACATCCTGACCGTCACCTGGTTCCTGGACCGCTGGCGGGAAGTGCTCGCCGATCCGCAAGCCGAACTGGAAAACTACCTGCGCATCCTCCACGATGAACGCGGCGTCGAAACCGTCTTCACCGCGACGCACCGCACCTTCGGCGACTGGGACCTGCTGCGGCCGGGCACCTGGCACGACGCCTACGCGGCCAGCGTCAACGAGCCGACCGTGTACGAGGCCGATTACAGCGCCTTCGCCCTGATGGAACTGATCGCGCCTCTGTGGCCCGAGGAAGTCGAGTACGACGACATCATTTACGACCTGGCCGACATGAGCGTGCCCTGGCAGATCAAAGCCTCGCTGACCGACCCGACGCACGAGCCGCCGAAAGTCATCTACGCTTCGTTTTTCACCACCGACCATCTGGGCGAGGCGCATGGCCCGCACAGCGACGCCGTGCGCGAACAGCTCGTGCTGTTGGATTCCTACACCGGCATGATTCTCAACGCCTTCAAAAAGCACGACCTGTACGACTCCACCGCTTTCCTGGTCGTCAGCGATCACGGCATGGAACTGCAACAGCCCGGCGCGCAGGATCCCTGGAAGCCCCGCCTGGCCGACGCGGGCATCAAGTACACCAGCGGCAACACCGGCACGATCTACCTGCTGGTCCTGCGCCTGGAAACCTCGACCGACGTTTTCCCCGGCGGCACGGCCACGACCTTCACCGTCACGGTCACCGACGACGATACGCTCGCGCCGCAGGCCGGCGTGGCGCTGACGCTGACCGGCGGATCGTGCCAGCCGTGCACCGCGCTGACCGACGACGCGGGCCGGGCCGACTTTACCGTCACCCCGACGACGGGCGAGAATATGACCCTGAGCGCCGCCCACGACGAGTACTGCCCGGCGGCGATCGAACTGACCGTCACCGACGCGCAAGGGAATTGACGTGAAATTCGTCCTGGCCGAAAGCGCGGGTTTCTGTTTCGGCGTGCGCCGCGCCGTGGATATGGTGCTGTCGCAAAGCGCCTCGAAACAGGGCTCGATCGCCACTTACGGCCCGCTGGTGCACAACCCGCAGGTGATCGAACTGCTGCAACTGCGCGAGGTCGCCTGCGTCGACAACCTCGAGGATCTGCGCGAGGGCCTGGCGGTGATCCGTAGCCACGGCGCGTCGCCCGCGGCGGTCGAAACGCTGCAGCAACGCGGGCTGGAGATTCTCGACGCCACCTGCCCCAAGGTGCGCGCGGTGCATAAGCAGGTGGCCAGCGCGGCCGAGGAAGGCCGGCACGTGATTCTCTTCGGCGAGCGCGAACACCCCGAGGTGATCGGCCTGGTCGGCGAGGCGCGCGGCAAGCCGTGCCACGTCGTGCTCAGCCCCGACGAATTCGACGCGCTGCAATTGCCGGAACAAACGCCGCTGACGCTGGTGGCGCAAACGACCGCCAACCGCGGCCGTTACGAGGAGTTCATCGCTCACGTGCAGGCGCGCTTCGGCGACGTCGTCGTGCGCCGCACGATCTGCGCGGCCACCGAACTGCGCCAGCAGGAAGTGCGCGCGCTGGCCGACAAGGTGCAGGCGATGATCGTCATCGGCGGGCGCAACAGCGGCAACACCACGCGCCTGGCGGCCATCAGCCGCGACCGCGGCCTGCCCACCTGGCACATCGAAACGGCCGACGAACTGGCCGCCATCGACTTTACGCCCTACGAGCTGATCGGCGTTACCGCCGGGGCCAGCACGCCCAGTTGGATCATCGACCGCGTGATGACGCACCTGCGCGAGTTGGAGGAAGCGGACGCCAACCCCGTCCTGGCGCGCGTCAAGCGCGTGCTCGAAGCGCTGACCAGCCTGCACATCACCACCGGCCTGGCCGCCGGCTCGCTGGCCTACGTCGGCGCGGTGCTCATGGGCCTGCACTTCCGCCTCGATTTTTTCCTGCTCGTTTTTTTCTACGTCCAGGCGATGCACGTGCTCAACCGCTTCACCGAAACCGGCGTCGACAAATTCCGCGACGATCCCAAGCGGCAGGAAATCTACCGCCGTCACCGCATCATCCTCTGGGTGCTGGGCATCGTCCCCTTCGCCGCCTCGATCGTCCTGGGCTTCATGCTGGGCGTGTGGCCGTTTCTGGTCGTGCTGATCGCCTCGATTCTCGGTCTGCTCTATTCGGTGAAGGTCGTGCCCAAAAGCTGGATGGGGCTGTTCGGCTTCCGCCGGCTGAAGGACCTGGCCGCGAGCAAAAACGTGTTCGTCGCCTCGGCCTGGGCCCTGGTGAGCATCTTCCCCTTGTTCTTCGTCGAGGAGCAGACGACGCAACCGTCGCGCCTGCTGCTGTCGTTCGTGTTTTTGTTCGTGGTGACCGGTATTCGTTCGATCTGGCTGGACCTGTCCGACCTCGCCGCCGACCGCCTGGTCGGGCGCGAAACCGTGCCGCTGGTGCTGGGCCCGACGCGCACGCACTCGCTGGTGCGCACGCTGATCGTCGGACTGTCCGTCGGCCTGTATCTCGCCGCCGCGCTGGGGTGGCTGCCGGGCATCGCCTGGATTCTGGCCACCTGGATCCTGCTCGAATTTCTCTACCTGGAACTGCTCTACCGCGGCAACGCGCTGCCCACGCTCGAGCGCGACATGCTCGTGGACCTGCACTTCATCGTCGCCGGTTTGCTGGCGTTTGTCTGGCGGGCGTTGGGTTGAAACTCAACCGCTGAAGGAAGTGATCAACTCGCGCGTGGCCTTGGGCAGACGCTCGAGCAGTTCGTCGACTTTTTCGTCGCTTAAATTCAACGCGGTCAACGCGTGATCGCCGGCGATCTCCATCGGCTCCTCGTCCATGTACGAACCGAAGCCCATCGCGTGGGCGAACTGATTGGCCGTGTAAGTGATCAACGCCATGCGCTGCGCGGGACCGGCCTCGTCGTACTCGTGGTGATAGCGGATCACGTCGTGCAGCGTGGCGGGGAAATTCCAGGCGCGGGCCATCAGGCCGCCGACCGCCGCGTGGTAATCCTGCAGCAAACCGTTGACCAACTCCGCCTCGGGCCGCAACTTGCCCTCGGTGCGTTTGACGATTTCTTCCAACGTTTCGAGCACCAGCGGTTTGCCGACGTCGTGCATCAGGCCGCACAAAAAGGCGTACTCCGCGTCCACGCGCTTGAGCGTCGCGATCTCCTTGGCGATGTAGGCGACGGTCAGCGAGTGCTCCCACATCTGGCGCACCAGGTCGCCGAACATCTTCGAACGGAAAATGCGCTCGCCCATCGCCACGCCGAACACCAGGTCGCGCAACGTGTTCATGCCCACGGTGACCACGGCGGTCTGAATGCTGGTCACCGCCACCAGTCCGGCGTACACGGGGCTGTTGGCGATCTTGAGCAACCGGGAGGAAAGCTGCTGATCTTTTTCAATCAAAGCCACAAAGTCGCGCGCCGAGGAATTGGGCGAATTGGTCAGCGCCAGAATCTCCTGGGCGATGTGCGGCAGCACCGGCACGTTCAGCTCGCCCGAGCGCACCCGGCGGCCGATGCGTTCGCGTACGAGTTTGTAGACTTCTTCCTTCGAATAGGTCGCCGCCATTCGCAAAACCTCCCTCGGCGGATCCGGCGCGGCAATGGAATTCGATACTATCTCGATTTCCTTGCATTAAACAATGACAAGCTGACGCCGGGTTGTCCAGAGCCTGCCGCACAACTACACTGTCGGCCGATGCAGGATGAATACCGCCAATTTCTTTTGTACATGAAACCCGGCGAATGGATCGCGCTCGTGCTGGTTTTCGGCGGCACCGCCGCGTTGTGGGGCGCGGAGTTCGCCTTGCTGTGGCGCACGCTGCGCGCGCGTTGGCGGCGTGTCTCTCTGCCCGCGAAAACCAAGCCGTTGCGCGTCGCGGTGCATCTGCTCGCCGCCGTCTACCTCGCGTGCTTCCTGTATGCGCGCCTGATCGAGCCCGACCGACTGGCGCTCAAACGTCTGACGATCTCCTCGGCGAAAATCCCCGCCGGCGTCACCCTGCGCATCGCGCACGTCACCGACCTGCACGCGCGGGGCTCGCGCGTGAAATTCCTGGCGCGCGTGGGCGAGGCGGTGGCGCGGCTCGAGCCCGATTTGATCTGCCTCACCGGCGATTACCTGTGCGGCTATCGCGACGGCGAACCGGCCGCGCTGCTCGCCTTCCTGCTGCGCCTGCCCGATGTGCCGGTGTTCGCGGTGACCGGCAATTACGGCGGCGTGTACATGCCCGACGCTTTTCTCGATCAACTCGGCGCGGAAACGCTGCACACCGAACGACGCCTGCCGACGATCAAGGGCGTGCCGCTCGAATTGCTGGGCGCCAGCCCGACGCGCGTGATGACGCAGGTCTCGCCGCGCCTGCACCCGGAGCGCTACGGCATCTTCCTCGAACACTTTCCGGCCGTCATGCCCGCCGCCGCCCGCGCCGGGTGGGATCTGTTCCTCGCCGGGCACACGCACGGCGGCCAGGTGCGCCTGCCGCTCTACGGCGCGCTGCTCACGTTGGACCGGGCCGGAAAAACCTTCGAGATGGGCGGGTACCGCGTGGGCGATACGGTCGGCCACGTCAGCGCCGGCGTGGGTTTGGAATGCCGGGGCATGCCCCTGGTGCGTTTTTTATGCCCGCCGGAAATAACGCTGATTCAAGTGCGCGGCGCGGCTCACTCGTCGAAGTAAGCGCCGCTGACCAGATAGATCTCCGCCACGCGCTCCAGGTCGCCGATGCGCACCGTGCCCTTCTGACGCAGGCGATGAATCGGCGCCTGTTCGAAATCGTCGAGCAGTTCCAACTCGGCGTCCGTCACGCCGATCAACACGACGCCCGCCGTGTGCGCCTCGTCCTGCGCGGTCAGGTCAAAATCCCACTCCTCGCGCCGGCGCCGGCCGTTGCGCGCGAAACCGGGCAGCACCGCCGGGGCGAAGGGCACGGGTCGACCCAGCAGCGCGCGCACCGCGGCCGGATCCAGCAGGCCGTCCCAGACGAACACCAGGTGCTCCGCGAACAGCTCGCCGGCGTCGACCGGCCGCTCGGGCGGATAGAAAATCGTGACGCAATTGGACGGGAAAAAGCGCACCGAAAACATCGTCGCCTCCTCGCATGCGGACATACCGGTCTTTGCCCGATGCGCGCACGAATGTCAAACGATGCGGTAAACGATCAGGGCTTTTTGACCATCGCCACGCGGTGCACCTCGTAACCCAGGGCGCGCCAGAACTTGAGCGAGTCGATGTTCTTGGGCACCACGTTCACGTGCACCTCCGTCGCGCCGAAGTGCGTCAGCCACGCGGCCGCGCGGGTGGACACTTCACGGCCGAGCCCGCGACGGCGGAACGATTCGCGCACGTACAGGTTCTCGATCACGCCGATCGGCGCCTGGGCGAAGGTCTTGTAGGGTTGGGTCAGGTAGCCGTTGGCGAAGGCGATGAGTTTGCCGTCGACGTCGGCGACCATCAAAAACGAATCGTCGCGCGCCAGCATGTCGGCGAACAGCGCGCGCTGAGCCTCTTCCGCGCCCGACCGCAGGCGATAGCGGGGGTTGAACTCGGCGGTCAACTCCATCAGTTCGACCCACATCTTCACGACGCTGTTCAGGTCGTACCGATCGGCCAGGCGAATGGTGATTTTCTTCTTGGTCATGATCTTTTAGTTACACCGTTTGCCCGGCGCAGACAAGACGGCCCGGCCGCGCGGAACCACTTGCGCCGACGCCGGTCGGCCTTCACAATAGAACCGGCAGGAAACCGTCCGTCCGATCACCCGGGAGCATCGCGTGGCCAGAACCGCCAAAGAAAAACCGCGGCCCAAAGCTCGCAAACCGTTCGCCAAAAACTGGCGCGCCGAATTGCGCAACTACCTGCTGGCCGGCCTGTTGATCACCGTGCCCCTGGGCGTGACGATCTTCGCCCTGCGCTTCATCATCCGCCTGGCCGACCAGACATTTAAACTGTTCCCCGCCAGCATCCGGCCCGAGACCTACTTGCCCTTCCCGCTGCCGGGCCTCGGGGTAATCCTCACCTTCGCGCTGCTGCTGGTCATCGGCTTTTTCGCGCGCAACTATTTTGGTCAGCGCCTGGTGCGCCTCGGCGAGCGGATCATCGACGCGATTCCCCTCGTGCGCTCGATCTACGGCTCGGCCAAGCAGTTGACCAGCTCGATCTTCAGCAACTCCGGCGAGCAATTCTCGCGCGTGGTGATCATCGAGTATCCGCGCAAAGGGCTGTACTCGCTGGCCTTCGTCACCTCGCACAACACCGGGCACTTCAACTGGCTGATCGGCAAGCCGTGTCTGTCGGTCTTCGTGCCGACCACGCCCAACCCGACCTCCGGCTATTACCTGATCGTGCCTGAAGCCGAAATCATGGACACCGACCTCTCGGTGGAAGAGGCGTTCCGCGTGATCATCTCGGCCGGCATGTCCATGCCCGAGCGCCGGCTGCCGCCACAGCACGAACCGTCCGTGCTCGAG
>Ga0116164_10000062_pt1 | contig 102098 bp, 91 predicted proteins | sample AD_UKC109_MetaG_FD_89888 | JGI IMG/M metagenome (GOLD analysis project Ga0116164, IMG submission 89888) | Active sludge microbial communities of municipal wastewater-treating anaerobic digesters from Hong Kong - AD_UKC109_MetaG | ecosystem: Engineered > Bioreactor > Anaerobic > Digestate... | reverse complement strand
TTTCCGCCGGATTGCCGATGTTCGTCGGTTCGACCTCGTCGCTCATCAGCAGGCGGTTGATGCCCTCGACCAGATCGGAGACGAAGCAGAAGCTGCGCGTTTGCTTGCCGTCGCCGAAGATCGTCAGGTCCTCGCCGAGCAGCGCCTGGTTGATGAACGCGGGCACCACGCGACCGTCCTTGGCGCGCATGCGCGGTCCGTAGGTGTTGAAGATGCGCACGATGCGCGTCTGCACGCCGTGGAAGCGGTGATAGGCCATGGTCAGCGCCTCGGCGAAACGCTTCGCCTCGTCGTAGACGCCGCGCGGACCAATGGGATTCACGTTGCCCCAGTAATTCTCCTTCTGCGGATGTTCGAGCGGATCGCCGTACACCTCGGAGGTCGACGCCAGCAAAAACCGCGCGCCCTTCTCCTTGGCCAGGCCCAACGCTTTGTGCGTGCCCAACGCGCCGACCTTGAGCGTCTGAATCGGCAACTCGAGGTAGTCGATCGGGCTGGCCGGGCTGGCGAAGTGCAGGATGTAATCCAACGGACCGTCGAGATAGATGTAGTTGGTCACATCATGCTTGATGAAGGTGAAATTGTCGGCCGTGATGTGCGCGATGTTCGCGATGTTGCCGGTCAGTAGGTTGTCCATCGCGATGACTTCGTAGCCTTTGGCGACGTAGAAATCGCTCAGATGCGAGCCGATAAAACCGGCGCCGCCGGTAATCAAAATACGGGGCATACGGTACCTCTTTTCGGGTCAGGACGCGTTGTCCCGACCGATCGAATAATATGCGAAACCCATGTCCTTGAGCACTTTGGGCGTGTACAGATTGCGTCCGTCGAACAACACCGGCGCGCTGAGCATCGACTTGATGCGGTCGAAATTCGGCCGGCGGAATTCGTTCCATTCGGTAACCAGGATCAGCGCGTCGGCGCCTTCGAGCGCTTCGTAATTGTTGGCGCACAGCGTCAGCGTGCCGTCGGCGATTTCGTCGCCGAGGTTGTAATGTTGCTTGGCCTCTTCCATGGCGACCGGATCGTACGCGCGGCAGATGGCGCCGGCGGTGGCCAGTTTGCGGATCATCAGTTTGGCCGGCGCTTCGCGCATGTCGTCGGTCTGCGGTTTGAAGCTCAAGCCCCAAATCGCGAACACCTTGCCTTTTATGTCACCGCCGTAGTGCTTCATGATTTTATCGAACAGCACGGTCTTCTGGCGTTCGTTGACCTCGTCGACCTTGTGCAGAATCTGCAGCGCCATGCCGGATTCCTCGGCGGTTTTGATCAACGCTTTGACGTCCTTGGGGAAGCACGACCCGCCGTAGCCCACGCCCGGGAACAAGAACGCTTTGCCGATGCGCGAATCCGAGCCCACGCCCTTGCGCACGTCGGCCACGTCGGCGCCGACCATGTCGCACAGGTTGGCGATCTCGTTCATGAAGCTGATTTTCGTGGCCAGCATCGCGTTGGCGGCGTACTTGGTCATTTCCGCCGACTTGATTTCCATGAAGATGATCGGGTTGCCGGTGCGCACGAACGGCGAATACAACTCGCCCATCATCTCGCGCGCCTTGTCGTTGTCGGTGCCGATGACCACGCGGTCGGGATACAAGAAGTCGGTGATCGCCGCGCCTTCCTTCATGAACTCGGGATTGGACACGACGCAGAATTCGACGTCGGTTTCGGCCGCGATCGCCGCGCGCACCTTGTCGGCGGTGCCGACCGGCACGGTCGATTTGTCCACGATGACTTTAAACCCGTTGATCGACTGGCCGATCGACTTGGCCACGGCCAGCACGTGCGTCAGGTCGGCCGAGCCGTCCTCGTCCTGCGGCGTGCCCACGGCAATGAAAATGATGTCGCTTTTCTGCACGCCCTCGGGCAGGTCGGTGGTGAACGACAAGCGCTTTTCCTTGACGTTGCGCTCGACCAGCGCATCCAGTTCCGGTTCGTAAATGGGAATCTCGCCGTTTTTCAGCTTAGCGATCTTATCCTCGTCGATGTCCACACAAATCACGTCGTTGCCGGTTTCCGCGAAACAGGTGCCCGCCACCAAGCCGACATAGCCCGTCCCAATTACACAGATGTTCATTATGTCTCTCCAGTTAATATGCGTTTTTACGGCCGGCCCTGGAAAAGACCGTCAGCCATATGATGCGCAAATCGAACCAAAAACTCCAGTTCTCGATGTAATACAAATCACATTCGATGCGCCGATTCAAATCGGTGTTGCCGCGCCAGCCGTTGACCTGCGCCCAGCCGGTCAGCCCCGCCTTCACCTTGTGGCGCAGCATGTACTTCGGAATCTCGTTCCGAAATTTCTCGATGAACACCGGCCGTTCCGGACGCGGCCCGACCACGCTCATCTCGCCGCGCAACACGTTGATGAACTGCGGAATTTCATCAAGATTCGACTTGCGTAAAAACGCGCCGAATCGCGTCCGTCGCGGATCGCCCTCGACGGCCCAGACCGCGCCGCTGTGTTCTTCCGCATCCACACGCATCGAACGATACTTATAGATATCAAACACGCGCCCGTCCAGCCCCATGCGCTCCTGCTTGTAAAACACCGGTCCGGGGCTGGTCAGCTTGGTCAACGCCGCCAGCAGCAGAAAAACCGGGCTGCCCAGCAACAGCACCGCCGCCGCGAAACAGAAATCGAAAATTCGCTTGGCCACCGCGCCCCACCCGGACAACGGCACCTGCTTGAGGCTGATGATCGGCAGTCCGTCCAGGTCCTCAACGCTCGACTGCAACACCACGTAATCGAGCAGGTCGGGCACGACCTTCACGTCGACCATCTCGCTTTCCAGGTTCTGCAGCACCACGCGCAAACGTTCGTGCGCGCTCATCGGCAAGGCGATGAACACCCGGTCGATGCGCTGCGCCTCGACGACGGATTGCACCTGGTCGGCCGTGCCCAGCACCGGCGCATCTTCCAGGACCTGCGAAACTTCTTCAGCCTTGTCGGCCAGCAGCCCGACCATCTGCAAACCCAGATCGGCACGCTGCCGCAACCGGCGCACCAGCTTGAGGGCCAATTCGCCCGTGCCCACCACCAGCACGCGCGAGATGCCCTCGCCGCGCTGAATCTGCCGGCGGATCGCCCGGAATAAAATCAGGCGCACCGCGACAATTCCCGCCGTGGAAAGCACCAGGAAAATCAGAAAGACGATGCGGCTGGGCTTGTAGGCGCTCACGAACATCGTCAACACCAGGAAGGTGACGAAGGCGAAAATGTGTCGTTGCAGGCCGGTAAAGAGCATTTCCTGCAGGCCGCCGGCGCGCGACAGCGGAATGAGCGGCCGCAGGCGCATGACGACCATCCAGATCAACAGCGCCAGCGCGCCCAACCACGCGTAATCGGCGAACGGCGGCACGTGCGGAATAAGCAGAGGAATCAGATTGAAACGAATCGGATACGCGACCAGCCAGGCGACGAGCACCACCGCCAGATCGGCGACATAGCGCACGCTGTCGCGAAAACGTTCCCGATCGGTGATCATCTTTTTTCCACCACTTCGCGGTAGACCTCATACGTGGCGCGCGCCATTTTCTCCAACGAGAAAAACTCGGCCCGCGCCTTCCCCAATCGCGAATAATGCGAGCGCAGTGTATCATCGGACGCCAGTTTGTCCAATAACCCCGCCATTCCGGCCACGTCGCGGTGGTCGACCAGCAACGCCGCATCTCCGGTCACTTCGGCGAGGCTGGAATTGGCCGCCGCCAGCACCGGCGTGCCGCAGGTCATCGCTTCGAGCACCGGCAGGCCGAATCCCTCGTAAATGCTGGGCATCAGCAGCGCCTGCGCCCGCCGCATGACCGCCGGCAGGCGATGATGTGCCAGATAGCCCAGAAATCGCACGCGCTCGCCCAACCCCAACCGCTGATATTCGCGGCGCACCTCGTCGCTGCCCCAGCCGTCCGCCCCGACGATCAGCAAAGGCGTTTGTGTTTTCGCCCGAGCCAGCGCCGCCAGTAAGCGCGCCAGATTCTTGCGCGGTTCGAGCGTACCGACGAACAGAAAATACTCGGGCGGCAGCTCGACGTCCGGCGCGGCGCTCGACTCCTCGCTGAAATACGGCATCGGCGCGTTGTGAATCAGCCGGATCTTCTCCGCCGGTACGCGCAGGTGTTCGATCAGATCGCGGCGCGTGTTTTCGCTGATTGCGATCACGGCGGCGGCGCGACGGATGCACGCCGGCAGCAGGCGTTGAATGAAATTATTACGACGGGTGTGCAACTGCGGAAAAAGGAAACTCGACAGATCGTGGACCGTCAGCACGGTCGGGCACGGACTGAGCAACGGCGCCAGGAAATTCGTGCCGTGAAACAGGACGGCCCGTTCCTGCTTGAGCAGGCGTGGAGCTCGCTGCTGCAACCAGACATTGCCGATGGGATAGCCGCGATCATGACGTTTAAAATTCACCGGCAACGGATCGTCGATTTCGATGGCGCGGTTGGACAACAGCAGGTATTCGTCATCCGTTTGCCGCCGCGCCAGACCGGCCAACAATGTGCGCGTGTAAATTCCCACGCCCGACGGTTCACCGGACAAGGCACGGGCATCGACGGCGATTTTCATTGTGCCTCACGACGATGGAATTTCCGGAAGGCCATGGCGCACCAGAACAACAAAACCGCGAATCCTCCCGCCAACGCGCCATTTGGAGCAAAGCGCTCGGCGACGAAAAGCACAATCGCGAAACCCGCGCCGTAGTGTAATGGATATATCAGGTTGCGCAAGACGAGCGCCGGTTCGTTTGCCCGTAAATGCCGCCAACAAAGCAGCAACAACAATCCTTCGGTCGCCACGGTGGCCGTCGCCGCTCCCAGCATGCCGCACAACGGAATGAGCACGGCATTGAGCGCCACGTTAACCAGCGCGCAGATCCCGACAAACCGGGCGAAGGATTTTTGCTCGCGCCGCGCGACCAGCATGTTGGTCAACAGGTAATTGGGGAAAATCAGCCACATCGCCAACAGCAAAATGCGCAGCGCCCACGCGGCCACCACAAATCGCTCGGCAAACAGCAGCCGCAGCACTTCCGGCGCGAAAACCAGACCGAAGGCCGTGCCGGCGGTGACCACGCTCACCAGCAAACGTAGCGGCGCGGCGACCGCGACCTTCTCGCCGTTTCCTTCCGCATAGCGCGCCAGACGGGGAAAATAGGCCGTGAGAAAAGCCGCCGGCAGCATCATCGCCGCTTCGATCAGACGATAGGCGGCCCCATACAATCCCGCCTGTTCGGCCCCGGCGATTTTTTGCAGCATCACCAGATCGATGCGGAAATACACGACGGTAAAAATGTTCACCGCCGCCAACGGCAAGGCCAGCTTGGCCAACGACATGGCCTGCGGTTGTTTGTCGCGGAACGGCGCCAACGGGCGCGGATGCAGACGGCGCGAATACCACAGCGCCGCCATTTGCCCGGCCAGGTACGCCACTCCCACGCCGAGCAAGGAAAATCCCTTCACCAGAGCGACCAAGGCCAGGCCGACAAACACCAAACGCTGCAGCAACGACACCAGCGCCTCGTGGCGCAGATTTTCCCGGGCCTTGAACAGCGCCAGATCGAGCTGGGTCAACGATTCGATCGCCACGCCAAGCAGCACCATCGCCGCGAACATCACCACGTTAGGCGGCAGATCGAACAAACCCAACATCAACAGCGCGACCGCCAAACCGGCCGGCAACGACCAGGGCCGCAAGGCGTGCGCCGCGATGTATCCGCGCAGCCCGCGATCGTTCGCGGTGGACGCCTCGCGCCACAACGCGGTGGAAACACCGGCATCCAGCACGACGAACGCCAGTTGCGAATAGGCGAGAACGAACACCAGGTAACCGAAATCGTCCAGAGGCAGCCAACGCGCGGCCACGAGCATCAGTGCAAACACCAGCAGTTTGGAGCCGGTCAGGGCGCCCAGTTTCCAAGCGGTATTCAGCCAAATTTTACTCATTTCGCCATCCTCGCGTGGTCAGCAACGCCAGCGTCAATACAATCGTCAGCATGTGCGCGTAGGCATCGAACATCATCGCATCATACAGGTTCGCCGCGCCGATCGCCGCCGTCATTCCGGTCACCACGGCCAACGGCGGATCGACGCCTTCCCGCACCCTCGCCCACCATACTTGCAAAATGAAAATCGCCAATGCCGCCAGCGCCAGCAAGCCGATAATCCCCTGATTGGCCAACGCCGTCAGCACAATATTGTGCGGCTGGTACAATCCCTGCCCGAGGTAGAGATCGAAATTGCTGGCCGGCAACGCCTCATGATACCGATAGCGGAAGCGATCGACGCCGACGCCCACCAGCGGCGAGGTTTTGCCCAACCGCCACGCGGCTCGCCACAATAATAGGCGCGTTTGGACCGACTCGTCGCCGCCGTGCGCCACGTCGGTCATGATCAACGGACGGCATTCCTCCTCGCTTCGCCTTTCAACCGGTGCCCCGTTCGGCTGTCGCATGAATAAAATCGAAGCGCCGATGAGCACGACGACCAATCCGCCGCTCAAACCCACAAGCAGTTTGTGCGCGCTTTTTCCGCGCCACAGGTAGACCGCCAGCCCGATCAAAATTCCACCCGCCAACGCCAGCCACGCGCCGCGGCTGAAGGTCAGCGCCAGCGCGCACAGGTGCAGCGGCAAGGCAAACGCGGCGGCCTGTCTCCAATAGCGGTCATCGTCCGTGAACAGCAACAACAGCGCCGCGCCGATCGCCATAACCAAAAAATAGGAAAACGTGTTGCAGTAACCGAAAACCGACGCAGCGCGAATGACGTATCCGTTCGCGGTCAGAAAATTTCCCGTGGTGAACGACAGCGGCGCCGCCGGATCGTACACGGCGAATTTGTTGGGAATCCACAATTTCAACAACGGATCGAGCAACTCGGGCCAGATGCTCTGCACCAGACCGATGATGGAAAAGCAAATCGCCGCCGCCGTCATCGCCCGCAAGGCGGTCAGCACCATCCGCCGCTGGGCGAACAGTCTTTTCACCGCCAGATACAGCATGACTCCGGCGAAAAAACGGAGGATGAATTTCACCGCCGCGCCGCGATCGTCGCCGATGAAAATTGTCGTGATGATCATCGAGACAACGATTGCGCCCAGGCCGACGGCGATACGATCGAGTGCGAAAAAACCCTTGCCCAAATACAACAACGCGCCGGCGAGCAACAACGCCAGGCACAATTCGGTGGTGGTCAGCTTGACGCCGCCCAGAGAGCCCAGCGGCAATTCCAGAAAGGCAAACGAGTAGGCCAATCCCAACAAGGCGGCGACGGCGGGTTGGAGTCGCGGCCTCACCGGCGTTATCCCTGCTGCGCGCGGTACGTTGCGTAATACCCTTCCACGTGCTCCTTGATGCGCCGCCGAAAAACCTCGCGGTCGAAGGTCAGCGCATGCTCGCGCGTATGGGCCGCCTCGAAACGGCTTTCATTTTGTTCGAAGGTCGCGATCGCCTGCATCAAGCCGTCGACCGTTTGTTCATGGAAAAACACGCCGGTCGGGTTTTCCTCGTGCAGTCCGCGCACCGTTTCCAGCGCGCCGCCTTTGCCAAAGGCGATTACCGGACGCCCGGACGCCTGCGCCTCCAACGGCGTGATGCCGAAATCCTCTTCACCGGGGAACACAAAGGCGCGGCACTTTTGATAGAGCTCGACGATCGTCGCGTCGTCCTGCCAGCCGAGAAAATCGATGTACTCGCCGCCGATCCGGCGCAGTAGATCTTCGTCCTGTCCCGTGCCGACGACCTTGATCTTGCGTTTCATCCGCGCGCAGGCCTGCACGGCCAAATCGATGCGCTTATAAGGGGCCAAGGCGGAAACGACCAGGTAAAAATCCTCCGGTTGGCCGATGGAGAACCGCGCCGTGTCGACCGGCGGATGAATCACGGTCGATTCGCGGCGGTAGTGCTTGGCGATGCGCTTGGCCACATGCCCGCTGTTGGCGATGAAATCGTCGACGCGGTTGGCCGACGCCACATCCCACAGGCGCAGGTAGTTGGCGAAAAACGAGATGATCAACCGCTTGAATCGGCCGGTTCGCTGTGCGCCGAAATATTCCTCGAACAGCTCCCACACATAGCGCATCGGCGTGTGAATATAACTGATGTGACAGGTCGCCGGCTGTGTAATCACGCCCTTGGCGACGCAGTGGCTGGTGGAGAGCACCAGGTCGTATTCGCGCAGATCGAACTGCTCGATGGCCGTGGGCATCAGCGGCAGATAATAGCGGTACCAATCGACCGCCTTGGGCAGCTTCTGGATGCCGCTGGTGATTATCTTGCGGTTTTCGATCACCGGCGTCAGCTTGCCGGGCACGTGCAGCAAGGTGTACAGGTCCGCTTCGGGCCACAACTCGCACATGACCTCCAGCACCTTTTCGCCGCCGCGCATGCCGGTCAACCAATCGTGGATCAACGCTATTTTCATCGGTTCCCTCCGCCCGATCCGGCGGTCATTATATTGTCGACGGTTTCCTTGATTTCCTTTTTAAAACGCTCCGGGGCGAACGAGGCGACGCGTGCGCTCAGTTTCGCCGGATCGAAGCGGTCGGATATCGTTTCAAACAGGCGCACCGCGTCGACCAGCGAAGCGATATCCTGTCGCGGGAAGAACAACCCGCCGTATTCGCCGGCCGCCAACGCTTCACGGTCACGGTCGCCATCGCCGGTCATTGGATACGCGCCAAGGGTTTCGAGTACGCCGCCTTTGCCGTAGGCAATTACCGGCTTGCCGGCCGCCTGCGCCTCCAACGGCGCGATGCCGAAATCCTCTTCGGCCGCGAAAACAAACGCCCGGCAACGCGCCATCTGCTCGGCAACGGCCTCGTCGGACAAGCGCCCCAGGAAACGGACATTCGGTCCGGCATATTTTTTCAACCGGCGAAATTCCTGTCCTTCGCCGACGATCCGTAACGGCAGACGCAACTCACGAAAGGCCTGCAAAACAAGGTCGATTCGCTTGTACGGCGCAAACGAGGAAACCAGCAGGTAGTAGTCCTCCGCCTTTTCGTGGGCAAAGCGCGTCACGTCGACCGGCGGATAAATCACCCGCGCATCGCGGCGGTAATGCTTGGCAATGCGCCGCGCGATGTGGCGGCTGATGGCGATGAAATGATCGACGCGCCGGCTGCTGAGCGCATCCCACATACGCAGGCCGTTGAGGAACGGCGGAATCAACCGACGGCTGAGCGGGCTGAACACCTCGCGGGAAAAATACAGGTGCGCCATGTCCCACGCGTAGCGCATCGGCGTGTAACAATAACTTATGTGCACTTGATGCGGATGGCAGCGTACGCCCTTGGCCGCGCAATGGCTCGACGACAAAATCAGATCGTACTCGCGCAGGTCAAACATTTCGATCGCCGTGGGAAACAGCGGCAGATAATAGCGATAGCCCTTGGTCGCGAACGGCATCTTTTGGATGAAGCTGGTGTGAATCGGCATGGTCTCGATGCGCCGCGAAACCGCACCTTTGTTATGCAGCAGCGTATACAGATGCGCTTCGGGAAACAGTTCGCAAAACGCTTCCAGGCAACGCTCGCCGCCCCGCATGCCGGTCAGCCAATCGTGCACCAGGGCGACTTTCAACCGCGCGCCTCCTTCTCCGCCAGCGCCGCGGCGACCGTCGCGCCGATTTCACGCACGCGCACGTCCCAGCTGTTGGCGCGCGCCTCGGTCAGTCGCGCATCGGTATAATCGCCCTGGTCGGCGATCGTACGACAAATCGCCTCGAGAAAATCGTCATGGTCGGCCGCCACCCGGCACAGTTCCGGCCGCGTACGATAGCGATCGAAGGCCGGCAGATCGACCGACACGATCGGCTTACCCGCCGCCATGTACTCGTAAAACTTCATCGGAAAACTGCGGCGCGTGCTCTCGTTGACGCGCAGGGGCATCAGGCAAATATCGAAAGCGGCGACATACGCGGGCAATTCGTCGTAATCGACCCGGCCGATGAAATGCACGTTGGGCAGTTCCTGCAAGGCGGTGACGTCGGTCGAGGGATCGCCCCAACCGACCGGCCCCACCAACACCAACGAGCCTTCGTTCATCGCCCGCGCGGTTTTCACCAAAAGTTCGAGGTCGGTTTTGTATCCGGAAATATTGCCGGTGTAACCGAGAATCGGCCGCGGCAGATGGCGCAATTTCTCCGGGATATCACGCTGCGTTGACGGCTCGAAGTGCGGCGTATGAGCCACGTTCCCCACGTAAACCGCCCGTTTGGAGCGGTCTTTGCGCTCCTCATACAAGACGGGATTGGTGGCGAAAACCAGATCGGCGCGGCGCAGCAAGGCGTCTTCCATCGCGCGCAGTTCGTCGACGGCGACGCCGGGATTGGCCGCGTACTCGTCGACGCAGTGATAGACGACCAACGATTCGTCCAGCTGACCGATCAACTCCACGCCCAACGGCAGGAACGTCCAGAGGATCGGTCGCTGAAAACCCAACCGTCGCGCGTGACCGCGCAAGCTGCGGATCAGACTCCAACGGTTGAACGAACGCACCGCCGCGCTTTGATGCAGCGGCACGCTGACCGGAGAGAGCACCCACAGGTTGTCCGCTTTCTTTTGGGCGCCGCTGAACCATTCGCCGAGGCGGCGCCTGACCTTCGCCCAATCGCCCTTGTTTTTGCCGGGCGCGCGCAGGCCGAGATTGTTCACGTACAGCACGCGATTGTCGGCGGCCAGGCGCGACATCAGGTGCTGGGCGTTGACCCACATCGCATCCCAACTGGAACTGGCCAGACAGATGATATCGCGTCCGACTAACGGCACATTCTCTCCTTTGGTTTGGCCACAGAATACCCAGGAAAAATGGGAGACGCAATGCAGATCGGTCAAGGCAACAGCGCTTGAATGGCCTTCTCGACAACCGTACAACAACTCGCCCACGTGCGTTGCGCGGCGCGCTCTTTCGCCTTCAGGCGCATGGTTTCGGCCAGTTCCGGATCGGTCAGGATAGCCAACGTTTCGGCGGCGATGTCGGCGGGATTTTCCCCGTCGCACAGCAGACCGGTCACGCCGTCGTCGATCGCATCCACCGCCCCGCCGCTACGCCCGCCGACCGCCGGCACGCCGAACATCGCGGCTTCCAGAAAGACGATACCGAATCCTTCGATGTTGTTGCCGATGCGACGATTGGGCAGCAAAAACAAATCGGCGCGCGCGAGGATGGCCGACAGTTGATCGTCCGGCGCTTTGCCGGCAAACAATACGTGCTCGCCCAGGCCCGCCTCGTTGACCATTCGCTCGACGTGCAAACGATGTTCGCCCTCGCCGACGATGATCCATAGTGCATGCGGACACTTTTCCACGATCGCCGGTAGCGCGCGCACGATCATATCGTGGCCCTTGCGCGGGTCGATGCGCCCCAGCGTGACGATCACCTCGCGACCGAAAAAATCGAAGCCGCCCAGGTGTTGCAGCGGCTCAGCGGTAGGATCCAGATTGCCCGAGTCGGCTCCAAGCGGCGCGATCACGATGCGGCTCGGGTCAACCAATCGTGCGATTTCATCGCGCATGAACGTGCTGTTGACCACCACGCGCACGGCCAGGCGCAGGATAAGCCGCACCAGCCACAGGCGCACGCCGCCCTTATCGACCTCGCGCAAAATCTCGTTGCCGTGGCAATACACGACATAGGGTGTGCCGGTCAGAATGCGCACGACCATCATCGGCAGACCGTTGGCCATCACATAGGCGCAGTGCACCACGTCGGTTTTTTGTTCGCGGATGGTTTCGGCCAGATAAATGCCGTTGAGCGCGAAACGCAAAAACAAGGCCATGGCGCGCAACAAAATGTTGAGCAGGCGATTGTCGTGCTTCCAATCCAGTCGCGGCAGGCGTTTGACGGCATAAACCTGTTGCCGATCGAAATCCTCGAATCCAGGGCAGCGGCGCGTCAGGACGACCGCCTCTTCGCCATAGTGCCGCGCGATGCGTTCCATCCATGTTTGCACGCCGCCGAAGTCGGGCGGAAAATCGCGCGAGTGAACGAGGACCTTCATCGTCGCTCCCGCGCTTTCCGGCGACGGATCGTCTCCAGATGCGTAAGCATGCTGTTGATGCGATGTTCCCAACTATTTTGGGCGGCCAGGGCGACGCGCTGTTCGACATGCGGATCATCATCCAGGCGTCGCTCCACCGCCTCGACGAAACTTTCGGCCGAGGTGACGACGTCGACCAGATGTTGAAACGTTTCCAATTCCGGCAACGGCGTGGTGACCACCGGTTTGCCGGTGGCGAGGTACTCGAAAAATTTGAGCGGCAGTACGCCGTGCGTGTAACGATCCACCTTGTAAGGAATCATGCAGAAATCGAATCCGGCCATGATTGCCGGCAGCTCGGCGATGTCCTTGCGACCGAGAAAATGCGCGTTGGCGCAACCGATGAACTGTTGCGCGTTGAATTCGCGTTGCGGCCCGACGAACACGAACGACCAATGCGGGCGCATCGCGCACACGGCGCGCAGCAAATCGGCGTCGAGCTTGTAGTTGAGCGCACCGACGAACCCGATCACCGGCCTTTTCATTTCACGCAGCAACAGGCTGGGCGTCGCTTCAGCGGCCTGATGAAAGTGCTCGAAATCGGCCACGTTCGGCACGAAAAACGTATTCGGGTTGTATTTGCGTTTCGCCTCGTACAGGCTCTTCGCGGTAGTGAACACGGCGTCGACCGCGTGCATCAACCTGCGTTCCATGTTGTTCACGGCGGTGATCCACGCCCCCGGAAAGGCGCTGTACTCGTCGACGCAATCGTAGCAACTCAGTTCATGCGGCAGATGTTTCAACAGCGGCTGACCGGTCGGCGGATAGCACCAGACCAGTGGCTGTGCAAAGTCCTTGTCACGCAGCAGGCCCGTCAGATCGGCCGCCACCCGCGCGCAATTCACTTCATTGACCGGCCACAATTTATTGCCGAACGGCAGCGCGCCGGACGGACGATAAACCGTCACGCCCGACGGATCGGTCCACACTCTTTTTTGCAGGCCGCGTTTGGGATTGAGAAACACCGCCACCGGCTCGACGTACACGACCTCGAAATCTTCGGCCAGACGCACGGCGATTTGCTGTTTGTTGGTCCACAGCGGCGCATCCCAATCGGCGGTGGACAACAAAACGATCTGTTTCGGTAAATCGTAGTGTGCGTACTTCCCCATCAATCCGCATCCAGCGCGCAACGGAAACCGATGCTCGAATCCGCGTGTTCGGGTCGATGATGATCGCGGAACGAGATGCGCGCGTATACCGCGCTCGACGAAAATCCGCCGCCGCGAATCACACGGTCCGCGCCCGCGGGCGGTCCGGCGGGATTTTGCGCATTGTCCGGCCAGATGTCATTATCATAATAATCGTCGGCGTACCAGTCGCTCACCCACTCGGCGACGTTGCCGGTCATGTTGCGCGCCCCACTGGCCGCGGCCCAAGGGGCGTAGGAATTCACCGGCAACGGCGCGCCGGTGCACAACTCGGTCTCGACCATTTCACCCAGCGGCGATTCGACCCAGCCCGTCACCGAAATGTTGGCCATGTCGCAATCGGGCTCTTTCCAACCCCACGGATAAATGCGGTCGTCGATCGCGCCGCGCGCGGCGTATTCCCACTCCGCTTCGGTCGGCAAGCGCCGGCCGCGCCAGACGCAATAGGCGTTCGCCTGTGCCCAGGTCACGTTGGTCACCGGGTAATGGTCGTACATGGCCAGCGTGTAATAATCGTCAATGCCGATCAAATGCCGCGTCGCCGGGTCCGAGCAGGCGCCCGCATGAACACAGGCGCGGTATTGTTTGTTCGTCGTTTCGAATTTATCGAGAAAAAATCCGTGGAGCGCGACCGTGTGTTCCGGATGCTCGTCGGAGAATCCCTCGTCGGCGATGCCGTCGATCAGATCGATTTCCGGCGAATAATCCGAGCCCATGGTGAACGAACCGCCGTCGACCAAAATCATTTCGGTCGTTTCGGCGGGACCGTACGCCTCGCTGTCGAAATCGAAATCGTTGTCGTCGGCGCACGCCCACACGCATAACAGGCACAAAGCCGCTATCGCATACGCATACCGAATCACGCATTCCTCCTTTGGCGGAAATTGTATTTTATTCCTTCAACGTTGCCTAGGCCGGATTCTCGCTTTATCTTTCCCCTATACCAGAAGCGGGAGATGAACATGGCCAAGCGATTGATCGTCATCGGCGGCGTGGCGGCCGGAACCAGCGCGGCAAGTCGCGCCCGGCGCTTCGACGAAAACCTGGAGATCATCCTCTTCGAAGCCGGCCCCTACATTAGTTACGGCGCCTGCGACGAGCCATACTTCATCGCCGGGGTTGTGCCCAAGTGGGAAAACCTGCTGGTGCGCCCGCCGGACGTGTTTCGCAAAAAGCAGAACATCGACGTACGCTTGCATCATGAGGTCACCGCGATCGATCCGATGAAGAAAGAAGTTACCGTGCACAACATCACGGAAGACCGCATCGAACAATATACGTACGACACGCTGATCCTCGCCACTGGCGCGCGGCCGCGCCGTTTGGACATCCCCGGGGCCGACGCGCCCAACGTGTTTCACATCAAATCGTTGGAATCGGCTATCGCGCTCGACGAGTTCATTCGCGCCAAAAAACCGCAACGCGCGGTGTCCATCGGCGCCGGATTCATCGTGCTGGAGCTGGCCGAAGCACTGCACGCGCGCGGCGTGGCCAACGTGATTTTGCATCGCTCGGACAAACCCGGGAAGGTCGTCGAGGCGGAACTTTCGGCGCACATTCGCGCGGAACTGGAAAAACAGGGCGTCGGTTACGTGCCGAACACGGCGCCGAAACGCTTCATCCTGGATGACCGGGGCCTGGTGACCGCCGTGGCAACGGACAACGAAACCTACCCGGCCGATTTGATCATCGCCGGCCTGGGCGTCGTACCCAACGTGGAAATCGGCACGGCGGCGGGTGTTTTGATCGGCCCCTCGGGCGCGTTCGCCGTCGACGATCACATGCGCACGAACGTGCCCGACATATACGCCGCGGGCGATTGCACCGAAACGATCAACCGCGTCAGCGGCTTGCCGCACCTGTATCCGTTGGGCGACATCGCCAACAAGCACGGCTGGACGGCCGGGGAAAACGCCGCCGGCGGCGACATCGTATATCCCGGCGCGATCGGCTCGATGCATTTCAAATGTTTCGACCTGGAAGTCGGCGCCACGGGCATCGGCGAGGACGAAGCGCGCCGCGCGGGCTTTGACGTGTTCACCAACGTCGTCACCCATCGCAGCCGCGCGCATGCCCAACCGGCATCCAAACCGATTCACGTGAAGTTGGTCGTCGACAAAAAATCGCGCCGCTTGTTGGGGGCGCAGATTGTCGGCGCGGAAGGCGCGGCGTTGCGCACCAACGTATTGGCGATGGCCGTGCACGCGGGCCTGACGGTCGATCAACTGGCCGACGCCGACCTGGCCTACGCGCCGCCGTTCTCGCCGGTGATCGACCCGGTGTTGATCGCCGGACGCGACGCGGTGAAAAAATTGGGATAACGTGCTAGCGGTGATTGGCCAGCCATTCGATGATGACCGGATCCACCTCGCGGCGGGCATGATCGCCGACCACCAGATCCAGATGGCCGTAGTCGACGCTCTGCCCGTTGGCGCGGCCGAACTCGCGGTAGGTTTTATCCTGACTGCCCACCAGGTCCAGCGCCGGTTTGACCGCCGTCGCCGGGCCGAGTTTATCCATCGAGCCGGCGAGCAGTAAAAGCGGTTCCCGAATGTTGCTCATCTCGCGCCGGTAATCGATTGCACCGTCGACGCTCTTGAACGTATCGTCGAGCGCGCACGCGGAAATCTGCTGCACCACGCCGCCGGAGACATCCGAAACGCCGTCGGACACAAAACGCTTCCATAACACCGGCTCGATGTTGTCCAGGTTCGCCACCAGCAACAGGTAGCTCTCGAAAAACCGCTTTTCGCTGAACGGTTGGTAGAAGCGGCTGGCGATGCGCAAATGCAGCGCTGAATCTTTATCGAATTTTTGGCCGAGGCCGCGCGCCAGATCCTTGAGTTCGTCGCAATAGTCGGCGAAGCGAATCGGGCTGGCGATGGCGATGATCCGCGCGATGCGCGCATCGCGATGCGTACCCTGGTAAGCGTAGAGGGTCATGCCGCCCATCGAGTGGCCGATCCACGTCACGCGCCTGGCGCCGGTTTTTTCCAGCACATGGGTCAGCACGGCGGGAACGTCGTGGTTGATGTAATCGTCGATCGTCCAACCATACGCTTTGTCCGGATTGGCCGCGGGTCGATCGCTCGGATAACGCCCGCGCAGATTGACCAGCCAGACGTCGTAACCCAACGCCGCCAACACCGGCGCGAGGCCGTATTGATCGCCCTGGTAGTACGTGATGGAAGTGGTGACGATGCCGTGGCACAACACCAGCGGTTCGGTGTTGAGCGGTTTGCCGGTCGGCGGAAAATGAAGCAAGCCAAGCCGCCAGCCGTCGTCGGTCGTGGCGAAAGAAGTTTTTTCCGGCGGATAAACCAGCTCGCTGGCCCCACCGCCGCAACCGACGAGCAACAGCAGCAGAGCGACGACCGCGATCAGCCGGCCGCGCACCCTGTTTCCTCCCGGCTCAGGCCGAAGGCGTCGTGCAATGCGCGCACGGCGGCTTCCAGATAATTTTCGTCGATGACCACACTCAGCTTGATTTCGCTGGTCGCCACCATCTGCACGGGAATGTTCTCGCGCGCCAGCGTGTCGAACACCTTGCCCGGCACTTCGGCGTGCGTGCGCATGCCCACGCCGACGACCGAGACCTTCGCCACCGGGCCTTCCATCTCGACGCCCACGGCGTTGAGTTCGTCGGCGGCGTGCTCGACCAGTTCGCGCGCCTGCACCGCCTGGTCCTTGGGCACGGTGAAAGTGAAATCAAAATATCCATCGACGCTGGCGTTTTGCACCATCACGTCGACGTGCACGCCCGCGTGGGTCAGCGGCAGCACGATATCGCGCGTGGCCGTGGGCGTGTCGGGCACGCCCAGCAGGCGGATGCGCATTTCGTTCTTGGCGTAGGTGACTCCGGTAATCGGCGCCGATTCCATGCTTTTCTCCTCGGGAACGATCCACGTGCCGGTTACGTCGGAAAACGAACTGCGCACGTGCAAGGGAACGCAGAATTTCTTGGCGAAGGCCACCGCGCGGATGTGCAACACCTTCGCGCCCAGGCTGGCCAGCTCGAGCATTTCGTCGTGGCTGATACGCGCGAGCTTGCGCGCTTCGGGACAGATGTTCGGATCGGTCGTGTAGATGCCGTCGACGTCGGTGTAGATTTCGCACACGTCGGCCTTGAGCGCGGCGGCCAGCGCGACGGCCGTGGTGTCGCTGCCGCCCCGGCCGAGCGTGGTGATGTTGCCCTCGTGATCCACGCCTTGAAAACCGGCGACGATCGCGATTTTCCGTTCGCCCAGACGATCGAGAATCGCCTCGGGATCGATGGACATGATCTTCGCCTGCGCGAAATGATTGTCGGTGCGGATTTTCACCTGATGCGCCAGGAAGCTGCGCGCCTGGTGCCCGCGCGACTCGACGGCCATGGCCAGCAACGCGATGCTGACCTGCTCGCCGGTGGAAACGAGTTGATCGAGTTCGCGTTCGTTGGGCCGGTCCGTCACTTGTCGCGCCAGATTGAGCAAACGGTCGGTTTCGCCGGCCATCGCCGAAACGACGACGACAACCTCATTGCCCGCTTTGTGCGTGCGCACCACGCGATCGGCCACCGCATCGATGCGCGCGATGCTACCCACGCTCGTGCCGCCGTATTTCTGGACGATCACCGCCATCTACAATTCCTCGACCAGTGCGCGCCAACGATCATCGTTTGAGCGAAAGAGCAACCGCCGCTCGTCGCCGACGAATGAAAACTCGATCCACAGACAATCGTCCGGCAGCGCCTCGGGTACGCGGTCGGCCCACTCGATCACGCTCACGCCCTCGCCCCACAGGTATTCCTCCGCGCCGATGCGATCCAGATCGACGCAGGCCGACAGGCGGTACAGATCGAAATGATACAGCGGCAGGCGCCCCTGCTCGTGTACGGCCAACAGCGTGAAGGTCGGGCTGGTGATCGGCACGTTGGCCGGCACGCCCAGGCCTCGCGCCACGCCCTGCACGAAACGGGTTTTACCCGCGCCCAATTCGCCGACCAGCGCGACGGCGTCACCGGAACGCAATCTCCGCGCCAGGCGCGCGGCCAGGTCCCGCGTTTGTTCCTCGCTCGCGGAAGTGCGTTGTCCCAGGTCGATCACTCGTCCTCATCCTCCCACTCGGCGGCGGGATCCATGATCTCCTCGAACAACGAGGTAACCAACGGCAGCGCCTCGACCACCTCGCTGGCGGTCAACGCGCGTTCGCCGACCGACTCACGCGCCAGATCGCCCGCGTAGCCGTGCAAATACACGCCGGCCACCGCCGCGTCCAACGGATCGACACCCTGGGCGATCAACGAGGCGATCATGCCCGACAACACGTCGCCCATGCCGCCGGACGCCATGCCCGGATTCCCGGTCGCGTTGATCCACACGCGTCCGTCGGGAGCGGCCACCACCGTGCCCGCGCCTTTGAGGACAACGATCGTATTCGACCGCTTGGCCAGATCGACCGCGCAAGCGACGCGATCCTTGCGCACTTGTTCGACGGTCGTGCCGAGCAGCCGCGCCATCTCGCCCGGATGCGGCGTGAGCACCAGCGTCGCTTTCGCTTTGCTCAATGGCGACGGATCGTCCGCCAGAGCGTTGAGCGCGTCCGCGTCGATGACCAGCGGAATTTCCGCCTGAGCGACCAATTCCCGCACGAAAGCATCGACGCTCTCGCCGCGCCCCAGGCCCGGGCCGAGCGCCGCGACTTTTTTGCCGGCCAGCATCGCCAGCGCGGGCTGCACCGCCGTGGCGGCGAATTGTCCGTTCTGCGCCGGCAGACCGGCTTTGAGACATTCGATGAGATTGCTTTCCATGATCGGCAGCAACGGTTCGGGTACGGCCACGGTGACCAGCCCCGCGCCCATGACCAGCGCCGCTTGTCCGGCCAGCACCGCCGCGCCACTCATGCCCGTCGAACCGCCGAGAATCACCGCGTGGCCGTAGGTGCCTTTGTGCGTGTCGATGTCGCGCGGCTCGAACAGCGGCAGCACGTCGCTCCAGTCGATCAACTGCATCGGCGCGTACACACGCTCTTCGACCTCCGGCGGAATGGAAATATCGACGACCTCGACCTCGCCGCAAATTTCCGCGCCGGGATACAAAAACTGACCGACCTTCGGTAGGCCGAAGGTGGCCGTCAGATCGGCCATGATCACCGGGCCGAGCGGCTGGCCGGTATCGGCGCTCAAACCGCTGGGAATATCGACCGCGACAATGGCCACGTCCGAATCGTTGACCAAGTCGATCACGCGGGCGGCCAGACCCTCGATCGGTTTGGACAATCCCGTGCCGAACAGCGCGTCGACCACCAGCCCGCATTCGTCGAGCGCCTCTTCCAGCACTTCCAGGTCGCGATCCTTGAGCAGGCTGTAAATCGGGATGTCCATGTTCTCGACGATTTTCCAGTTCGTGCGCGCGTCGCCTTTGAGCGCGTTTTTCGCGCCGAGCTGGAACACGGCGACATCGTAGCCGCGATTGTACAAGTGCCGCGCGATCACGTAGCCGTCGCCGCCGTTGTTGCCGGGCCCGCACAGGATGATCGCGCCGAAATCGAGTTCGTCCTCGAAGACGTCCTCGATGACCTCGGTCGCGCCCGCGCCGGCGTTTTCCATCAGTACGATGCCGGGGATTTTAATCGTGTCGATCGCCAGACGATCCATTTCACGCATTTGTTCGGCGGTGACCAGCTTCATGATTTTTCTCCTTCCCCGCCCGGACGGGCGACGGCGGACATTGTTCGTTCAAGGCCGCGGCGCGATCGCTCAACCCAGATTGAGCCTGGGCGCTTTGGCCATCACGTCGATCATCTCGCGCACGGCGCGCTCCAGGCCGACGAACACCGCGCGGGCGATGATCGCGTGGCCGATGTTCAATTCGCGCACCTGCGGAATCGCCGCAATGTATCCGGTATTCTTGTAATGCAGGCCGTGGCCGGCGGCCACTTCCAGCCGCAACTTTTCGGCCATACGCATCGCGTCGATAATCAGCCGGAATTCCTTTTCGACATCCGCCGGGCGCATCGCCTCGCAGTAGCGGCCGGTGTTGATTTCCACCACCTTCGCGCCGACATCGCGGGCGGCCTTCACCTGGTCGAGCACCGGATCGATGAAAATGCTCAACTCGATTTCATGCTCGTGCAGCAGGTTGGCGGCGTTGCGGATCGCCTCCTTGCTGTGGTTGATGTTCAGCCCGCCCTCGGTGGTGACCTCCTCGGGCCGCTCGGGCACCAGCGTGACGATGTCCGGCCGCACTTCGCAGGCAATGCGGATCATCTCCTGCGTCGGGGCCATTTCGACATTGAGACGCGTCTTGACCGTTTTGCGCAGCAATTCCAGATCGCGATCCTGGATGTGCCGGCGATCGCCGCGCAAATGGCAGGTGATGCCGTCGGCGCCGGCCAGTTCGGCCAGACCGGCGGCGAAAATGGGATCGGGCTGATCGATCTTCCGCGCTTCACGCACGGTGGCGACATGGTCGATATTGACGGATAGTTTCGGCGGCACTTTCTTCCCTCCCATTTCAGGCGACGCCCATAGGCAACATGTCGGAAAGCATCGGATGGGATCGCCGGTAAAACCCTTAGTTCTTCTTCAGTATCTTACGATTGGTGATGTTGATTTTCACCCGCGGCCGCTCGATGTTGCGGAACCGCATGCCCTCGGGCAAAACCAGATTGAGTTCGACCGTATGCAGACCGGGCTCCAACGCGGCGGCGTCGAGCACCAACTTGAGATCCTCCGGATTGATCCGCGTCAGTTCGTCTTGCGAACCTTCGAGCTGCACGTCCAGCCGCTCGCGTTCGACGCTGTACTTGTACTGCGCGTTGATGACCTCGATGCGCACGCCCGGGAACATGCGCTTGACCTGCGGCGCGCCGATGTACACGTTGACCAGCACGTCCTGCTTTTGTGCCAGTTCCGCATGATGGCCGACCAGATCCAGACCGACGCGCAAAGAGAACGAATCCTTTCGCCCCTCGATGTCGATGATTTCCGTATCGATCATGTTGGACTTTGAGTTCCTCGCTCGCGCCGGTGATCTCGACAAACTCGGGCACGACGGTGCGGCCGAGCACCTCTTTTCCTTCGGTCGGCTTGCCGTGCAGGACCGGATTGACGCGCACGGTTTTGTTGGCGCGCTCGGAGAGGGTCAGGCTGATCTGGGTCGGCGTGATTTCGGTGATCGTCGCGCCGCCGGGAACGCCCTCGATCCGGGGCGGATAAATTTTAAAAGTGCGCAAGCCGGCTCGCGCTCCCTTCAAATCGATCACATAGCGCAGTTCATCGTCATTGATGCCGCGCAGCACGGTGTGCGTACCGCTGACCTTGATTTCGATTTCGGCGGGAATATCGCTGCTGCGCACCAGTTCGGCCGGCATGTTTTTCAATTCGACGCGCACCTTTTTGGGCAATTCCGATTCGGTCTGGCCCAGGCTGACGAACGCCCACAGCACGACGGCGAAGCCGAAGCTCAGCAGCTTGATGGCCAGGTTTTCGGTAAAAAATGCTTTCAGTCGTTTCAGCATGGCTTACCCAAAATGCCGATGGATCAAATCCAGCAGTTGATCGCTGGCAATGTTGCTGGTAATGCGCCCGTAGTGCACGACGCTGACCTGCGCCCGCTCTTCGGAAACGACCAGCACCAGCGCGTCGGTTTCCTGCGACACGCCGATCGCCGCGCGATGGCGCGTCCCCAGATCCTTGTCCAATTCCACGTCGGTCGCCAGCGGGAAAAAGCAGCCGGCGGCGACGATGCGGCCGTTGCGGATGATCACCGCGCCGTCGTGAATCGGCGACGACGGCAGAAAGATACTGACCAAAAGTTCGCGGCTGACCTGCGCGTCGAGCTGGACGCCCTCGTCGATGTACTCGTTGAGGCCGGTTTCCTTTTCCAGCACGATCAGCGCGCCGATGCGGCGGTTGGTCAGCGCGGTCGTCGAACGCACGAGTTCCTCGGCGAACTCAATGTTCACCGGCGAGGCGATGTTGAACGGATTTTGCGCGAACCTCGCCAGGGCGCGGCGGATCTCCTGTTGGAACAGGACGACGACCACCAGGATCAAGCTGCCCAGGAACGAAGACAGCAGCCAGTTGAGCGTATACAGGCCGAACAGTTGGCTGGCGACGTAAAACAGGAAAATCAAACCGAGGCCGAGCAGGATCTGCAACGCCCGCGTACCACGAATCATCATCAGCACGCGATAGGTGATCAACGCGACAATCGCGATGTCGAGCACGTCGATCACGTTCATGCTGCGAAATGTTTCGATCAAGGTGGTGATGCTGTTGGCGTTCATTTATCCATCCCGACGATCGCCTCGGCGACGCGCACGGCGTCGATCATGGGGGCGACATCGTGCACCCGCACGATACGCGCGCCCAATACGACGGCCGCCGCCACCGCCCCGATGGAACCGTACAGCCGTCGATCCACTTCCTTGCCGGTCAATTCCCCGATGAACCGCTTGCGGCTCGGGCCGATTAAAACCGGATACCCCAACTCGGTAAAGCGTTTGGTTTCGCGAATGAGCTGAAGATTGTGCTCCCATGTTTTACCGAAACCGATGCCCGGGTCAATGACAATATTTTCCGCCGCCGCGCCGGCCGCGAGGGCGCGCGAAGCGGCCGCGGCCAGAAAGGCGCCGACCTCTTCAATTAGATTCTCGTAATGCGGATTTTGTTGCATCGTGCGCGGTTCACCCTGCATGTGCATGAGAATCAGGCCCGGTCGAGTATCGGCGATTACCCGCGCCATCGTCGGGTCGCTCAATGCGGTGATGTCGTTGACGATGTTCGCGCCCGCCGCCAGCGCCTGCCGCGCCACCTCGGCTTTGGCCGTATCGATGCTGATGGGAACCGTCGTGTGGCGACGCATTTCCTCAATGACCGGAATGACCCGCTTGAGCTCTTCGTCCAGCGCCACCGGTTCGGCGCCCGGGCGCGTCGATTCGCCGCCGATGTCGAGAATATCGGCTCCCTCGGCGGCCAGGGTCAGAGCGTGTTCGATCGCCTGCGCGGTTGAGGAAAATCGTCCGCCGTCGGAAAAGGAATCCGGCGTCACGTTGACGATGCCCATGACGGCGACATGCTTGCTCAGGTCAAGTGTGAATCCATGACCGGTCCAGATCAACGATCGCTCCCAGTCGTGTCTTCGTCCGGCAGCGGCTCGTCGAGCTTCTCGGCGTCGAGCACTTCATCCGTCACCGGTTTGGCGTCTTGCTCGCCGTCGCCCTCTTCCGACGCGAATTCTTCCTCGACCTGCCGGCGGTCGGCCGGCGGGGTGCGGGTCAAGGGAATGCCGGCGATCAGGTTTTTCAGTTCCTCACCGTCGATCGTTTCGTAAACCAGCAACGCCTCGGCGATGCGGTTAAGTGCTTCGCGATTCTCGGTGACGACAGTCAGCGCCTTATCGTACGCTTCGTTGACGATCCGTCGCACTTCCTCGTCGATCTCCTGCGCCGTCTTTTCGGAAAATTCCTTCGAGTGGCTGATGTCACGGCCGAGGAAGACCGTCTCTTCGCGATGACCGAAGGTCACCGGCCCGAGCTCGTCGCTCATGCCGTACTCGCAGACCATGCGACGCGCGAGCTTGGTCGTGCGCTCCAGGTCGTTGGAGGCGCCGGTGGTCATCGTACTGAGCGCTACCTGTTCGGCGGCGCGCCCGCCCATAGCGAAGGCCAGGTTGTTGAGCAGGTAATCGCGATCGACGATGAAGCGGTCGTCTTCCGGCAGCACCTGGGTCAGGCCCAGCGACATGCCGCGCGGGATGATGGTCACTTTGTGCACCGGATCAACATGCGGCACCTTCGCGCCGACGAGCGCGTGACCGCCTTCGTGGAAGGCAATGAGGCGCTTTTCCTCGTCGGAGATGATCATGCTGCGCCGCTCGGTGCCCATCATGACCTTGTCTTTCGCGCGCTCGAATTCGTCCATCCCGACCTTGGTCTTGCCTTCACGCGCCGCCAACAGCGCCGCTTCGTTGACCAGGTTGGCCAGATCCGCGCCGGTGAAACCGCTGGTGCCGCGGGCGATCACTTCCATATCCACGCCGTCTTCCAACGGCGTCTTGCGGCTGTGCACTTTCAAAATGCCCGTGCGGCCCTTGATGTCGGGCACCGGCACGACCACGCGACGGTCGAAACGGCCGGGGCGTTCCAGCGCCGGATCGAGCACGTCGGGCCGGTTGGTGGCCGCGATGAGAATCACGCCCTCGTTGGACTCGAAACCGTCCATTTCGACCAGCAACTGGTTGAGCGTCTGCTCGCGCTCGTCGTGACCGCCGCCCAGGCCCGCGCCGCGATGCCGGCCGACGGCGTCGATTTCATCGATGAAGATGATGCACGGGGCGTTCTTCTTGCCCTGCACAAACAGGTCGCGCACACGTGACGCGCCCACGCCGACGAACATTTCCACGAAGTCGGAGCCGGAAATCGAGAAGAACGGCACGCCCGCCTCGCCGGCGATGGCGCGCGCGAGCAGCGTTTTGCCCGTTCCCGGGGGACCCATCAGCAACACGCCCTTGGGAATGCGGCCGCCCAGGCGGGTGAATTTTTTCGGGTCCTTGAGAAATTCGATGATTTCGGACAGCTCGTCTTTCGCCTCGTCGATGCCGGCGACATCCTTAAACGTCACTTTGTTGGCTTTGTCCGACACCAGCCGGGCGCGCGATTTGCCGAAGCTCATCGCTTTACCGCCGCCCGATTGCAGTTGGCGCATCAGGAAGATGAACAGGCCGATCATCAGGATCATCGGGATCCAGTTCATCATGATGCCCCAGAGCAGATTGTTCGACTCGGGAACAACGGTCACTTCGACCTTGTTGTCGGTCAGCAACGTGTACAGATCGTCGGATTCGAAACCGACCGTTTCGAATTGACCCGCTTTGGTCTGGCGATACTTGCCCGTGATTAAACGGCCTTTGACGGTGACGTCGGAGACCTCTCCGGCTTCCACCTGCCGCTTGAATTCGGAGAAAGAAATCGGCTTGTTCCGCTGCGTGTTCTCATACACCAGGTTGAACATCACAATGGCGCTGATCACCAACAGCAGAATCAAGGCCAAATTTTTATAAAACGGCTTCAACGAGACTCCCTTCCTTTCGGTTATTCCTTTGCCGCCGGAACGTGCATAGTACCAGTATTACCATGACCACTCAAGCTGGATGAGCCAAGTGATATCATCGTTTTTCGATTCTTTTAATCCGCGACCGGCGCGCAAACCGGCCACGAGCAGAATTTCCTCGCCTCGCGCCAGCACCGGCCAATAGGGCCGCAATGCGCGCGGAATTTTCGCGTTGGTGAACAGATCCTGCAGTTTGCTCGTCCCTTTCATACCCCGTGGGGCCAATCGCGCCCCGGGCCATGGCCGCCGCCATTGCGCCTCGCGCAAGTCATCGATCACAACAATCTGACCGGTCGGCGTGTTCCTCGAATCGACCGGTCCCACCCGCAGATGAATATGCCCATCCGCCAAGGTGCGGTCGATTTCTCGTCCGGCGGCAAACGTCTCCCATGGTTCTTCGACAACCGACCGACCGTTCCAGTTCAAGGTTTTGTAGCTTCGCTCCACACTCAGGCCGTCGGGCAAGCGGCACGTTCCGGTCGGCCCCGGCGCCAACGCCATGCGCTCCAACTGATCGATCACCCGCGCCGGCGGAATGAGATCGCGTTCGCGCAGCCAACGACGCAGCACCGCCGCGCGACGCTGGTGCGGCAACGCGGCCAACACTTCCACGGCCAAGCCGTTCTCGGTGAGGCACCGGCGATAATCATCCGCCACGATTTCATCGAGCCACCGCCGCTGCTCGTCGGCCAAAGCGGCGAGCCGCCCCAAAGAGCGCGCAATGTGCGCACCGCCCGCCTTTTCCATCGCGGGCAGCACATCGAGGCGAATCCGGGTGCGCAGGTAGCGGCGATCGGCGTTGCTGCGATCTTCGCGCCAGGTCAGGTTTCGCTCGTTGAGAAAGCGGCGCAGTTCGTCGCGGCGGACGGTCAGCCACGGGCGGGCAAACAGACCGGATCGTTCGCGGATGCCCGCCAGGCCGTCGGGGCCCGTGCCGCGCATCAGGCGTTGGATGATCGTTTCCGCCTGATCGTCAAGCGTGTGTGCGGTCAGCACGACATCCAAATTCAATTCCCGCGCCGCCTGCTCCATCACGTGATAACGCGCCTTTCGGGCCGCATCGTGCACGTTGCCGGCAAAGGTTCGCGGATCCAGATCGAAGCGGTGGAACTCCACTTGCAGGTTACGGCACAGGTCGGCGCAAAAGGCGGCGTCGTCCTCCGCCTCCGGCCGCAATCCGTGCTGCACATGCAGCGCCGCGACCGCGTATTTTCGCTTGGCCGACAATTCCACTGACGCGTACAGCAACGCGACGCTGTCGCCGCCGCCCGACAAAGCAACGCCCACCCGGCGCACCGGAGCCAGTTGTCGCAAGAGCGCATCCAGGTGTTTGATCGGCACGGCGCCTACTCCTTGGAGTAGTGAATGACATGCAAAGATTGCGTATCGTTGTCCGTCGGTAAAAGCGAAAGGTGGATCGTCTCATTGTTGCGCCGGTAGATGGCGAGATATTGTTCCTGTTTGTTTTCCGTGACCTTGCGCCAACCGCGGCGCGGCAGATTTTTGTTGTAGAACAGAAGTATATTATCGCGATCGGCCGAGGTGACCATGCGAATTTGGAACGACCCGTCTTCTCCGAAGGCACGTTCGATAACCCGGCCCGTCGGGTAAATGACGATCGCCGGTAAATCTTCCTTTTTCGGCGGCGCTTCCGCGTTCTCCGGCTCAGCCTTCTTACAGGCCGTCGGCACGAAAACCAAGAGAAGCAAAAGCAGGCATACGATGACCGAGATAGTACGCATCGTCACTCACAAATAAATTTGCAGACCGATCAGCCCTGTCCACAAACCCAGGTCGCGTTCGTCGGTGAAACTGTCGTTGCTGGGCATGAACGACCAGCGGCCCTCGACCTTCAGCGCAAAAATATCCTCGATGCCGAAGAAATCGGCAAAGAGAAAATCGAAGCCGACCAGGCCGAAATAATCGAGCATCCATTCGTCGTAGCTGTCGGAAAGTTTTTTCTCGCCGACCGTTCCGCGTCGCCACATCGTGCTGTAAACGCCGCCGCCACCGCCGCCGAGGTATGGATTGAACAGCCAATAGCGGCCGATCTCGACGCGGGAAATCAGATTGAAAGTGCCCGCCCGCCAGAAACTCGTGCCGCGATCATTGAAGTCCAGCCAATCGCCGTGCCATTCGGCATGCTTGGGTTTGCCTTCCGCGTAAATATAGCCCAGGCCGAAGGCCAGACTGATGGGCTTCCACAAGTAGTATTTCGTTTCCAGCTCAAAAACGGCGGGAACGTTGAATTCGTCTTTCAACGTCGTATCGGTGTTGACCGCCGGTCCGCCGGCAATGCCGAAGGAAAGACCGCAGCGCGCATCCGTTCCGGCCCACGCCAAGGCGGGCGTCAGCATAAGCGCCAGGATTATCAGCCACAGTCGAACTCGCATTCATGCTCCGGAAATTGATTGGAAATTAGTTTACCCGAAGCGGCCATGGTTGCAAACAGGCATTTATATCGGCAACCGCACCGGCGTGAAATCGACTGCGTCGGCGGCGCAGAAAACGTAATTCACGCCTTTGACCGCACCGATCAGCGCCAGGTGATGATCCGCGCCGTGCAGATGGCCATACACGCATAAAGACACCTGATACTTCTCCAGGATGCCGCAGAAACCATAATTGTTCTGCCCGCCCTTGTAGCGCGGTGGAAAATGCATCATGACAATCTTCGGCAGATCCTTCGGCGCCGATTTCAGGCTCATCTCCAGACGCTGCTTTTCGCGCAGGTACAGCTTTTTATCATTTTCGTTGGCGTCCGCGGAACCGTCCGGCAACGTCCAGCCGCGCGTGCCGCAAATCGCCCAGCCGTTCACGACCAGATGATCGTTTTGCAGCGCGGACATATCGCTCGGCAGCATGGACCGCACGCGCCCGATGCCGCTCCACCAATAATCGTGGTTGCCGCGCAGGAGAATTTTCCGTCCCGGCAGTTGCGCCAGAAACGCCAGGTCGGGAACGGCCTGCTCCTTGGTCATTGCCCAGGAAATATCGCCGGGCACGAGCACGATGTCGTCCGGCTCGACGACGGCGCGCCAGTTATCGGCAATTTTTTGCGTATGATCGCGCCAATGCTCGCCGAAGGGGTCCATCGGCTTGTCGACGGCGTGTCCTAAATGCAAATCGGCCAACGCAAAGAAGGCCACGAACACCTCCTTGTTTTCCTGGAAGTTATGGGGTTTTACCCTCGCTTGCAAGCGGGCGCGGCAAATTGTTAACATTTCGCTTGACAAGCGGGGGCGATTTTGCGAAATACTTGGCCCCTGAAATGGTTCTTTTGGACAATGGTCCACAGTAGCTCAGTCGGTAGAGCGGTCCCGCCGAAAGCGGGATTGGTCGGGGGTTCCCAACCTGCTGGTTTGACAATACATGGTCCACAGTAGCTCAGTCGGTAGAGCGGTCCCGCCAAGGCGGGATTGGTCGGGGGTTCCCGACCTGCTGGTTTGACAAGATATGATCCACAGTAGCTCAGTCGGTAGAGCGGTCCCGCTGAAAGCGGGATTGGTCGGGGGTTCCCAACCTGCTGGTTTGACAAGATATGGTCCACAGTAGCTCAGTCGGTAGAGCGGTCGGCTGTTAACCGATTGGTCGGGGGTTCGAGTCCCTCCTGTGGAGAATCACCGGGGAAGCCGCATCATTGATTTGGTGTGGCTTCTTTTTTTGCGGCTGGTAGAGCGGTCCCGCCGTTGGCGGGATTGGTCGGGGGCGAAGCTCACGCGTCCCGCGTGATTCGAGTCCCTCCTGTGGAGAATCACCGAGGAAGCCGCATCATTGATTTGGTGTGGCTTCTTTTATTGCGGCTGGTAGAGCGGTCCCGCCGTTGGCGGGATTGGTCGGGGGCGAAGCTCACGCGTCCCGCGTGATTCGAGTCCCTCCTGTGGAGAATCAACCTGGAAGCCACATCATCGATCGATGTGGCTTTATTCATTGGAGAGAAACATGTCTTATTACGTCTACATTCTACAAAGCGAATCCACCGGGCGCTACTACTGCGGATCGACAGCCGATCTCGCCGATCGCATCGCCAGACACAACAATCCGAAGTATCACGGCACGCAAACGACCAAACGTTTCCCCGGTCCATGGGGACTGGTCTGGTCGATCGAACAACCGACGCGAGGCGACGCGATAATCTTGGAAATGAAGATCAAAAAGCGCGGCATCAGACGATATCTGATAGAAAATAATTCATTTGGCGTATAGATAAAAGGATTGACCGAAATTTCGAGTGCAACCAACGTTTAGATGCGCAAGTGCAACCGAATGGTGGTTGTCTTTCCTCAAACTAGGGTTTTGCTCTTGTAAGGCGAACGTGCATATAAAAGAAAAACCGGACGGGTTTTGGGAACCCGCCCGGTCGCCTTAACTATCCACTTTCTCGGACAAATTATTTAGTATGCCCAGTAGCCATCGGGATCGAACTTGCGTACCCATACGTCGCTTTCCGTGGACGTATTTTTAATGTATCCGACAACCACGCCGATCCCCTGAGAGTTGGTCGCAACACTTTTGCTGCCGTCGTGTATGTCAAGAGTTCCGTTTTGATCGTTTTCCCACAGCAGGTTGCTGCTGTTGTCGTATTTGCGCGCTAGAAGGTTCCAATCTTGCCCGGTGACAAATTTTTCCCCAGCCAGCCAGATAGCCCCGGTTTCATCGACATCGATGGACTCTCCTCGATAATTATCGTTCTCGACGACCTCCCAATCGAGATTGCCCAAAGAATCGTACTTGCGTAAAAACATTTCCAAGTCGTTTTGGCGTCCGGTCACATATACATTGCCGTCAGCATCGAGGTCGACGCCTTCGCCAACGTCATAGGTGTTTTCACCGCCATCTCTGATTTCCGTCCAAAGCACATTGCCGTCGGAATCGTATAACCGCAACCAGACATCCGGATCGTCTTCAGCCAACCCCAAGGCGCCGACAACGGCGACTGTTCCGTTTTCGCTGACGGCGATATCGTTCCCGATCGTTATGAAATCATCGACGCCGGCGTAACTGTCGGTCCAAATCTCGTTGAGGTTCTCATCGAACTTGCCAACCCAGATCCATTCGGTCAACGGGTCTTGGGTAATTATTCCTGCTGTAATGTATATATTCGAAGCGGAATCGACCGCCACGCCACGTGCGTAATCGTGGCTTAATCCCGTCGGCGCCAGGGTTTTGATCCATTCCTGTGTTCCGTCGGCGACATTGTATTTCCCAACCAGAATGTCGGTGGCGCCTACGGCCGGATACGTTTGGCCGACTGCAATCACATAACCGGCAGGATCGTAAACAATATCGTGATATTGGTCTGCGTCATTACCCGCACCGTTATAGGTGACGTTCCAGAGTTCAGCACCGTTTTTGCTGATTTTTCGAATCCAGGCATCGAAGCCCTGGCTCGCCGTATTCTGATATCCGCAGGTGTAAATACCGCCGGAATCATCCATCGCGACACCGTTTCCGATTTCGAAATTCGCTCCGGGTCCGGCATACTCGCGCGTCCACAAATCGATTGAATCAAACTCGATCCAGAAATTCTCTTCCAGTGCCTGCCCTCCGGCATCAAGGGTCTGCGTCGCGGTCAGGTCCACCGAATACGTCGTATGTTCCTCCATCGGATCGACGGGCTGAAACGTCATGATCGTGTCGGTGACATCCCAGGAGAATGTTCCATTGAGACTGGTGGACGAGTTTGCAAACTGAAAAGCTTCTTCCACGGCCGACGTGTTCATTGGTTCACTAAAAGTGATGACAATCGGCGATTCCAGTGGGATTTCGTCAGAACTCAATTCCGGCGAATTGGTAACGACAAACGGAGGATCCGGAAAGTCATCGTCATCGTCCGTATCATCGTCGATTGTATCGTCATCATCATCCGTATCGTCGTCATCGTCATCCGTATCGTCGTCATCGTCATCCGTATCGTCGTCATTGTTTGCATCGTCGTCTGATGAATCATCATCGTCTGATGAATCGTCGTCATTGGCAGTTGCGCCTGAATCGTCATCGTCGTCATCGCCACAAGAGATTGCAGCGAAACTCATCATGAGCAGGACAATGAGCATTGTACATAAAAGAAATCGCTTTGAAGTCATTGGAATCCTCTTTGGTTGAAGCATGGCAGTTCGCTGAAACGTCCACCGCTTCAGTTGAGCGTCATAAAGTAACTTATTCCACAGTGAGATTGTCGAAGCGGCCGGTACCTTGATAGCTGGCGTTGATGTAGATATTAAAGCCGCTGAGGCCGCCGGTGCCGGAATTTTGTTCGAACCAGCTCATGTCCACACAGTCACCATAGTCGCCGTCCACAGACACAGAGTATGTTTGCGTATCGAGATCGGCTTCGATGACAATCTGGTACCAGGTGTCATAAAGGTAATCGGCACAGACATGAAATGTGTAGTTGCTGTCGACACCAAGAACACTCTCGCTGCCGAACAGTGCGAAAGCCTGCCCTTTGTCGCTTGAATCGCCGAGATAAAATCCAAGTTGGTCGCCGGATCCCAAAAACGCATCGAAAGTGGCTGTTACCGATCCGGATGTCGCGAAGTCGGTGTTATTGTCCCAACTCACTTCGATCGAACTGGGATCATCCGAAGAAATCTCGAGTACGTTTCCGGCAGCAGTTTTCGTCGAGACGATTGTCGCAGTGGCGGTGCCTGTCGCATCGACTACCCAAGGAGCGCCGGGAGGGCTTCCAATTGTATCGTCTTCGAAATCATCCGCAATCGTGTCATCATCATCGTCCACCGTGTCGTCGTCTACAGTGTCGTCATCGTCATCGTCATCGTCCGTATCATCGTCGATTGTATCGTCATCGTCATCATCATCCGTATCGTCGTCATCGTCATCCGTATCGTCGTCATCGTCATCCGTATCGTCATCATCCATCGTATCATCGTCGTCCGTTGCATCATCGTCGTCTGACGAATCGTCGTCATCGTCATCGCCACCACAGGTAACGACACAGGGAAGTAGCAATAATAGGAACAGCAGGATCATGATTGTATTGTCAGCTTTCATTGTATCTATCCTTGTAAGGTGATTGTTATCGTTCAGTCCGCCCAGTTACCGTCGGGATCGTACTTACGTAGCCAGACATTGATCCCCTCTCCCGGTTCACTGATTTCGCCGGCGACGTAAAGATTTCCAACCGCATCCACAGCAACTGCGTTGGCAGCGTCGCTGTTGCTGAAATCCGGCATTTCCGTCCAGATAATGGAACCATCAGCCGGATCATACCTGCGAATAAAAATATCCACAGATGAATCCGTGTTGATCAACCATCCCACCACGTACAACTCGCCATTGGGACCGATGGCGACGTCGGTTCCGCGATCCTGAGAATCCGCCGAACCGCCAATCGTTTCCGTCCAAATCACATTACCGTCCGCATCGTATTTGCGCACCCAGATATCCTGATCGGCAGGCCCGTCCACTGAGATCGCACCGGTGAGGTATATATTTCCTTCGGCATCGACAGCAATGCCGTAGGCTTCGTCATCGAGATTTTGATCGTCATTGTTATACGTTTTTGTAAAATCAATGGTGCCGTCGGGTTTGTATTTTCGAAGCCAGATGTTCTTGCCTTCGCCGGCAACAGTGGTGTAACCCGCAACGTACACATTCTCTTCCGCGTCGGCCGCAATCGCTCTTCCAATGTCTTCGGAATTACTTGTTCCGTTGAAGGTTTTAAACCATACTTCACTGCCATCGGAGAAATTGTATTTCCCAACCCAAATGTTATTGTCTTGACCGCTTACATCGATGAAACCAGTTCCATAAACATATTCGCTGCCGTCAGAAGCAACGTCGTAGGTTACATTATAACCACCGTTCAAACCGTTAAAGGTTACATCCCAGAAATATCCGTGAGAGCTGTCATAGCGCAATATCGTCGCGTATGCAGCCGAGCCGTTCAGCCCCTCGCTGCCTCCTAAAATGAATCCGCCGTCATCAGCAACGGCAATTCCCCAGGCCGCGTCAGAATGGTCGGAAAATCCGTTGTAATTGTGTGACCACTGTTCGACGCCGTCCGAGTCCCACATGCTGAACCACATGTCCCCCAGTTGTGCTGTCGTGGTCTCAATTCCGCAGACATAAACATTGCCCGTTGTATCGATGGAGACGTCAAGTCCTCTGTCCATTAGATTTTCGTCGCCGTTCCAGGTCTTGGTCCACAAATTCACCGTTGTAAAAGTTATAATTACATTTTCCGCCAACGCGCCGCCGGCTTCCGACAATGCTCCAGACTGCACGATTATCGTGTAGGTCTCATCTTCAGCCAATGGATTGTCCGGAGTGATGGTCAAGGAGGTCGCTTCGGGATTCCAGGTATTCGCCCCGGAAAAGCCCACGATTGTCAGGTTGTTCTCAACCGAGGTTGTATTCATGGACTCGCTGAAAACAATCTCTACCGTCGTTTCCAGCCGGATTCCCGTATCGCCGTCAGACGGTGTTGTGCTCACAATAGTAGGTTCGTCATCATCGTCATCCACCGTGTCGTCATCCGTCGTGTCGTCATCATCGGTGTCGTCATCGCCCGTATCATCGTCTTCATAATTGTCATCGTCATCCGCGGCATCTCCGGAGTCGTCATCGTCGTCGTCTCCACAAGCGCCTAGAAAAATAACCGACAGACAAAGAATCCAAGCTAACAGCATACGGCAACGATTTGCTACAGTCATTTTTTACACTCCAGAGAAGATTCTATTTTTGGTTCGAAAAATTATGAATGAAATCAATTTCCATATCAACATGATTTAACAACGTTATATTCAATCTAAATACTGCATATTTAGTTTTAAAAGAATGTACCGAGCTCCCTCTCATTTGCTTGAACAGCTCAAACGGATTTGCGAAAGTGCATCGTGAACTGCATTAGCCCTTTGTACGTTCGGTGAGTGTTAAATCCCGCCTTGTGCGCGGCCCGTTCCAGGTCGGGCGAAGGAATGTAATCCGGATCGAAATACTTGTTTTCGGTGATCGATAGGATTCCTCCCGGCCGCAACGTGCGGTGGATTTCCTGCAGGCATGCGTCGCGATCGGAAATTTCTCCAAGCACGCTCACCAGAAACGCACAATCGAAAGTACTGTCGTCCGCCGGCAGCGAAATCCCGTCAGCTTGCCGATATTCGATGTTGCTCAACTTCATTTCGCTCAGCCGCTTTTTCGCCATGTCCAGCATCTCTTGCTGGATATCCACCAGCACCAGCTTGCCGCGCGGAATCGACCGGGCCAATTCGGCGCTGAAATAGCCCGGGCCGGGACCGAGTTCCAGGACCTGCGAGTCCGCTTTGAGCGGCAAGCGACCGACGAGTCGCTTCGGACTTTGAAACAGCCGCCGCAACGGATGAAGCAGATGTTCGGCTCGCGTATAGGGCATCGGCGACGGAGTTGAGTCGGCATTTTTAGGCATAGCATCCTCCTTCATCACGACAATATTGACGATTTCATCAGGTCGCGTGATAAGTTATCTTACGCGTTAGGGTCTTCTGGTTCGGCTTCGGCGTCGGCGAACTGTTTTTCTTCGCCGTTGAGCCATTTTTCCACCTTGGCGCGGATTTTCCTGCCCGGATATTGATGAGCTTTGAAGGCGTGTTCATGATGGTCGTGGTGCCCGGGGCTCTTGAACAAAAGGTGCGCAAGAATGAACAAGCCCACCGCCTGCCAATAGCCGATGGTCGGCAGATCGAAGATGCCGGGCATCACGGCGTTCCACAACCACATGACCACCAGGCCGAAGACCAGACCGAGCATGCAGGCCGTCGTCAGGCCGACGATAACCAGTCCGACAATCCGTGTTCCGGAGATTTTTTTCATCACCGTAACTCCTCTCTTCAGCGGGAGACGATAATTCTCCTGCGCGTCAATTCTTCTCGTATTCGTTTCACCGCGCTTTGTTTGCGCGCCATCAGCGTCCCCATGGGGATGCCGCTTTCCTCGGCGAGCTGACGAAACGGTTTTTCATCCAGCACGTTGCCCTCGAACACATAAAGCAATTCGGGAGGGAGGTTCTCGATCGCCTCGAAAATTGCCTCGCGGATTTCTTTTTCCTCCAGCAATTCCGACGCGGAAAGGTTGTCATCCGATTGCTTTTCCAATTCCCCTTCGGCGAGAAACCTTCTTCGACTGAGCTTCCGTAAAGTGTCCACGCTCCGCCGATAAACCAACGTGGCTAACCAGCCGGCCACGTTTTGCACTTCTTCCAGCAGATTCGGGGCGGAGATGACGGTTTCCATCACTTCCTGCACGATGTCTTCGGCCTCCATCTCGTCGCGCAAAACGTGACGGGCGGTGCTCAGCAATCGCGACCGGCTATCGAGCAAAACGCTCAACAGTTCGTTTGTTTTGTCGGATTGCCGCATCATCAATCAACGCCCTTTCCACCTATATGTCGTTTGCAACTCGCTTCTTATTGCCAAAAAATGAAAATAATTTCGCCGATTATTTTACTCAGAAAACAACGGATATTCTCCCCCAATTCATACTATCTATATTTTATGATGTGATATTTTTTTCTGCTGCAAAACCTTTACATTCCATGATCGGAGTTTACATTGTTGCCTCACCGTTACCCATTGATGGGAGAAATTGGATGCAACAGAAAGGAAGATAAAATGAAGGCAGTTGTCTTTCATCGTTACGGTTCTCCCGACGAGTTGAAATATGTGGAAGTACCCAAACCGACACCCGATGAAAATGAAGTACTGGTCAAAATCCATGCTGCCTCCGTCAACGCCGGCGACTGGCGTTTGCTGCGGGGCGACCCGTTTCTGATTCGTCTGTTTTTCGGACTGACCAAACCGAAAATCAATATTCTCGGCGTCGACATCGCCGGAAAAGTCGAGCAGGTCGGCGGTAACGTGACGCAGTTTCAACCGGGCGATAAAGTGTTTGGCGATCTGACCAACAATGGCTTCGGTGGATTCGCCGAGTATACTTGCGTTCCGCCTGACCTCCTGCTGAAGATACCGAACGGCTCGTCTTACGAAGAGGCCGCCACCCTACCCTTGGCGGCGGTCGTTGCCCTGCAAGGATTGCGCGACCATGGCAATATCCAGCCCGGCCAAAAAGTGTTGATTAACGGCGCATCGGGTAATGTCGGTTTATTCGCGGTGCAGATCGCCAAATCGTTCGGGGCGGAAGTAACCGGCGTTTGCAGTACCGGAAAAATGGAATTGGTGCACTCGCTCGGCGCCGATCACGTTATCGATTACACCCGGGAAAATTTCACCGCCAACGGCAAACGCTACGATCTAATTCTCGACACCGCCGCTCGGTACACGCTTGGTCAATACAAACGCGTGCTCAATCCCGGCGGCGCTTACATCATGGTCGGCGGCCAGCGGACCTTGCAGGTGATGTCAGTTGGACCATTGCTGTCGGCGTTGAGCGATAAGAAGTTCAAGTCGATGTTGGCCAAACCGAATCTGGCGGACCTGGCCGTCATCAAGGAGCTGGTGGAAGGCGGCAAGGTGAAACCGGTGATCGACAAGAGATTCGGCTTGAGCGAAGTTCCCACCGCCATTCGCACGCTGGAACAGGGACACGCTCATGGCAAAATCGTCATCACCATGTGACGCATATTCGATTGTCGTTCCGGCTGGTCACTCCGGACACAAGGCGTTGCCGGCGCTGTCGAAGCGGCGCGCAACGATCTGCAAATATTCCTTGTTCTCGTCGTAGCGATCGACGGCGACCACAAACGTGCCGTCGTCGCTCATCGCCACCGAGGATGTGTTACCGAGATTATCCACCGGATGATAATTGAAGATCGTCATCTCGTTGCCGCTTGCCGAGCCGTCCGCCGCATAGCCTCGACCGCTCACACCAAAGGCATATTCACCGGTTTGTCGTTGCGACCATGAGGCGATAAAGCGCCCGTCGGCGGCCATGTCCACGCTCGGACGCGCCTGCACGCCGGTCACTTCGTCGTTCATTCGAAACTCGCCGGTGCGCGCCGAGCCGTCCGCCTCGTACACACGTGCATAGGCGTCAAGCTGCGAGTTGTAGACCTCGATGTAGTGCCACACAATGACGAAATGCCCGTCGGGCGCCATCGCCAATCCGGCGGCTACCTGCCCCAGGTCAACCGTTTCATTTACGCGGAACGAATCCCCCAATGCCGTGCCGTTCGCCTGGTAGCGTTGCGCGTAAACATCGAAGTCCGGCGAAGTCCCGACGGTCCAGGCGATAACGAAATTGCCGTCGGCGTCCATACCCACGAGACCGGCCTCGGTGACATCGATGGCTCCGCCCACCGGATCGCCGTCGGCGTCGAAACGTTGCACTCGCGACTCAACAACGCTTGTTGTGCCGAGGGAATAAACCACCAAAAATTCGCCGTCCGCGTTCATGGCGACGGAGGAAAGTATCGCCATCTCTCCACCCTCTTCGCCGGCCACCAGAAAAGCGTCGTCGAGCGCATTGCCGTCCCAGGTGTACAATCGCGCGTAAACGCCCTGGTCGACGTTATCCGCGCCGAAGTGTGTCCAGGCAAATAAAACACGGTCGTCGCCGCCGGCCGTACGCGGGAACGCAAAATCGGCGTTGCCGGTGGGAAAAACCACCGTGGGAGTGCCGAGCGCGTTGCCGTCCGCGTTATAGAACCGAGCCATGACGCTGTCGGGTTCGTCGTCTTTTTCATCGTCGTCGCCGGCGTATTCGGTCAACGACCAGACAAAGGCGAATTCGCCTGCGGCGTTCATCGTGACTTGCGGAGTGTGGTGAAAAAACGAATCGTCGTCGTTGACGACAAACAGGCAGGCTTCGTCGGTTTCGTGCGTATCGTCGTCGGTGGAGTCGTCGTCGAGCGTGTCGTCATCGTCATCGTCCGTATCGTCATCGGTCGAATCGTCGTCGTCATCGGAGCCGTCATCGTCATCATCGTCGCAACCGACAAGCGGCAGGCTCAACAGCAGGGCGATCAATAGCGCGAATTTAAACATCATGTTCACTTTACACCTCCATAATTCGCCCCCAAAAAAACAGTATACCTGCAGTATGCTATTATCAAGTTAATGACCAAATTCTACCGGTGAATTACTTCAGCGTTTTCTTCAAATCGACCAACTTCAGGACATCCTGTATTCCGCTCCGTGGACCGAACTTGACGGAAACGCCTTTCAGCTTGCCCTGAACGGCACTTTCTTGAATGGCGGTTTTGCGCTCCGCGGAAATTTCGCTGGTCAGCAACGCGTCGGTCAGCCGTGTTGCGAAATAGAACGTGATCCGAAACGCGCCCTTTTCGACGATCAACCAGAACATCGTTTTCTTTTTTTGCGTAACCTTCAGCAACCAGCTTTTACCGTCGTTGTAGTAATTCCACGACTCGGTCAAATCGGGATGCTGCGCGCGAAGCTTGGCGAACAACGCCCGCCAGGTTCCCGCAACGCGGCCGAGCGCGGCCTGGACACTCTCTTCGGTCGGCGGCGACTTCGGATCGGTGAAATACGAATTGGCCATGAATCAACCTCCTATCCTTCGATGAAATCGGGTGCCGAAATTTCCGTCCCCCAGGGTGGCGGTTGGAAACGCTCCGGGCGCAGATCCTTCGCCGGATGCAACTCCTCGGCGCGGCGAATCAGCTCCTGCGGCGGTGTTTGCCCGGGTCGGCAATGGTCGTAAGTGGCGCGGATCAAGCGCAGCCGTTCATCGGACCAATGCACGCGCCGCGCGGTGTACTCGACCAAAAACGTCTCGTGCAAAAAGATATCGTCCCAAGTCAGATTGAAATACTCATGAAAAATCGTTTCGCGCCGGCGAAAGTCGCCCGGGCCGCACTCGCGTGTGCGCATGATGTTCGGCCAGGGATCGCCGCCGCCCATCGGCATCCAGCGTTCGTCGGTGGGCGCGAAGCCGGTGAACGAATCGACCCAGTCAACCAGCATTTCCAGCAGCCGATTCCAGCGGCGGACAATGGCGTCCCAACGGACGATGCCCGGTTCGGCACCGTGGTCGATACGCACACAGCCGATTTCAAATTCGATCGGCTGCGGTTGACCGAAGGGCGCCGCGGCGGCCAGACGGTCGAACAACGCCAGTTTCTTCTCCGTTTTTTCAATGGTGCGCGGCAGCCACGCCTCATGCGCGAACGCCACTTCCTGCAGCAATGCATCGCGCACCACCGGCGCCGCGCCTTCCAACGCCCGCGCCAAACCGCCCTCTTCCATCCGGCGCAAAAAGACCGGATAGGAAATTCCCGAGCGCCCCAGCGCAATGATACTCTCCATCGTCGGAATCAACTTGGTTCCCGCGTCACCCGCTTGCCCGCTGCGATAAGTCTGCAACGATTGCTCGTAGGCGGAGAGCGTCTGCTCCAGCAATCCTTCGTCGTTGGGCTCGGCTGACGAATTGCCTTGTGCGGCGGCGGACAACAACCGGCTGTAGGCGTCGCTGAATTTCTGGAATAACATTTCCTGCGCCAGCCGCCCGCTGTAGGCCGCAAAGTCGTTCATCTCCTCCGCGTAGCGTTCCATCAGGCCGAGACATTCGCGCATCTTGTCGAAATCCGGTCCGGACAATTGTTTCGCTTCGCAATCCCGCAGCATGTCGCGAAAGGGATTGAGCATCGCCTCGGTGTACATTTTTTCGATCGGCATTATTCGTCCCCCACGTAGCGGCGATACTGTTGCGCGCGCTTGGACAGCGGCTCGTCGGGCGCCGGAAACAAACGTCGATGGCGCTCCTCCCACAACAGGTCCCAGTTCGTTTGGTAATGCGGATCGAATTTACGCGCTTCGGCCAGCACATGCGTTTGCCAATTTTCTTTGCCTTCGCGATGCTGCTCGGCGATCCACTCGTCTCGTTCGGCGCGCCAACTCGCGGGCACCTCGGCCTCGGCCTGCACTTCCAACGTTTCCAGCACCACCCAATCGGGCCAGAACGTCGTGCGCAACCATTCGTCCATGCTCACCGGAATCTGCCACCGGGTGAGAATCTCCGAAGCCATCGAATTCAACTCAACGACATCGTCGTACTCACGTTCGGCCAGCGCCGCGAGAATTTCCTGGTAGGGCCTGGCGCGCACCGGTTCGTTGAGTTCGACGTACACGCTCGCCCAGGCCGTCGCGGTGTCGCGCAGGTAGGCCGTCGCGCAATTGACGTGCAGATGCTCCTCGCGCACCCGCACGCCGAAAGCGGCCAGATCCGCCGCGTCGCGAATGGCCTCGTACATCGCGCGTTCCGCCGCTTCGCTATGCGGAAAAAGCGGATTGCCGAGGAACTTTTTCATCCGCGCTTCGTAATAGGCAAGATATTCCCGATGCCGCTGGTCCATTGAATCGTCCCCCTGATGAATGGGCCGGCCACGAGACGGCCCGCCAAGCGAGCCGCCGCGTTCATGCCGATATAATACACCCATCACAATAACCATATTTGTAGCAGGTTTCGCGGCGCGAGGCGAGTGAAATTGTTTTCTATTTTGCCGGGAAGCGCGTCACCCATAAACCGTTTTCATAGCGATAAGCAACATTCGCTTCGGTCGATCCGCCGAAGGCCAGCCGTGGATACGCGCCCCAATTGCCGATCGGCCGTTTGGTCCAGGCCTCGTCCCAGGCGCCCAAACGCATCGGCGACGGATCGCCGCCGCCGCCGTAATTGAAGACCGAATGCAGCACGCCCGCGCCGTCCACCGCGAGGTCGACCAGGTCGGTGTCCCAGAAACTCCAGACAATCTGCACGGAATACAATCTTTCGCGCACCCAGGCATTTTCGCCGGTGCGATGCGCCGCGACGACCGCAATATACGAGAAGTACGTACCCGTGCCGGCCATCGAAAACACATGCGGTTGCCCTTGATGGACGATGATTGCCGGATGCTCCATGGCCATGTCGCCGCCGGCCTCGTCGATCACCTTCTCGTGCACCCATTGGCCGTCCTGCTTGGAGAACCAAAACAATCCGTTGTCCACGATCGAAACGGCGATATGCGGCCGTCCCTGCTCGTCCAAGGCCAGCGCCGGCGTGCGCGTGTTGGGCGCCACGGTTTCCCGGGTCCATACGTCCCCGTCTTTTACGGCATAGTAGGTGTAATCGTCCGTGGCCCACGCCAGGTGAACGCGCCCGGCGGCATCGATCGCGAGCGAGGTGAGCGTGTCGATTTGATTGTCGACAACCTCGCTGAGCCATTCACCACCCTGTTTCCAGGTATGGCACACATTATGGTAAGAGTTTTCGTAATCCAGATACGACAAATGCAGCGTACCGTTCGGCGCAAAGGCAACGTCCAGACCGGCGGTTGAGGCCGCCACCGGATCGGCCACCTGATAAAGCCATTCATCGCCCGCCAACTTCGCCACGCATATTTGGTTTCCTTCGACGAAGGCGACATAGGGCACACCGTCCGGACGGGCGGTCAAGCTAAATTCTCCGCAGGGGCGTCTTTCGTGAACCGTCGCGGCCTTCCAGGAACCGGAAGTGTTGGCGACCCACCGGATACGCAAAGCCCAATCGTCGAACCCCACACCGGCCATGAGGCCGTCACCGGTTAGAACCGAATCGGCATATTCGAGATCATGGATTTCATCGGCGGCGATCTCTTCGGTCCATTCGCCCGAAGCATCGGTGAAATAGCGCCACACATGATCGAGCGCCAGGAGCAGAATGTGTCGATACCCATCTTCGTCAACCGTCAGGCCGGCGCCATCGTAATTGTAGAACTCGGAGGTCGCCACCGTCTCGGCGTTCCATCCGCCGCCGTCGCGCGAAAGCAGTTGGAAGGAATCGCGTTGATCGCGCATGAACAACAGCGGCGCACCATCGACCAAGGTCGCCGGCGCGAACGCGACACCGTCGTCTTCCGCTGTGACGATCTGCTCGATTTGCCAGCCTTTGTCGTCGCGCTCGGCCATGAAAAGAGGATAATTGCCGTATTCGATTCTATGGGCGTAATACAAGCGCACCTGCGGTCCGTCGCAGGCGATTTGCGGCGCCTGCCCGTGATCCCAATCGACCTCGGCGATCAATTCACTGGTCCATTCGCCGCCGGAGTCGGTGCCGTAATAAACCTCATAGGTCGCCTTGCCGGTATTGCGATGCAACAAGGCAACATGCGCCGCGCCGGCCTCATCCAGGCAAAATTCGGGTGCGCGATTCGGCGCGCTCGACGGCATGCCGGTGTCTACGCCGACCCATTGACCGTTATGCTGCGTGGCGTAAATCAACTGCGGTAACGTTTTCCCTTCGTAATAAAGCAAATGCCGCTCACCATCGGCCCCTGTGACCGCACGCGGATCGGATGTTTCGGCGGCGACATATTCCGTCAGAAAAATGATTCCATTAAAAGTGTAGGTGTAAAGAAAACCGTTGCCCGCCGCCGCCACCCAGGCCGTTCCGTCCGGATCGAACGCCACGGCCACACCGTCCCCCCCGGGTTGTCCGCCGCAAAGCAGATCGGTGATTTTATCGCCATGGACGATCTGCCCGGCCGGCGCCTGGAAGAACCATTCCGACGTATCATCGTCCACATCGTCGTCGGTATCGTCGTCGGTATCGTCGTCGATGTCGTCATCCCCGGGAACGGAGTCGTCATCAGAGGAATCGTCATCGTCCGGCAGGGAGTCGTCATCGGGCAATAATGAACTATCGTTGTCGTCGTCATCGTTGCTATCGTCGTTGTCGTCATCATCGTCGTCACTATGATGCAGACTTAACGCCTCGCAACCGGTTGCCAGCAATAGCACCAAGAGCACCACCCAAACGAAACCACTTTTGCTTTTCATCGTTCACCTCGACAGACAATACGGCGATGTCGCTATCCTATGCAAAAAATGAACCATTTGAAACTCGTTATTATCACATCATAATATAGGGGTAAGCCTTCTCAACCGGCTCAAAATTCTCTCATTGCCCACGAATTTCTGAAATCCGCAACTCCACTCGTCTGGCCAACCGGCAACGATTTAAGTAGTATTGGAGCAAGCCGCCAGTGCCGGGAGTCGAGTCGTGAAACAAACTGTTTTCCTGTTCATATCGATATTCCTGCTTTTGTTGGCCGCGTCCTGTGGATCATCCGACTCTTCATCCGATGATGATTCCGGCGACGATGACGCCATCGACGATGATAACGACGACGATGTGAGCGATGACGATACGGTCATCGATGACGACAGTTCCGACGACGATTCCACGGACGACGACACTGTCGACGATGACACGATCGACGACGATACCATCGATGACGATACGATCGACCCCGAAGATGACGAGGATCGCGACGGCATTTCCAACGGACAGGAAATGATCGACGGCACCGATCCCCTGGATCCGAGCGATGCCTTGGCCTGGCACCCGGAATGGTCCGCCCGCCCGCGCCTGTACGGCGACGCCGCGACCTGGCAGGCCGCCAAGGAGGCCGTGGAAACGAAGGACGCCGAAGCGACCTTTCTTTATGCGAGAATCGCGACCGTAGCCGCGTACACGCCGCAGGCCCAGCCCGCCGGCTCCTATAACTTTTCCATAACCGATTACAACGCCGAGGTGGCGGCCAACGCCGTGTTAGCGGCCTTCATCGACGACGACGCCTCCCTGGCGCAAAAGGCGGTGGAGATTCTTGCGGAACTCGACGTCGACTTTCTTCACCTGCCCCCGGAGCAATTCGACCAAGGGTCCATCCACGGCGCGCAGGCGCTGCTGAACGCCTGTTTCGCTTACGACCTTCTGGTCGGTTTCGCCCTGATCGACGAACCGCAGGCTACGACCGTGGCCGCGGCGATCCTCGACTTTGCGGGCGACCTGTACTTTTTCGAAGTCACGCTGCCCTTCGGCTGGTTTTACATGAACAACCACGTAATCAAGCTGGCCGCCGCCCTCGCCGTCGCCGGCATGACCTTGAACGACAATCCGCAGGCGGCCGTTTATGTGAATTTCGGCCTGACCACCGCCCCGTATTTCCTGCTCGAATATCAGACGCCGGTGGGCGGCGGGCATGGCGAAGGCCCGCACTATTTCGATTATTCCATGAAAACCTGGTTGCCGTTCGTCACGGCCTACCATCGTTTTGCCCAGGGCGAAACCTACCCGTATCGCATCGATTGCCGGCCGCGCTTTTTCCTGCCCTGCGACAAGGTCAACACCGACGTGGTCGATCCCCTGCTCGATCCGCGCACCGACGCCCTGCTGGATTGGCGCATCGCGCTGACCATGCCCGACGGACGCATTCCGCCCATCGACGATTCGTTCACTTCCTGCGGGCGCTCCGGCGCCGTCGCCCCGGTGTATGATCGCGGCGATTTCGCCCGGCATTACTTCGCCGAAGGAGACTGCCAACGCGCCTGGACCGGCCTGGAAATTCTGCAACTGGCCCTGTTCGACCAAATGCCCGCGCCGCACGAGCCGGATGTGCTCAGCGTGTGCAACCAAGCCGCCGGGCAAGCCGTTCTGCGCAACGATTGGTCGGCGCAATCCCACTATGCGCTGCTCAACGGCGAACACGGTACGGCGCGCCTGTCCGGTCTGGGACATGAGCACCCCGACGCCACCAGCTTCATTCTTTACGCCCACGGCGAAATGCTCGCGCTCGATTCGGGTTACCAAAGTTTCGGCGAACGCATGCTCGTGGCGCCGGCGGAAAATCACAATCTGATTCTGGTCGACGGCCAAGGCCCGCCCATGGGCCTGACCATCGCCTGGGTCGGCGTCGATTCCTATCTGACCGATTTCGTCGACGAACCGCCGTTCCGCTCGGTGCAGGTCGCCACCACCTATCAGCAAGCCGACATCACGCGACGATTGTTGCTCATCGACGACGATTACTTCGTCACCACGGAGATCGTCGAGGCGGACGCCGCTCACACCTACGCCTGGCTCCTGCACGCCAACGCCGGCGGCACGACCGACGGAACGTTCACACTGGAAACCGACGGGGCGCTCATCGAACGGCCCAACGGCGTCATGCGCACCACGCTGCAGAGCGATGCCGCGCCGACATTCACCGAATATGAAGAGGAGCACGGTTTCGTCGACGGCGGTGAGGTGCAATGGCATGCGGTGATGCGCGCCGAGGTGCAGGCCGCGCGCGCCCGTTTTCTCGGCGTGCATGCCACGGCCGAAACCGTGGGAGGTTTGCCCGTCATCGCGCCATACGCCCAAACCGACGTGATGGCTTACTTCGTCGAGGGAGAGGATTTCTTCGATGCGGTCATCGTCAATGAAGGCGGCGATTTCGTGGTCACCACGGAAAACGGCGCACCGGGGCGGATCGAATCGGACGCTTCCTTCGTTTGGCTGCGCGCCGATCCCGACACGCAAGAGTTGCTGACTGCTCGTCGTCTGGACGGAACTTACTTGCTTTACAATGGCGCACCGTAACGATCGTGTGCGCTTGGAAAGGAAAAAACATGCCCAAAGAAAAAAATGAAATAACCTCGCTAGGCACAACGCGAACGTTTCTCAAAATGGGCACCTGTTCGGAAACGCTGTTCCACGTGCTCGATCGCGCTTTCTCTCAATCCATGCCCTTTGAAGAGCACGGCTCGATGCCGCTGGCCGGCGGCATCATGCGGTACGGCTATCAATGCGGCATGCTCTGGGGCGCCGCCTTGGCCGCCGGGTTGCGCGCTCATCGCCTGCTGGGAACCGGTCCGCAGGCCGAAACCGAGGCGATCGTCGCCGCGCAACGTCTGGTGGAATCGTTACGCACACACTACCGCAGCATTGATTGTCGCGCGATTACCGGCGTGGATTGGCGTTCGAAAAACGGTATGTTCAAGTACTTCCTCAAAGGCGGACCCATCGCCTGTTTTCACATGGCCGCCCGGTATGCGCCGTTGGCCTTTCAGGAAATCAACTCGGCGCTTCACCAAAAAAATGAAGCGGCTCCCGCCGCGCCGGTCAGTTGCGCCGCGCTGCTGGCCCGCCGGATGGGCGCGACCGACCAACAGGTTTCAATGGCGGCGGGATTGGCGGGGGGCATCGGCTTGAGCGGCGGCGGTTGCGGCGCGTTGGGTGCGGCGATCTGGCTCATCGAGACGAATTACCGCCAACAAAATCCCAACGCCAAGGCCGACTTCGACAATCCGCGCGCCAAGGAGGTTATCGAGCGCTTTCGGCAAGCCTCCAAGGGCGAGTTCACCTGCGAAAAAATCGTCGGGCGGAAGTTCGCGAGCGTTGCCGATCACGCCAAGTATTTGCACGGCGGCGGTTGCGCCGATATTCTCGCCGCCCTGGCCGCTGATTGAGTTCTACTTCCGCTGCGCCTTGAGATTCTTGATGAACGCGGCGACGGCCTTCCACTCCTCCGTGGTCAACTGCTGACCGGCCAACGGATGCGCGTGCTTGCCCGGTTCGCGCAAGCGCGCCTGCGCCAGTTGTTCCTCGTCGAGATAGCCGGCCAGCTCCATCAGACGCAAGTAGGATATCTCCAAAACGCCCGCCAGCCGCGCCAGTACCCGCGGTGACGGATTGTTCACCGAGCCGTGCTCCAGTTTGTGCAGGTAAGCCCCGGAAATTTTCGCCGGCCCGGCGACCGCCTCCAGCGACCAACTCAACGCCTCCCTCGCCTGCCGCAATTCGTTGCCAAGTTCGACCAACATGGCGCCTCCTCCCTTTCTTTTCGTGATTTAAGCTTAACTATAGTTAGCATTATTGTCAACTATGGTTAACATTTATATCGTTATGATGGATGGATGAAATGATATTCTTGGTTGTGCAAATGGTAGGAGGGATCATGAAAACGATTGTTTCGCTTTTGCTGGCAACGATGGTCGTCGTTTGGTTGCTGCCTTGTTGCGGAGACGATGATGACGACAACGACGACAATGATGTCGACGACGATAACGACGACGTTGACGACGATGCAGACTACAGCGGCTTGCATCAGATCTGCGAGGACTATTGCACCAAGGCCATGGAATGCATGTCCGCCGACGAATTCGAAATGTTCTACGACAGTTGGGATCAGTGCGTTGAGGAGTACTACGAAGACGCGTTGATTTCCACCGGCGGCATGGCCTGCGAACTCTACTGCAACTGTGACGGGTCTTGTGAGGATTTCCTGGACTGCCAGGACAAATGCTTCAGCTAACGCACGCAGCGGGCATGGAAAGCATAAAAAACGCGCGGTTTGTAAACGAAGCCGGACGTGAAACCCACGGCCCAGGCGCGGTCTTCCTGATCGGGAACGTTCGATGACGACCAATAATAATTGCATGCTCCCGGCAAATCCGTCGTGCCGAAACATCCGTTGGACGGACCGTCGCCGTGAAAGCAGCTATAGCACTCCTCGTTTTGGCACCAACTGTTCGAGCAGTTGTTGTTGACGCCGCACGATCCGCCCCTGGCCGAACCGTCACAGCCGACAATCAGGCTGCGCAGTTCATTGATCGTCGGCAAACGCCAATCATTGTAACCGCCCAGGGAAAGATGTTGGCAGAAGTCGTTCGCGTCCATCCAGTTGACATAGCCGCTGGTCGGCACTTTTTCCCAGACCAGGCCGGTCGCCGGATCACGCCAGACCGCCTCGTCGTCGGCAAACGGCTCGCCCTCGGCTTTGTCCATCGTGCAGGAAAATCCGCCGATCAATAGCGCCAACAAGAAAATCGCCGTCCAATACCATTTCATCTCAGTCCCTCGTCCATCGCGGTTTCGAACTTTATTTCATCTGGTGCGTCATATAATTCAATTTTCCTCTCCTGACAAGAACGAGCCCGGACATCGTCGGCAAGATCGACAAATTGCGCGATTGAATATATTAATCATCGTATTCGTATAATTTTCGGCTGATAGTGGTCCGTCGCCAAAAGGGATTCGATGAAACAAAACAGCAAACAGCGCGCCGAATACGTCGCCCGCATCAACCGGGTGCTCGATTACATCGACAATCACCTGGACCGCGAGCTGTCGCTGACCTCGCTCGCCGAGGTCGCCTGCTTTTCGCCGTTCCATTTCCATCGCATTTTCCGCGCGATGATGGGCGAACCGCTCAACGTGTTCATCAAGCGCCTGCGCCTGGAACGCGCCGCGGCGCAGCTTTGCAACCTGCCCGACAAGCCGATCACCGACATCGCGCTGGATACGGGATTCAGCGGTTCGGCCGCCTTCGCCCGCGCCTTTCGCGATTTTTTCGGCATGAGCGCCAGCCAATGGCGCGAAACGAAAACCGCAGCCGATAGCAAGATCGGTATACCGGATAGCAACGCCGGCCTCCTTTTCGGCAACCGGCGGCAAGCCGCTTCGACCGCCTCCGTCTATGTTGAAGCCATTACACCCTTTCAACAATGGAGGCTGAAAATGTCGGAAAAACTGGAAGCCAAGGTCGTCGTCAAATCGCTGCCATTGCGTCACGTCGCCTACGTGCGGCACGTCGGGCCGTACAAGGGCGATGAGGCGCTGTTTGGCGAACTGTTCGGTCGGCTGATGAAATGGGCGATGCCGCGCGGCATCCTGCAACAGCCGGACCTGGAATGCCTGGTCATTTACCACGACGATCCGAGCGTCACCGAAGAGGCCAAACTGCGCACCAGCGTCTGTTTCACCGTGCCGCCCGACACCGAGGTGTCCGGTGAGATCGGCAAGATGACGATCCCCGCCGCCGATTACGCCATGGCTCGCTTCGAAATCGCCACCGATCAATTCGAAGACGCCTGGAACGCCGTGTGCGGCGAATGGCTGCCCGAAAGCGGCTATCAACCGGCGGACGGTCCGACCTACGAACTGTGCCTGAACAACCCCGACGAGCACCCCGAACACAAGCACATCGTCGATATTTGTATTCCGGTCAAACCGTTGTAAAGTCGTCGTGAAATCCAACCGGGCCTTGTCCGTGCGGCAAGGCCCTTTTTTAAGGAGAAACGCGCGTGCCCAGACCAGTCAAACCGGTGTGGCGGTACTTGCCCAAAGGCCTGACGATCATCCACGAGGACCGGGACATCCTGGTCGTCGACAAGCCTGCCGGGCTGCTGACCATCGGCACGGACAAGGAGAAGGAACGCACCGCCTATTACGCGCTGACCAATTACGTGCGTAAGGGCGACGCCAAATCGCGCAAGCGCCTGTTTATCGTTCATCGACTCGATCGCGAGGCCTCGGGCATTCTCGTGTTTGCCAAAACCGAGGAAGCCAAGCGCGCTCTGCAGGATAATTGGGACGAGGCGAACAAGAAGTACCTCGCCATCGTGCACGGCGCGCCGGAAAAACCGACCGACACAATCGCCTCGTACCTGACGGAAAACAAAGCGCTGCGCGTTTACTCGACCACCGACAAACAAAAAGGCAAATTGTCCAAAACGCTCTACAAGGTGCTCAAGCAAACGCCGCATCTCTCGTTGCTCGAAGTCACCTTGCTCACCGGCCGCAAGCATCAGATTCGTGTGCACCTGGCCGAAAGCGGTTTTCCCATCGTCGGCGACCGCAAGTACAGCAAAATCAAATCGGCATACAAACGCCTGGCGCTGCACGCCTGGACGATTTCCTTCGCCCATCCCTTCAGCGGCAAACCGTGCGAATTTCAGACCGAAGTGCCCTCTTATTTTCGCCGCCTGGTCAATTGGCCGGAGGAGTAGCGACTTTTTTTCTGTTTCATCCTGTTTCCTCTATGTTAATATAAGTAAGCAAAATCGATGGCGTCCATCGCCGATCGATATGGAAACGAGGAGGTTGCTGTGAAAATGGATCTTTTCCGGCTAACCGTCATCGTCTTTTTCCTCACCTTGTTTTTCACCTTATTGGCCTGCTGTGACGATGACGACGACGATAACGACGATAATGATGACGATAACGACCACAACGATGATGACAATGACGACGACAATGATGACGACTCATCCTTTCTTGATGAATATCCCTCTCCCGACGGTTTGACCATTTCGCGCATCGCCGGCGGCATCCCGGGCCGCAAGGGCCTGCCAAGCGTCCGCACAGCCGCGGGCGACTATTACATTGCCGCGGTGGAAGGACGCGAGCTGTACATCCATCACGTCATCAACCAGGCGGTGGCGGATCGCCAATTGATCGCCCCTGCGGCGCAAGCCCCGTCGATCGCCCTCGATTCTCTCGGTGCCTTGCATGTCGCCTTTGTTCATCCGCAAACGCTCAAGCTGACTTACGCCACCAACAGCGGCGGCGATTGGGCGTCCGAAATCGTCGACGACGGCGGCCTGGGTACGGCGATCGCGGTGGACGATCAGGGAACGGTGCACATCGTGTACAGCGGTCTGCGCCTTCTGGAGGACGGCGAAGAGGAAGGCGGGCTCTCCCACGCCGTCCGGCAGAATGGAACGTGGCAGGTCGAAGAACTGCGTTCGATCGGCGATCAGGCCGTGCACCCGGATATCGCCCTGGACGACCAGGGGCACGTGCATCTGATTTATCTGGTTCAGAAGTATTACGTTGAAGAGAGTTCCTATTATTTATACAGTCCGGTTTACGCCACCAACGCTTCGGGGGAATGGGATCATCAAACGCTCGATACCTACGAAGACGGTCCGCTTTATCCGCAAATCGAAGCGGACGACGTGGGGACGATTCATCTGGTCTACGGCGACGGATACGAACTGACCTATCAATTCATCGATACAACCAAGGGCGGCAAACAGACGATCATCAATTGGTTCGACGATGATTTCGACCCGGAAATTTCGCTCGTCGTGACCGCCGACGGTCAAACCGTCGCCCTGGCTTACTTCACCGAGACCGACGATCCCGACGACGGCGATACAAAGGAATTACGCTGGGCGACTTTGACGAACGAAGTAACGCAAATCGACACGGTCGCCGTGATTGGCCGTTACAACACATGGGAAGGCCACTCATGTGCGCTGCTGACGGCGGGGCAAAATCCGGCCATCGTCTATTACGATTTTTCCTATTGGAAACTATGCCTGGCTGAAAAACAGGCGGATACCTGGTCGACCCAAACGTTGGCTGAAGGTGCGCCCCTCGGCATCTCCTATGTTCTGGCCGTGGATCAGGAGAATCATGTTCATGTCGCTTTCTTCGACTACGCCACCTTGGAGTTAAGCTACGGCTTTCTCGGTGAAAGCGGCTGGGAAATCCAAAATGTGAACGGTAGCTCCGCTTACTGCAACATCGGCCTGGTCGTTGACTCGCAAATGCGCCCCTGGATCTCCTTTATCGATCAACTTGACGGCTGCATCAAAGTGGCCACGCTGACCGGCGAAGGTTGGGAAGACCAATGCGTTGCCGACGGCGTTTTCAACGACCTGGGCACGGCCATGGCGATCGACGATCAGGATGCGCTGCACATAATGGCCCTGCAAAACGGCGTAGTCTATATAACCAACGCTTCCGGCGCCTGGGAAAGTCAGGTTGTTGCGGCGGCGGGCGATCCGCAGACCAGTACCTACCAAACCAATCTCTCCGTGGCGTCGGATCAAGACGGCCGAGTGTACCTTGCCTATTACGACTTCGAGCGGGGCATCATCGAAATCGCCGTCAAAGACGGTGAAGCGTGGACCATCGAGGAAGTGGATTCGGAACCGAATCGGGGCCAACATTTCTCCATGACGACGGCCCCCACGGACGGTCCGCACATGATCTTCGGCAGCGTGCGGCTTTATTACACAATACGCGCGGAGGATGTCTGGCCCAGCGAAAAAATTATGGACTTCGTTTCCGCCTGGGGCATCGGCGCGGACGCCCTTTCCCTGGCGTTGGATGGCGGCGGCATGGCGCACATCTCGTTCGACAACCTTATTCTGGGGCGTATGCGCTACCTGACCAACAACCTCGGCGACTGGAAAATGGCTTTCATCGACCGCATCGGTCAAATCATGTTCTCCAATAAAATCATCGCGGTCGACGGACAGGACAACGTGCACATGATCTACACCGACGACGAAGCGTTGTACTACGCGACGTTCCCCGAATGGGGCGGTTAACGCTGTGCTATTTCTCCTGCCGATCGATGGGGGAGTGTGTTAACATGGGCAAAATTCAAGACGGCGGAGATCCGTCCAACTGATAGGGAGTGACGATAATGAAACGCTTCATGTTGATCCTGCTTCTTATTTTGCTGCCGGCCATGGTTGCCATGTGGGCCTGCGACGACGACGATGACGACGATAATAACGACGACGGCGGCGACGGCGGAGGCGTGTGCTATTACGAATGCTCCTATTTCACAAACACGACGATCTGGGAAACGTTCTGCTACGGCACCGGCGGCACCGGCGACATGGCCACCGAAGCGCTGACCTCGGCCTCAGCCTGCGAAGAATACGCCCGCGAAGATTGCGAAGCGAGGGGCCACGACTTCGAGCAATACTATTTCGATACGACCTGCGTCAGTTGCGACGACGGCAATTGCGAACCGGAATGGCTGTCCGAATATTGATTTAACCGGTTAGGATGATCGACAAGCCGCTCCTTCGGGGGCGGCCTTTTTATTGGTCGAAGGCGAAGACGCCGACGACGATCACGTGCGGTGGGAAGCCATACTTTTCCCGCAGTCGGGTATCGTTGCCGGTCAGCGTCCAGCGGCCGGGCATGCCCAGTTCCCGCGCGGCGAAATGGACGTGGCACATGCCGATGCCCGCGTCGACGCCCTGGAAATTCAGCCCTTCGGCTCGATTCCACGCAATGATTTTCGGATAGTTGCGGATGCGTTTGGTGTCCAGCGCGAGTACGATGCTCCCCTCGTCGAGCAGATAAATCCACGGCTGCATGTTGCTGGCCGACGGCGCCCATCGCGCCATTTCGAATATCTCATGCAGTTTGGCGTCACTCGCCAGCACGTCGCTCGCCGGCCGTCCCCATCGTTGGTGAAAAACGATCTCGTGCATCGGCCGCCGGTTGTCGAGGCGCCCCATCGCGCGCATCGAGCGTTCGGCGAATCGTCGCGAAGCCGCAAAACCCAACGGCGTGATGCACACGATGCGCTCGTCCGGCTCCTTCCGCACCGCTTTTTCCAGGACGCTCATTTTGAAATAGCCGCCGACCCAGCAAGTGCCCAAGCCCTCGCGTGTACATTCCAGAATGAATCGCTCGGTGACGAAGCCGAAATTTTCCTGGTACTGCGGACCGTCTTGCGAAATGCCGATCATCCACAGCGGCGCGTTTTTGATTTTGCCGTAGCTGCCGACCAGGCCGGTCATCGCCGTGTCGACCTGCTTCGCGGGAAACGGCAACAGCTTCAACCGCAGATCGTTGAGACGTTCCGTTTCCGTGAAGGTGGTCAGCAGGCGTTCAAGCTTCTCCGGCGGAACCGGTGTATCCAAAAACGAACGGTCGCTGCGACGCACACGCATGGCTTCAAGCAGATTCATTCTCTCTCCCGTTTTCAATTATTATACGGACTGGGAACGCCTTCCGCCTGCACTTTCCAGCGGCGGTGAATCCAATGCCAGATTTCCGGATTCCCATAGATGATCCTCTCCACCGCTTTGGCCTGGTTGCGGGTGTTGATCAACAGTTCCATGTCGGGATCTTCCGGGTGCGCCTCCCAGGGCACTTCCTCGGTCACGACCAGTTTGAATTTTCCCGGCGCCACGCGACAAGCGTATCCGGCCACCACCGGCGCGCCGGTCTCACGCGCCACCCAGGCGTTGGAACGCACGGTCGAAGCCGGGTGCCCCAGCCAATCGATCATCACGCCCTGGCTGCGTTTCATGTTCTGGTCGATAGCCATGATGATCCCCTCGCCGCGCCGCAATCCTTCCATCACCCGCTGCATGGAATCGCGATGCGGCACCGATCCCAGGTTCATTTTCAGCCGTGACTGAACGATCGCTTTTTCGACCACCGGATTCGCTATCCGTTTGGCGACGATCGAGATCGGATACCCGGCGATGCCGACGCGCCCGGCGGCGATTTCCCAAACGCCGATGTGCCCGCCGATGAAGATCACACCCTTGCCTCGGTTGTAGGCGTCACGCAGCAACTCTTCGTTCTCGAACTCGAACGATTCATCCCAAAACGAGTCGTCCATCCGTGGAATAACGATGTAATTGAGTACGTGCCGGCCGAGGTTGAGCAGCGAAGCCTTGTAAATCGCCTCTTTTTCGGCGGCGGTTTTATCGTTGCCGTAGACGATGTCCAGATTGGTCATCGCGATGCTGCGCCGAATGCGTAGCTTATACATCAGCCAACCGATCGCCGCGCCGAAACGATCCACGCCCTGCCAGGACAGCCGGGTGACGATCGCCGTATTCAGCCAAACAACAAATTTAGTCGCCCAACCGCCGCGGGGTTCGACAACCTGGGTCAGCTTGCCAACATACCAACCGGCTTCCTGTCTGGTCCACGGAAAAGTTGCGGAAGAAGTATCATCCATCGCGGTATCCATCTTCTGCTCCATCTGAAGCAAAAGATGTTGACACAGGAGGCGACGAATTTCAATTATCGCCTATTTCCGGCGGAGGGAGGCTCCGGCAGTGGTTTGAAATAAGCCACCGCGGCCCAGACGCCCAATGTGCCGAAAACCACGAACACGAAAAGGTCGTGCAACATTTGCGTCTTGGAAAAAATGAAGAAAAACAGCCCGGCCAATGCATAGGCAATGTCCAGACCGATCAGGGTCATCAGCATGCCGTGAAAGCGCTCGATGCCGAAAAATATCTGACCGGACAAATAGGCCAAAAAGATCATCAACACGAAAGCGCCCGCCTGAAACAGGCTGTGCTCGGCGAACGCGGCGTTGGAATCCAGCAGGTAGGTGCTCACCAGGTTGAGCTTGTCCTGCAACCATTCCGACCAACTGGGCAGTGAGAAAAATGCCGCCAGGACCAGGTAGATGATCGTCTGAATGCCCATCGTCTTTTTCACTCGGCGATGGAGTACGACCTTTTCCATGATTCACCTCCGGCTATGGGGAGGAAACCATTACAGTTTAACACATTTGTCGTCGTTTATCTTCCGGGAAAATCCGGTCGGGGCAAGATCAGCCGTCCCGAAGATGTTTATCGAAAAATTCCAGAATCTCCGACATGCCGTCGACGTAACCGTAGGCCACGACCATGATCGGAATCGGATAGCTGTCTGTATAGTTGATCGCATTGTTGTACGGATACAACAGCGGCGTCGTTTCGTCGATAATCACTGGCCCGGGAACAATATTAAAATACCATCCTTGCAGGTCCGACACATAGGCGCGAAAACCGGGATTGATGCGCGCCGTGAGGTTGCTGGTCACGCTGCCGCCCGAATGGCCGATCAGGCCGATCCGCTCGTTGTCGATCTCCGGCAGGTACTGCAAGTACTTGAGCGCCAGACTGGTCTCGTAGACCCGCAACGCCATGAAGGAAAATCCGGCTTCCAGCAAACTTTGGGAAACCTGAGATTCGACCTCATCCGCCCGATCGGCCCGCATCGATAAAACCAACAAGGCGATGCCGGATTCCGGGTATGCTTCGCCATCATAATAATATATGTAATGGGAGGCGGTTTCGTTGTGTCCATGAATGGCGACGACCGCCGGATGCGGCCCTTCGGTTTTCGGCGTCAATAGAATGCCCTGGAAATCGCCGACGTACGGATCGGAGAAAATCATTTCGCGCTCATAATAATCGTCCGTCTCACTACGGCGAACGGTGGTCACGACCAGTTCCCGCTCGTTGAGGCCGTCCAGCAGGAAATCCAGGTTTATCGCTTCGGTTATCAGTGAAACCAGCGTATCGTTGTCTTGCAGGTAATTATCGGCGACCGGATCGAGAACGTTCACCAGCTCTTGCTCGATCTTGGCGAATTGCCGCCACAGTCGCCTGGTGGAAATCGGCCGCGCGTGATCGGCCGCCAGGTCAATAAACCGAAAATAATCTTTCCAATTGGGCTCGAATACCCGGTTGGATTCTTCGACTTCCTTTACGTTGTAGGGATTGTAGTGGCGATTGGCCAGCCCGCTTTCGACAGCCGGCGTTTCCATCGTCCGGACAACGGTAATATCGTCGTCCTCCTCCTCGCCGTCGTCATCGTCGGCATTGCCGTAATCATTCCCCCCGGGATGGTTAATTTCATTGTTCGGTACATCGCAAGCAATGACCGCCAACGCACTCACCAACATCGCAATGAGGGCAATTCGCCGCAGCTTCATCACTTTTTCCATTTCCTTGGCATTGGTTCGGAAGGATACTGATTTCTTTCATGATCCCCGAACCCAGGTAAAATATCGACACCCGCGTTACCAAGGACCACTTGGCGCCATCCAGGCTTACGCCGCCCTCCGATTGCTCCTTAAATTAACACCAAATGTAAGCACACTCAATTTAATTGTTAGGGCTAGCGAAAAATTAATATTTCCAGATGGCAACCGGTGAAAATAACCACTATTGCCGCAATATCAATCAGTTACTGATTTCAATACCCCGCGAACCGCTTTTCGAGCATGATTTTGAGGATCGTCCGGTCCGCTTCGATCATCCCCTGGCGGCTGAGCGTGCCGATGTTTTGCGATGACGACAATGAACAAACAAAGACCGGATTACGATTCTTTATTGTCCTTGCGAGTAACATTAGGTTCACATCCTTTCTCAATCGACCAGTTCCCGGATTTATTAGCAATCAATTGATTTTCTTCATATGTGCCTTTGCCCGCTTTATATACACGGATGCCATAATACCGATTCTCTTTGATCCGATTGCGACGCACTATCGGATCGCCATTTTCACTTGTAATTATTCCCGACGATTCATTGCCAAATATTTCATTATCTTCGAACGTGCCCCTGCCGTTCTTGTATACATAAACACCGCTCTGTTTGCCATTATAAATTCGGTTTCGTCGCACCGTTGGATCGCCATTTTCACTCGTTGCTATTCCCGATAATGCATTGCCAAATATTTCATTGTCTTCGAACGTGCCCTTGCCGCTCTCGTATACATAAACACCGCTCTGTTTGCCATCATGAATTCGATTGCGGCGCACTATTGGATCGCCGTTTTCCCTCGTTGCTATTCCCGATAATCCATTGCCGAATATTTCGTTATCTTCGAACGTGCCCTTGCCTCTCTCATAAATGAAAACGCCGCTGTAACGACCATCGTGAATTCGATTTCGCCGAACACGCGGGTCTGCTCCTCCATGTACGGCTAAACAGGCTTGACTTTGACTGGAAATATCACATCCTTCCAGTTCCAAGCATCCTTGTACAATGTTTACTGAATACCAATTTCCTTCACCGCATTGCCGTAATGTCAAGTTGATCAATCGGCCAAATTCCGTTTGAAATTTCACTACATTCGCTTCGTACGACTCAACAATGATCTCTTCCAATAAACCGTCGCCGATGATTTCCAACGGTTTGTCGATTATCAAACTTTCCTTATACAATCCCGGTCGCACTAGAATCCTAGTTCCCGGTTCCGCTTGGCGAATGGCTGCACTGATTTTATTGTGGTCCCCTCGTCCGCGCATCGGATCGACAATCAATGTTGGTGGTTCTTTTCGTTTGACCGGCGCCACATTCGGTTTTTCCTTTTGGATTGTTGAGATTGAAGAGACTTCAGACTGTTCTATATTAACCTTTTTTACCTTTTTCCCAGTACTTTTCGCTTTTGCTTTCTTCTTGGGAGGCTCAATTCCCGCCTCCACAGCGTCACGGATTTTGATCGCCATTTCGGCCAGTCGTTTGCCTACTTCCGGACTGGTAAATGGTTCAAAGCGCAGGTTAATCCAATCGATCCACTGTCGCTTGGCGATATCCTCGGCAATCGGATCTTGCTTCCGTTTGGCTTCATCCGTCAGAGCAGGTGTGTCCACATACAAAATCGGGAAAATCAGGTCGTCGCGTCCAATACTCTTTTCCCATTTCCAGAAAAGTTGGTATTCATTGCGGCATTCCGGGCGTTTCAAATAGCCTGGAGTAACGACAACAATTAATACAGTTGAGGCATCCAAACCTTCTTCAATACGTTTTCTCCATTGTTTTCCCCATTCGATATCTCGTCGATCTTGAAAGATAACAAACGGGTCGCCGCTTTGTACAATAACTTCCTTTTCAAGACGTTCGCGCATAGTGGAAAGCCTGCCACCGTCCTGATCATCATTCTGATGGGCATAGCTGAAAAATGCCGCAGGTTTTCTGTCCATAGGGTTAATAACCTTTGGTTGAATTAGGTTGATAACATTTATCAACGTTAATAGGAGAGTGTCAATGTGATAAGCCGTCTGTGTTGCTTGCTCAATACCCCGCGAACCGCTTTTCGAGCATGATTTTGAGGATCGTCCGGTCCGCTTCGATCATCCCCTGGCGGCTGAGCGTGCCGATGTTCTGCGAGGTTTTCTGGAACGACGTACCGATGATCCCCTCGGCCGAATGCACCGTCACTCCCTGCAGCGCGAACAGCGCCGCCTGCACCGCCGTGCCCGCCGCCGTCGCCAGCTTGAGCGCGCACGAACCCTTCGCCCCGTCGCAGATCACCCCCGCCAGATCCTCGATCAGATTCGAAATCGACCCGGCGATGTGGTGGATGTCGCCGCCCAACAGGTAGGTCACCCCGGCCGCCGCGCCGGCTCCGGCGGCGATCGAACAACCACACACCGCCGACAGCCGCCCGGTGTGCGCCTTCACATAGGCCGTCACCAGGTGCGAAAAGGCGATCGCCTCCAGCAGCGTTTTCTACTCGTATTCGATGAAATTCTTGACCGCGTAAATCGGCAGCACCGCCGTCAGACCGTGGTTGCCGCTGCCCGCCGAGGACATCGCCGGCAGTTTGACGCCCGCCATGCGCGCATCGGAAGCCGCCGAGGCCAGAATGCGCGCTTCGAGGATCATGTCGCGCTTGAGCAACCGTTGTTTGGCCAGCCGGTCGAAGGTCTTGCCCACGCCCAGCCCCGGCCCGTGCTTGAGGCCGTACTCGGCCAGGCGCAGATTGAGCGTGATGCTCTCCTGCAAAAAGGTGAAGTCGTCCTCGCTGAGATCGTCGAGCATCTCCAGCAGCGTTTCGAGCGTGACCGTGCGCAGCCATTCCTCCAGGCGCGCCAACTCGCCGTCGCCTTCCGCTTCGGTACTCACCCCCAGCGCCGTTGCGGCCGGCTGCCCGTCGAGCGTGAGGGAAACGAGATTGTCATGCACGTCGCGGATGATCGCCTCGCCGACGGACGATCCGTTGCGCACCGTCGCGCGGATGAACAAGCCGATCTGGTTTTCCAGCAGGTTGACCTTCACGCCTCCCTGCTTGATCAGCCCCTTGGCCAGCCGCACGGTCTGTTCGTCGATCGGATCGAGCACCTCGAGCCGGCGCGTCGCATCGCCGCCGACCGCGCCCAACGCGGCCGCCATGTCCAGGCCGGTCAGGCCCGGCGCGCCCGGGATCGACACCGCGATGCCGTTTTTATAGATGTTGCCGTCGACCCACACTTCGATCGCCTCGATCGTTTTATCCGGCAGCACCAAGGCGGCCGCCGCCGCGCAATAGGCGATCGCCGCCGGCTCGGTGCAACCCAACGCCGGCGCCACTTCCATCCGCAGAATGTCTTGTACGCTGAAGGTCATTGTCGTTTGTTCCCCGCGCTGTGTGTTTTCAAATTATACGTGGCCCTTGCCCGGTTGCAACGTGGGCTGCCTTTTGCGATTATTCGATCTTGTGAGGGAACCATGGATAAATACTTAAATGCCAATCGCCGTATGTGGGACGAGCGGGTTCGAGTGCACCAGAACGATTCCGAGTGCTACCCGGTTTCCGCCTTCAAAGCCGGCGACGAAAAAGCCGTGCCGCCCCTGCCCGACGATATCGGACCGGTGAACGGAAAATCGATTCTCCATCTGCAATGCCACTTCGGAATGGACAGCCTGGGATGGACGCGCAAAGGAGCGAAGGTCACCGGCGTCGACTTCAGCCCCGTGGCCATTGCCCAGGCGCGGCAACTCAACGACGAGTTGGGGCTCGATGCGCGTTTCATCGAGACCGACATCGCCGATCTGCCCGCTCATCTGACCGGCCAATTCGATATCGTCATGACCTATTACGGCACGATTATCTGGCTGCCGGATCTGCGCCGTTGGGCCAAGGTGATCGCCCATTTCCTCAAGCCGGGCGGTTTTTTCTATCTCGCCGACACGCACCCGACCGCGCTTTGCTTTGATGTGTACGACGACGATGCCGGCCTGCAACTACATTATGATTACTTCACCGACGGTCGTCCGCTGAAGTTCGAAGACGAAAGCGGATCATACGCCGATCCGACCGCAAAAACCGAAGCCAATCTTTCCTACGAATGGCAGCATTCGCTCGACGAGATCATCAACTCGCTGCTCGCCGCCGGTCTGCGCCTCAAATACATCCACGAGTTCCCGTACGCCTTTTTCAATTTGTATTACAAGACGAAACCGGAGTTGATGTTCAAAGATGAAGCCGGTTGGTGGCGCTTGCGGGAAAAGGCGAACAGCCTGCCCTTGATGTTCTCCCTCTGCGTCGAAAAACCGTAAAAAAAGCCCCCGCGAACAACGGGGGCTTTTTCATTCTTTCTCAAGATCGGCGAATTACTCTTCCACCTCGATCTGATCCGGATAGGTGATCTTGATGTACATGTTGTCGCCGAAATCCTGCTGGCAGGCGAATTCGGCTTCCTCGCCGTCGGGCCACACGACGCGCAAGGTGCACTCGCAGCTCATCGCGCCCAGGCCGAAGTGCTGTACGCGCGTGCTTTCCGAGTTGTAGTGGCCCTTGCTCGATTTCTTTTCGCGCATCAGCGTTACGTCGTCGGATTCAAGGTACAGCCGCGCGCCGATCGCGTCGCGGTTGATGTTCTCGCCGTCGCCTTCCAGCCGCACGGCCAACCAGCGGTTTTCCTGCCCGATGTCGTTGCGCAGCAGGAAATTCGGCCGTCCGCCGCCCAGGTCGCCCGCGCCGGTGAACAGGTCGAGGTCGCCGTCGTGGTCGATGTCGATCCAGATGTTGTTGCTGGTGCTCTTTGCGCGAATCCACACCGTATCGTCCGGATCGTTGATGCCGCTGGCTTCGCCGAAGGATTGGAACGTGCCGTCATCGAGCTGCCGCCACAGGCCGAACCAACCTTTCATATCCCACTCGTAGTAGCGGTCCTCGTACTTTTTGTCGCGCGACAGGGAAAGGTCGAGTCGACCGTCGTTGTCGAAATCGACCATCGCGCCGTCAATGTCGCCTTCGTTGAAGATCAGGCCGCGCTCGAGGAACTCGTTGGTGAAGTAAAAGTCCTCGTCGTCGCCGCCGTTGATCAACAGTTGCGTCGGGTCCGACCATTTGCGCAGTTCGTCGGTGTTGGTCGCGTGCGAAATGGTGGTCAGGAAGATATCCAGGTCGCCGTCGTTGTCCACGTCGCCGCAGTCGATGCCGAAGCCGTTGCTGCCCACGTAGGTGCCCGGTTCCGCGCCGGGTTCGGGCGCGGTGCCGTGATCGGTGGTCACCAGGTAGTAGTTGCCGGTCGCCAGGCTGGCGAAGCCGCGCTCGACGGCCACGTTGGTGAAGTTGCCCTCGCCGTCGTTTTCCCACAGATGGTTCAGACCGTTGAGCGTCGAGACGCTGTAGGTCGACACGAAAATATCCAGGTCGCCGTCGTTGTCGTAATCGGTCGTGATGCACCCGTTGGTCGGCTGGGCAGTCTGGTCGGCCAGGCGGTCGGAGACGTCCTCGAACGTGCCGTCGCCGTTGCCGAAGTACAGCAGGTCGGTCGCGGCGTACATCGTGTGGCCGTTGCCGACGAACAGGTCGAGGTTCGCGTCGCCGTTGAAGTCGGCGAACAACGCGTTGCCCGCGTAGGTTTTGTAATTGCCGTCGACGCCCGAGTCGTCCAGGACGGTGAAATGTCCCTCGCCGTCGTTGAGCAATATTTCGCTGCGGTAATCCTCGTAGCGGAAGATATCCAACCCGGCGAACGCGTCCTGGTCGCCGTCGTTGTCCACGTCGCCGAAGGCGAAGAAGCCGGCCTGAATGTCGCGCAGGCCCGACTCGTCGCTGAAATCGGTGAACGTGCCGTCGCCGTTGTTGAGGAAAACGAGGTGTTCGAAGGGCACGCCGTTTTGCGCATTGGGGAACAGGCTGTGCATCAACAGGTCGTCGTAACCGTCGCCGTTGATGTCCGCGCTTTCCACCCGGGCGTGGTCGTTGCGCTGAATGTCTTCGGGCGGATCTTCATAGTAATTGTCCACCCGCATGCCGCTTTGGTCGGAGATGTCGACGAAGAAATCCGCTTCCGGCTCGACCGGATCGCTCGGATCGCATTCATAGTTGTCGTCGTCATCATCGTCGTCGTCATCGTCGTCATCGTCGTCGTCATCGCACGAGCAGGCTCCGATGGCCAGCGACAGCGCGCCGCACAGCAACAACACCAAAAACAGTCGGCTCCAGATTTTCATGTCCTTCTCCCGTCAATTCAGGTCGCATCCTCTTTAACATTCAATTTTGAATAGAGCAAACCCCTAGCCACGGCCGGTTGACTCGCCTGAATTTCGAAAAAAATGGAAAACTACTCGATCGCCTGCAAGCCGTATGGCGGCGCGGCGTTGACCAGCACGCCCGGGCGACACTTGAGGCGCGCCTCGGTAAACTGCCGGTCTTCCATATGTGCCGAGAGCGTGTACTCACCCGGCGGAACGTTGATGAATACGACGCCGCCGTCGCCGGTCGTCTCTTCCAACGTACGCACCGGAATGTCGATGATCGTGCCGTTGGGCAACTCGAAAATCTGAAAGTAGAACGGCCCCTGCGTCGGCGGCAGTGGCGGATCGATCGTCACCGTCGCCCCGGCGATGCCGCTGGAAAACGGATTGCCGCCCGCTTCGGTCACCGTCGAGGCGATCTGGCACATGTTCGGATCCAGCGTCTCGAACAGGACCAGCGCCAACGCCCAGACGATCGGTCGCGGCGGCGCCTGCAAATGAAAATCGTCGATCGTCTCTTCGGTCAGTTCCACCGTGGCCGATTGCGTGGGATAAAAATCGCGATGTTGCGAAATCAGTGTCAGGTCGTCGCCGACCGCCAGGTTGTCGAAGGAAAATCGTCCTTGTTCATCGGTCGTCACCGCCGGGATTCTCGGCCGCTCGACGATCGAGATTTCCGCTTCCGGCAGCATGGCGAACGACCAATCGAAGCGCCAGACCGCACCGCCGGCCGCGGTCGTTTCGATAGATGAATGATGTCCGGATTTGCTTGTGGTTTGGCTCAGCGCAATATCGGCCCACTCGTCGCCGCCTTCGTTTTCGCCGCCGCACGCCGTCAGCAACAACATCGTGACAATCAAAATAAGTATCTTCGCCCGGTCCACTGCACACCCCTTTCCGGAACAACGGCGGTTCGCCTAAGGTACAAAATCCAAGCAAAGTCAGTCAAGAAAGATCGCACCCGCCGGCGGAAATTCCGGTATGATGCGACCACAAACCGACGGAAAAGCGATCATGAGCGATTATCCCATCACCCAGGCGGTGCGCGCGTTGCGACAGTACAAAATCGACTTCACGCCCACGCCGTACCCCTACGAGGAGCACGGCGGCACCCGGCGCGCGTCGCAGATGCTGCACGTGCCCGAGCACGTCGTCATCAAGACTCTGGTCATGCAGGATGAGAACAAAAAACCGCTACTGGTGCTCATGCACGGTGATCGTGAAGTGTCGACCAAGCAACTGGCGCGCGAACTGGGCGTGAAGGCGGTCTCTCCCTGCGAAGAGAAAATCGCCGAGCGCCTGACCGGCTATAAGGTCGGCGGCATCAGCCCCTTCGGCGTGCGCGCCCAAATGCCCGTGTGCGCCGAAGCGACGATCTTCGAACTCGAGGCGATCCACATCAACGGCGGCAAACGCGGCTTCCTGGTGCGCATCGACCCGCGCGACATTGAAAAGGCGATGACCGTCCGCCGCGTCAACGTCGCCGTCGAACCGTAAGCTTTTCTCCAACCTCGCCTTTCGCTACACTAGCGAAAAATCCCAAAGGATGCGGATGGAATCGGTCGGCGAAATGTTGGCGCGTTACGGCCACCTGTTGGCGCAGGGTTGGTGGTTGCCGCTCGTGTGCTTTGCCGTCGGTCTGATATTGCCCTTCGCGCGCCGTCCCCGCGTCACGCGCTGGGCGCTGCCTTTGTTGATCGTCGGACTCGGCATCGCGTTCGCGCATCTAAAAACGGCGATGTACGACGACGCCTATTATTCCTTCCGCTGCGCGCACAACCTGATCGCCGGCAACGGTCTGGTGTACAACATCGGCGAACGCCTGGAGGTCTACACCAACTTTCTCTGGACGATCTGGCTGGCGCTGTGGATGCGCCTGACCGGGTTCAACGCGCCGTTCGTTTCCATCGTCTTTACCCTCGCCTGCTTCCTCGGCAATTTGCTGATCGTTTATCGCCTCGGCCTGTTGCTGAGCGCCACGAACAAAATCGTTCACTATTGGCCGCTGGCCGCATTGTTGCTCGCCGGGCAAAATTCCTTCGCGTCCTTCGCGTCCACCGGGTTGGAAACGATGGCCGGCAGCCTGTTGGTCAATGTGGGCTTGTTGTTTCTGCTGACCGCCGCCGATACGCGCCGGGCGTTTTTGGCCGGATTCTTTTTCATCCTGGCGACGCTCAACCGCCTCGACCACAGCCTGTTTTACGTCGCCGGCGCATTCGCTCTGCTCTGGATGAACCGCGGCGCGCTGACCGCCCTTTTGCGCGGCCGCTGGTCGGCCGCCCGCGCACAGGGGCTCGATCGTTTGCTCGCCTACGCCCTCGCGCTCGTGCCGCTGCTGGCCTACCTGGGCTGGAAACTCGCCTACTACGGCTCGCTGCTGCCCAACACCTTTTTCGCCAAGTCGGCGTACATTCCCTATGCCTACCAGGGCTTGCGCTACCTCGCCGCCTTTTACCTGGGCAGCCATTTGTGGGTGGCGCTGCTCTTGATGCTCGTCTGGTTCCTGCGCCCCACCGACGACGACCGCGTGCGCACGATGAAGACCTTCACCCTCGCCGCGTTCGTTTTGTGGCACGCGTATATTCTCTGGGTCGGCGGTGACTACCTTTACGGTCGCTTCATGGTCGTGTTCATGCCCTTGGCGCTGCTGGCGGCGGAAAATCTCACCTTCACCGGCCTGCGGCGCAAATGGGTGATGCACCTGACGGCCGCGTTGCTGGCGGCGACCGCCTGCGGTGTGCAACTGATCACCCCCGGCACCGGCGACTGGTGCATGATGGACGAAACCACGCACTCGCCCGACAGCGTGATGCATCTGTACCGGGAACGCGACCAACACGAACTTCGTTTCGCCTGTCTGCTCGGCGCCGGCTTCGCCCCGAAAATCCTGGTCGATGGGCGCGACGGCTACACGGTCGCCTTGCCGGCCGTCGATCGCTGGGGGCTGACCGATCCGCAACTCGGCCGGCGACCGCTGACGCAACGCACTTGCCCGGGCCACGAGAAATACGCATCGCTGGAAGACCTCGTCGCGCGCGACGTGCGCCTGTCGGCCCTGCCGCTGGAGATATTCACCGACCGGCACCAAACGGTGAACGATCTGCACCTGCCCTGCGGCGAAGTGAAGATGCTCTTCTATGACCGCGCCTGGCTCGATCGTCTGCAGGCGGCGCTGCCGGAAGTGCGCTTCGTCGACTTCCCGGCGTTTCTCGACGAATACATCGCGGCCCTGCCCGGCAAAACGCCGCCGGAAGTGGCACAGGATTTGCGCGATTTCCGCCGGTACTATTTCGCCGTCAACGACGATCCGCCGCGGCTGCAGGTGTTAATTGATTATCTGACCGCGAAAAATGTTTTGACGCCGTCACCGTAACGCATACAATCCGTCCGAAGGGGATCACGTCGGCATGCAACAGCCTTTGCACGAAATCGCAGCCATCGCCGCACGGTTCAGCATCCAGCATTGGTGGTTGCTGGTTCTACCGGCGTTGGCCGGTTTTTTCGCCGCCGGCTGGTCGCGGCCGAAAGAGCGCCGCTGGTTTCATCACCTGCCGACCGTCGTTTTGCTCGTCGCCGGACTGGCGCTGGTCGTGCGCAACACGGCGATTTTCGACGACGCGTATTACTCCTTCCGTTGCGCGCGCAATCTGGCCGACGGTTACGGCCTGGTGTTCAATCCCGGGCAGTATTTCGAAATCTACACCAACTTTCTCTGGACGATCTGGCTGGCGCTGTGCCTCAAGCTCAGCGGCCTGAACCTGGAGATCCTCGCCGTTCTCTCCAATTACGCCTGTTGGCTCGCCAACATGATCGTCATTTACAAAATCGGCCTCGCCCTCAACGCCAAAAGCAAACATTACTTCCCGCTGGCGGTGCTCGTGTTGGCGCTGCAGTACTATTTCATGTCCTTCGGCACCTCCGGCCTGGAAACGATGGCCGGCAGTCTGCTGGTGAACCTCGGCGCGTATTTTCTGCTCAGCGAGCGCACGTATGGTCGCTCGTTCCTGGCCGGATCGTTTTTCATCCTCGCCGTGTTCAACCGGATGGACCACGCGCTGTTTTTCCTCTGCGGCACGGCGGCGCTGTTGTGGCGCGATCGCTCCCATTGGTCGGCGCTTGTCAGGCGCGATTGGCCGGGCGGCCGCGCCGCCTTGTATCACTTGCTCACCTTCGCCTCACCGCTGCTGCCGTACGGCGCGTACCTGTTGTGGAAGGTGCACTACTACGGCTCGCTTTTCCCCAGTGCGTTTTACGCCAAGTCGGCCGCCGCGTCGTATTACCATCAGGGGTTGATCTACACGCTGATGTTCTACCTGGGCTCGCATTTTTACGTGTTGCTGCCGTTGTTGCTGCTGTGGCTGTCGGCCGGCCGTCTGAAAAAGACGGATGAAACGCCGGGCGCCTCGGTGTTTCGCCTGTTCGCCCTCGCGTCGATCGCCGTCTGGCATTTCTACGTGATCCGCGTCGGCGGCGATTACCTGATCGGCCGCTTCTACGTCGTCCTGATGCCGTTGATGATCCTCGGCGGCGAGCACTTCATTTTTTCGCAACTGACCAACCGCATGGCGCAGCGGATTCTCGCGGCCCTGGTCGCCGCCGCCGCGTTCGGCGTACCCTTGCTCGCCGGCATGGAAGGCGCTTATTGCCAGATGGACGGGCACAACCATTACCAGAAATACATTCCGACGATCTGGGAAAACCGCAACAATCACGAGCGCACGTTCCCCTGTTTCGCCGAGAAAAGCCTTTCGCCGCTGGTGTTGGCCGACGCGAAATACGGATACGACTCAGCGCTGCCGATCATCGATCGCTGGGGCATCACCGATCCGCAATTCAGCCGGAGAAAGGTCGAACATCGCGGCTGCCCCGGCCACGAAAAATATGTTTCGTTGCAGGAACTGGTCGACCGCGGCATTCGTCTGTCGTTGATTCCCACCGAGCTGTTCGACAATCGCCATCAGGACATCAACGATCTGGTCACGCCCTGCGGGACGATCGACCTGCTGGTGTACGACCTTACTTTCGTCGACGATCTGCGTGAACATTTGTCTGACGTGACGCTGCCCGACTTCCCCCAATTCCTCGACGGCTACCTGGCCGAGTTGACGCAAAAATCGCGCCCCGAAGTGGCCGAGGATTTAAAGAACTTCCAGTTTTATTATTTTAATCTTCATCCGGATCCGGCGCGCCTGCAGCCGATCCTCGATTACCTCGCGGAGGGTTCGACGGCCAGCGCGGTCAACGCCGCTCCCTGAAGCTCGTAGTGCCGCCATTCATCCTTCGATTGTGCGCCGAGGCGGTGGTAGAAATCGATGGCGTTTTCGTTCCACGTCAGCACGCTCCACTCCAACCGGTTGCCGCCGCGCCGCACGGTTTCGCGCGCCAGACAAGCCAGCATTTTCGTGCCGATCGACAACCGGCGACGCGTCGGATCGACGAACAGGTCTTCGATGTACAAGCCCATCCGCCCCTGGAACGTCGAATAGATGGAAAAAAACAACGCGAAGCCGACCGGCGTTTCGTCGAGATAGGCGAAGATCACCTCGGCCAACGGACGCTCGCCGAACAGGTGCTCGGCCAACGTTTCCTCGGTGGCGACCACCGTCTCCAACCGCTTTTCATAGTCCGCCAGCTTGCGGACGAACTCCAGAATCAGCCCGGTTTGCGTGGGTTGAGCCGGACGAATGTCGATGTTCATCGCTTCCCTTCTCTTCAGCGACCGACCAACGAGTCGTGATAGCGACAGCCGCCGGTGTCCAGAATTTCGCGAATCAACCGCGCGGTGGTCGGCCCCACGCCGCGCAATTCGCGCAGCCGGTTGCGATAGCCGGCGATCGGTTCGGTCAGTTGCGCCACGGAACGTGCCGCGCCGCGATAGGTCGACTGCCTTCCCTCCGCGGTCAGCATGTAATCGAGGTTTTCCAAAAAGGCGACCACCCGGTCGTTTTCGTCGAGCACGTCGGCGAACAAGGAGGCGGGCATGCGCCGCGGCATTTCAAGCTTCTTCGCCGCCAGGTTGAACTCCTCGGTGATCGCCGTGTAATACTCGAAGGTCGCCGCGCCCCATTTGTTGCCCGGATAGATGTTCGCGTATTCCAACTCCAGCTCGGGCCGCACCTCGCGCAGGCGCGATAGAAAGTACTCCTTCTGCCGCCCTTCCTTGAGGGTCATGCCCGAGAAAATCACGAAGCGCACGCCGGCCCGTTTCGCCTGGCGCAGCATGGCATCCATCGCCGGCAGCGTGTCGGTGATGAACGGGATGACCGGCATGAGAAAAACGCCCGTGGCGATGCCCGCCTCGCGCAGGCGGCGCAGCGTGGCCAGGCGTTCCGAAGGCGGCGAAGCGTGCGGCTCGAACTGTTGCGCGGTTTCGTCATCGACGCCGGAAAAGCTCATGCTGACCACCACCCGGCTGCGGCGGTTGATCTTCTGCAGCAGATCCACGTCGCGCTCGACCAACGACGATTTGGTCAGTACGTGCACCGGCAATTCCAGATGGGCCAGCAGGTGCAGCACGCGTCGGGTCAAGCCATAGGTTTCCTCCAGCGGCTGGTAGCTGTCGCCGACCCCGCCGCCGAGCAGAAAAAAAGAACGCTTCAGCGGCGTGCGGCGGCGGCGAACATCCAACTCCCGCGCAAGCACCTCGTCGGCGTTGACCTTGATTTGCACGTCGCGCCCGAAATCGCAGTCCACGTAATACGATTCGGCGCGACCGTCGCAATAGACGCAGTCATGCGTACAACCGCGATACAGATTCATGCCGTAGCGCGACATGAACCACGAATCGAAACGTTTGCGTTTGATCAACACACTCTTGGCTTGCAGTTCGCGTACCACCGCCGTTTCCCATTTTGTATGCCGCCCATCATCGTCCATTTTGCCGGTCGACAAAAGATGAAAAACCTCATTGCGGCAGGCGCGCGTCGATGATAGATTTCGCGTCCAGCGACTGAGAACCGACGGGGGCACCATGGATGATCAGCTGATGTGGCAGACGTTCATCGAAATCTACACCGATCTGCCGCAACAGGGACCGGGTAACGATGAAAATACGTTAAAAGCGCTGGCCAAACTGCCGTTGCCGCCGGCGCCGCATATTCTGGACGTCGGCTGCGGCACCGGTCGCCAAACCTTGCAACTGGCGCACGTGACCGGCGGAACGGTCATCGCGGTCGACAATCTCCAATCGTATCTTTTCGAATTGCAGGCCAAAGCCAAGCAGGCCGGGCTCGACGAACGCGTGGTCGTGCGGCAGGGAGATATGAACAACCTGCCTTTCGCCCGCAACTCCTTCGATTTGATCTGGTCCGAGGGCGCGATTTACATCATGGGCTTCGGCAACGGTCTGCAGAAATGGCGCAAACTGCTCAAGCCCGGCGGCTGCCTGGTGGTGACCGAAATTTCCTGGCTGCGCGAGGACGCGCCGCTGGAGTGCCACAGGTTCTGGCAGCAGGAATATCCGGCCATGGCCACGGTGAAAGAAAACCTGCGCACGATCCGGGCCAATGGTTACGAGTTGATCGATCATTTCACGTTGCCGGAAGACGCCTGGTGGGGACCGTATTACCTTCCGCTGGAAGCGCGCCTGAACATGTTCCGCGAAAAGTACGCGGGCGATAAAGAGCGGTTGCAGGTTGTCGAGATGTCGCAAACCGAAATCGAGCAATACCGCAAGTACAGCGCCTATTACGGCTACGTGTTTTACCTGCTGCGCCGGCATTGAAACAACGATCCGTTGCAAGGCGCAAACGTTCCCTTAAACTTATTCCAATAATATGTTAAGGTAACGGCATGACGTTTCCCCTGATCACACCTCGTTTACAGTTGCGCCCGCCTACGGTCGACGATTTCGAGGAACTGTATGCCATCATCTGGTCCGACCCGGCCGTCATGCGGTTCGTGGCCGACGGGCAAACGCGTTCGCGTGAGCGCGCTTGGACCGGCTTTGAAAAAATGTTGGCGATTTACAACGAGAGACGCATGGGCCCGCTGATGATCGTGGAAGCGACCAACGGACGGCTGGCCGGCGAATGCGGCGTCATGCCGGTCCCCGGCGCCGATGGGGACATCGAACTCTTCTACACCCTGGGGAAGGATTTTTGGGGGCGCGGCCTGGCCACCGAAGCCGCCCGGGCCGTTTTGGCCTACGCCATGTCGCCCATGGAAGACGGCGGCCTGGGCCTCGACCGCCTGATCGGCATCACCTATCCGAACAATCTCGCTTCCCAACGGGTGTTGAGCAAAATCGGCATGCGGCAAGTGGGGCTGACCGACAAGTTCTACGACATCCAAAGCGTCTGGTTCGTCATCGAACGATAGGCGCGACGGCCATCACTCCTCATACTCCTTGAACTCGATGCGGTTGCGGCCGGATTTCTTCGCTTCGTACAGCGCTTTGTCGGCCGTGGTGATGACCGATCCGGCTTTTGCATTAACTCCCGGCTCGACCGTCGTGACGCCCAGACTGATCGACACGGTGTCGGCGACCGACGAACCGCGATGTTCGATTTTTTCGTTCTGCACGGCCTGCCGCAATTTCTCGGCGATCTCCCGCGCCTGTTGCGCTTCGGTTTCCGGCAGCACCAGCACGAATTCCTCGCCGCCGTAACGAGCCACCAGATCCAGCGAGCGGCGGCTTTGGTCACGCAGGACTTTCCCGACGGACTTCAGGCAATCGTCGCCGGCCAGGTGGCCGTAGGTGTCGTTGTATTGTTTGAAAAAGTCGATATCGCCGATGATCAACGAACACGGCTGCTTTTCCCGGCGCATATGCCCGAGGATAATCGGCAATTGCTGATCGAAGTAACGCCGGTTGTAGACCTTGGTCAGACCGTCGCGGAACGAAAGATCGACCAATTCCTTGTTCATACGGGCCAGCTCGCCGGTCTGCGATTCGATCGTGCCGATCATGCCGTCGAAAGCCTTGGCCAGTTGACCGATTTCGTCCATGCGCTCCATGTCGATCCGCGCCGCATAATCGCCCTTTTCCTGGATGTATTTCGTGTGCTTCGTCAGATGGGAAATGGGATTGAGCAGCATGCGATCCAAAATGAAGATAATCAGCAACAAGGTAACCAGACCGATCAGCCAGGAAAACAAAAGGGCGAAGCGGATCGTCTCCATGCCTTCGCGGGCGATGTCACGAGGAAAGGACGTCCGGATGATGAACGCGTCGTTATCGTCGATATCTTTAAAGGCGGCATAGATGTTCAACAGCTTGTTGGACACCTTTTCGAAAGGATTGATTTCCCCGGCGTCGCGCTGCGCCAATACCCGATCGATTTCGGCTTTATGCGTCAGATCGCCCACGGGCAAAATGATAAAATCCACCTGTGTCTGATCGCTTATTTTTTTTATGCCTTCGTTGGTCAGTAAACGGCCCATGATCAATATTCCATGCGACGGGCCCTCGTTTTCACTATTGAGAATGGGACGAACCGCAATCATCATCGGTGAATTGTCGTTCATCCAGATTCCGGTTACTTTCACATCACCCCAGGGTTCCTTTTGCGCGGGATCAATATACAATGAACTGCCAAGAGGCAATTCATCGAGGTTGAAATCGCCGGGGGCCAACGGTTGCTCGGTTTTTAAATCAATTGTCTTTCGATAAAAAGATTTGCCGCTCACATCGAAATACTGAATCAGATTCAATCGCGCATTGATTAACGTGGTGTCGACTAAGTTGCCGTTTATATAATTTTCGTTGCGATCTTTCATGAATTGAACAGTATCATTCCAAGCGGCCCAATCATGGCATAACTCATCCAAATGTTTGATTTCATTCTGGATTGCCAAAATTGAGCGATCGAGGTTCTGCTTGGCTTCCACTTGCTCCAGGGTGATGAAACTGGGAAAAACGATGTACTGCTGGACAGCGAAAAACAGAGCTTCAAAAATGATAATCGCCACAAAAATTAAAAGGAACGTTTTCTTTTTAATCGACATAGTCCTCCCCGTGCAACAAAACAGTATAAGCGTTCCATTTCAAGTTAGTATCGGCTTTTTTCCGGAAAGATTACACTTGTTTTTTGCATCTTCATTCCTTTCTGGAAGAAAAGGTCCATTGCTTTTATCTCGCTGACAATCATTTTCGTTTGCCATATATTATCATATGGTTATCGTTTTTTGCCACCCTTGGATTGAAATCGTCGCTCATCGGCTGACGTCGCCCGCCGATCGACGCGGTCCTTGTCGATGATCGAAGATTTTCATCCCCTCGCTCCCCCTTCTGTCGCAACCATTCCCGCCTCAAATTCCCAAAAAATTAAATCCAGGTACAATGGCGCTTTTCCGATAAATATCACGAGGGGGATCGTATAGCTCGATTGAGCCCAAAAAAAAATTTCCCAGGGGAAGTGCTAATGAAACTTCGCAATCGGTTATTGATATATATCATTTGCAGCATGACTCTTGCCACGCTCCTGTACTATGGGGTTTTTTACTTCTTCGTCTACTACAGCTACCAGAATCTGGAAGATGAACTGGCGATTCGAAATTTAAATCGAAGCGCAGCGGCATTGCAGCGCGAAATTGAACAGTTGAGCATTTTCGTTCGAGATTGGGCGACCTGGGACGATTCATGCCAGTTTCTTATCGATAAAAATGAGAACTTTATAAAATCCAACCTTAGCCAGGTTACCTTTGCGAACAATAAAATTGTATCAATATATTATTATGATAATAATGGAAAGCTTGTATGGGGCAGATCCTACGATAGTGAATTCAAAATGGAAATCCCGTTGCCGATGTTGGACGCCCCCGACCAACGGGCGATAGCCCCTCTGCTTCGTCATAATGATATCGATGACTTCACTTTGGGATTGATGCGGGTTGGCGATAGTATTCTGATGATTGCCTCCTTGCCCATTATCACTTCCGATCGTAAGGGACCCGTCCGCGGTACGCTGGTTATGGGTCGCCTCCTGACCGATCAGGTCGTGGAACAGCTACGAAAACAAACAGAAGTTCAACTCTTGTACTGGCCGATCAACTCGACGCTTCTCCCGCAAGACAAGCAATTCATTCTCTCTCAGCTAACCGAGGCAAATTCCATTCACGTGGAACGCAAAAGCAGTTCCATCCTCAACGCTTATACCGTGCTCAATGACATCTACGGAAAACCCCTGCTGTTGTTGGAAGCGACCACTCCTCGGCACATCACGGCTCAGGGGCGCAATACCTTATATTATACGCTTGGTTTCTTGCTCGCTTTCAGCGTTGTGATCATTGCCATTTTCATCCGCATGACCGATCGCCTGGTCACCAAGCCGCTGGAACAATTGACGCAATCGGTGTTGACCATCGGCAAAACGGCCGATTTGTCCCTGCCCGTCGCCATGGACCGCGCCGACGAAATGGGCGTGCTGTCGCGCGAATTCGACGCCATGAACCACAAACTTTATGAAGCGCAAAGGCGTCTGCTGGATCAGTCCTACTATGCCGGCATGTCCGAACTGGCCACGGAGATCCTGCACAACGTCGGCAACATCCTCACCAGCATCAACACGTCGGTGAACCTGGTGGAGGAAAAACTGGATCAAAGTTCCATCAAAACGCTGCCTAAGGCGGTGGACCTGCTCAACGAACACAAAAACGATCTGGCCGATTTCCTCACCAACGACCCCAAGGGACAACGACTGATAGATTATTTTAATAGCCTTGTCGAGCAAACCGAAGTGGAATTGCTCATTCTCGAGGAAAACATCGACTCGCTGCAGAAAAACCTGGATCACTCGCAGACGATCATGCAATTGCAGCAGGACCACGCGAAAGCGCCGGGATTCACCGAACGGATTTCCCTGGAAGAGCTGGTGGAAAACGCGATTAAAATAAACGAGCACGTATTGGCGCGTGAGGCGATCGACGTCGAGCGTAATTACGAATCGTTTCCGCCCATGCTGGCTGAAAAGCACCGGATTCAGATGATCCTGATCAACCTGACGCGCAATGCCATCTCGGCCTTGATGGAAAAGAAAAACGGCGACCGAACGATTTTATATCGTATCTATCGTCAGTCGCCACAAAGTGTTTCTATTGAAGTCAAGGATACGGGAATTGGTATTGCGAAGCAGAATCTTTCCAATATATTCTCCTATGGTTTTACAACCAAGGAACATGGACACGGTTTTGGCTTGCACAGTTCCGCCAACGCCGCAAAAGCCATGGGAGGCAAACTTAAAGTTGCCAGTGAGGGGATCGACAAGGGCGCTACATTCATTCTTGAAATACCCATTGAGCCTAAATCAAATGAGTAGAGAGGCGATTCAATGAATCGCAGAATTTTATTGATCGACGATAATCAAAACATTCATTTCGATTTTCGTAAGATCTTTGCTTCCGAGCAGGCGAACCCGGAATTGTCAAAGCTTTCTCAACTGTTGTTCGACGATTTTCCCCTGCCCGTCAGCAGCATCGAATTTACCATCGATTCCGCTTATCAGGGGATGGAGGGCGCCGAGCTGGCGCGCCAGGCCCGGGCGGATAACAATCCCTATGCGATGGCCTTCGTCGACGTGCGGATGCCGCCGGGCTGGGACGGCGTGGAAACCGCAAAACATCTCTGGGAAATCGATCCGGATTTGCAGCTCGTGCTGTGCACGGCATTTTCCGATTATTCGTTTCGTCAGATCATTCAGCAATTGGGCGTCACCGACCGTCTGTTGATCCTGAAAAAGCCGTTCGATTTGATGGAAGTTCGCCAACTGGCCATCTCCATTACCGAGAAATGGAATTTGCAACAAACGGCCAGACAAGCGACCATGGAACTGGAGGCGCATCGCGATCGCCTCGATTCTCTGGTGCACGAGCGCACGTCTGAACTTGAACGCACCTACGACGAACTGAAAAAAGAAACCTCGGAACGCGAGCAGATAACCCACCAACTGCACAACAACGAATTGCTCTTCCGGTTGTTGACCGACAACATGAACGACCTGGTCGCCATCACCGACGCCAAGGCGGTATTCACCTACGTTAGTCCGTCCTACGTCGCCGTCCTCGGACATGAGCCCCGGCAGTTGTTGGGAAAATCCTTTTACTCGCTGATTCATCCGGACGACCGCCAGCAGGTCTTCGAAAAGCTGCAGGACGGCGACCATCTGCGCGATTCTTCCTCCGCCGTCTATCGCATGCAACATCGGGAAGGACACTACCTGTGGTTTGAAACCATCGGGCGTATCGTCGGGCATGAAGGCGATCTGATGTTCGGCGCCGTTTTCAACACGCGCGAGATCACCGATCGGATTCTGGCCGAGGAAAAAGCCGCATTCACCCGCCAGCGCATTCAGCGACAGCAACGGGCCATCGTGAAGATTCTGACCGGCCAGTCGCAGTTCGAAGTGGGATTCCTCGATTCGGTGCGCAAAACGTTGGAAATCGCCACCAAAGCCTTGCAGGTCGAGCGCAGCGGGATTCTGTTGTTCACCGAAAACCGGGAAGAATTGCAATGCATCAATCTTTTCGATTCCGCGACCAACAGCCATTCCAAGGGACTGACGATCAACGTTCACGATTGTCCCAATTACTTCGCGGCGGTGCAGAGCAGCCGGGCGATCGACGCCACCAACGCCCGTGAGGATTCGCGAACCAGGGAGTTATTGGAAAGTCTGTTGATCCCCAATAATATATCCTCGCTCTTGGATGCCGCGATTCGCTCGCACGGCGACGTGGCCGGCGTCGTCTGTTTTCAGCACACCGGGACGCCGCGCAAATGGGAACCAGATGAAGTCACCTTCGCCGGCGAAGTGGCCGACTACTTGTCGCAAATCCTCATCATCAACAAACGAAAACAGGCGGAAAACGCGCTCCGGGAAAGCGAGGAAAGGTTCCGCACGCTGCACGAGGCGTCGTTCGGGGGCATCGGCATTCACGACAATTTCATCTTGCTCGACGCCAATCGTTCGCTGTGCCGGATGATGGGCTACTCCTATCGGGAGTTGATCAATACCAACGTCCTGCGTTTGATCGCGCCCGAATGGCGGGAAATCGTTTCTCAACACATCGAAGAAAAATTACAGAAACCCTACGAAGCGACCGGCATGCGCAAGGACGGTTCACTGTTCCCGTTGGAAATTCAGGGCCGCTCGTTGCCGTACCAGGGGCGCATCGTCAATGTTACCGAATTCCGCGACATCACCGAACGGGTCGAGGCGGAAAACGAACGCACGCACCTCGAAGCGCAGTTGCTGCAATCGCAAAAAATGGAAGCCATCGGGCGTCTGGCCGGCGGCGTGGCGCACGATTTCAACAACATCCTGACCGGCATCAACGGCTACGCCGAAATTCTCCTGGCCAATCTCGACCCCAACGATCCGCTGTACAGCGACATCGAGGAAATCCTCCGCGCCGGCAAGCGGGCCACGGAATTGACCAACCAACTGCTCGCCTTCAGCCGCAAACAAGTCACGCATCCGAAGATCATTCAAGCCAACCAGATCATCGCCAACGCGCAAAAAATGCTCGCCCGCATCATCGGCGAGGACATCGACCTGGTTTTCCGCGAGGATCCGGAACTCTGGCCGATCATGATGGACCCCTCGCAGCTCGACCAGATTCTGGTGAACCTGTCGGTCAATGCGCGCGACGCCATGCTGCACGGCGGTAAACTGATTATTGAGACGAAAAATATTGTCATTCCGCCGCAGGATGCGCGTTTTCATGACAGCCGGGAGAACGGGCAATACATCTGTCTCAGCGTCATCGACACCGGCCACGGCATGGACGAGGAAACCAAACAGCACCTCTTCGAGCCCTTTTTCACGACCAAGCCCAAAGGCAAAGGCACCGGCCTGGGCCTGGCCACCGTGTACGGCATCGTCGAGCAGAACGACGGCATCATCGAGGTCGAATCGACGATCGACAAAGGCACCGAGTTTCACCTCTACCTGCCCCGCGCCGGCGAAGCCGTCGAAGACGATTATGTCGAAAAGCCATCGCTCACCATTCCCACCGGCAACGAAACGATCCTGCTCGTCGAGGACGAGGATATGGTGCGCAGCCTGGCGAAAAAGATTCTCGAAATGCACAACTACAAAGTGCTGGAGGCGTCCGGAGCGGGCGAAGCGCATTTCATCTGCCAGAACGAATTGGAGAATATCGACCTGCTGCTCTCCGACGTGGTCATGCCGCGCATGAGCGGACAGGATTTGTATCACATGCTGCGCAAGAACAAACCGCAATTGAAGGCGGTGTTCATGTCTGGCTACACCGAAGACGCCATCGCCAGCCACGGCTCGATGGAACCGGGGACCTGGTTCATCCAAAAGCCGTTCACCATTGAGTCGCTCGCCCGGAAGGTGCGTGAAGCGCTCGACACTTGACCGGCGCCGTCAATCGCCGGCGACCGCATCCCGCACCGCAAACAGCAACGCGCTCCAGTCCTCGGTCGATAATTGCCCTTTGTGCTCGCCCAAACGCAGAATCACCAAATCCCTGCTCGGGCTGATGAACAGATACTGCCCCAAGTGGCCCGAGGCGCGGTAATCCCCCGTCTCCCGATCCATGATCCACCAGCCGTACTGATAGAACCACGCGCTGCCTTGCGTTTCGTCGATTTTCGTGGAGTCGCGCACCCACTGCCGGGGGACGAGCTGTCGCCCGTTCCATTCGCCTTCGTGCAGGTACAAGCGGCCGAATTTTAGAAAGTCGATCGCCCGCGCGCTGAGGCAACAGAACGTCTTCTCGACGCCCCCGGGTCGATCCGTGCTGTACAGGCCGCCGTATTGCATGCCCAGCGGTTCCCACAACCGCTCCTGCATGTAGGCGGTAATCGTCTTTCCGCCCAACGCCCGCGTCAGCGCCAATCCCAATAACTCGTTTTCGCCGCTTTTGTAAGAATAGCGGACGCCCGGTTTTTCCCGTAGCGTCAGGGCGAGGCAATCCTTCACCAGATGCTCCGAGTAATAAAAATGCGGGTGCAGGCCGAAGGGATTGTCCGACTCGAAATAGTCCATGCCCGAGGTCATCTGCAATAGATGGCGGATCGTCACCTGGTCGTATCCGGCGTCGCGTAGCTCGGGCACGAAGTCGGTTACCGGCTGTTCGACCGATTCGATCAGCCCGTCGGCGATGGCGCAACCGATCAGAATGGACAAAAACGACTTGGCCATTGAAAACGACATCGACGGCGTTTCGCGGCTGTGGCCGTTGTAGTAGCGTTCGGCGATCAACCGATCGTGATGCAGCACCAAAAACGCCAGCGTGCCGTTGTCGGCCAGCACCCGATCCAGTTCGACATCGCGATGGGCGGCGAAGGAAATCGTCTTGGGCATCCGCTCGGGATTCTCCGTCGTCAGCGCAAAGGGTTGCGGCGACGCAAACAACGGACGCGACGAGAAAATGTTGAAGTCGTAAACGCCGGATTCCCCATATTTGACGATCCGCCAAAACGTGCATCCGGCGATCAGGAGAAGAAGCGCGGCTAAGAAAATCAGAGCGATCTTGCGTTTCATACCCCTGCTCCCTTGGTGAATCGGCGGAAATTTACCACAAAAAAACGGACCGCAGGCAAATACCTTGCGGCCCGTCGTTTCGTTGACGAATGGTTACGCGGTAGCCTTGTGATCGTTCTTGTGCGCGTTCTCGGCGGCGTGGAACAACTTGCGGAAGATGATCAAACCCAACGGCGACAGCGCCGCCATGCCGCCGATCCAGATCCACACCCAATAGTGGTTCGGATACGAGGCCGCGCCCTCCGGCGTGTAGGTGGCCACCAGCCAACCCGACATCGGACCGGCGATGAACTTGGCGCCGAAATACGGCAGGTACGACAGCGCGATGTAAGAACCCTCGCGACCGACCGGCGCGATTTCGGCGGTAAACTGCATCAGCCGCGGCGACCAGATCGACTCGCCCACCGTAAAGGTGAAGATGAACACGATCAGCGTGAAGAACACCGGCTGCTGCATTTCCGCCGGCACTTTCAGCCAGCGGTTGAAGATCAATTCGGCGAACCAGGTGTTCATCCACGGCGAGAAAATCTCCGCCGGCATCGTGGCGATAAACACCGACACCGCCGAAATGGTGGTGCCCACCACCATCATTTTGTACGAGCTGATTTTCCGCGTCAGGTAACCGACCAGCGGCACCAGGAAGACGATCATCGTCGGGTTGAGCACGCCGTAAATGTTGCCGATCTTCACGCCCTCGCCCAGCACGCGGATGCCGTATTTCGGGAACGTGTAGTGGAAGTGATAAAACACGAGCCGTACGAAAACCAGAATTCCCAACATGAACAGGAAGTACCAAAAAGCCTTCTCCCGCACGGCCTGTCCGAAAATATTGCCCGTGTCGCGGACGGCGTTTTTGATCGTCTGCGTCGCCACCGAAAAGGTCGAACCGTGCAATTCTTCCCCTTTCGGATCGATCACGACGCCCTGTTCCTCGGTCATGCGCACGCGATCGCGCATCAAAATAATGAGAATCAGGTTGGGAATCGAAAGGAAAAAGCCGACCAGGAAGATGATCTGATAGGTCGAGAAGTGAACGGCCCCGAACGAGGCGCCGGCATGCTCGCCGAAAATCCCGCGGACCGTATCGAAAATGATGCCGCCCAGCGCCCAACCGACGTTCATCAGCGTGTAGAACAGGGCGAAGCCCATCGCCGTTCCTTCTTTGGTTGTAAAGCGCTTGATGCCGACCGAGAGCACCGGACCCATGATGCCCACGCCCAACGCCAACGGAATGAACCCGAAGATAAAAGCGATCCAGAAATTGCTGGTGAACGGCATGACGATACGCGAAATGATCAACACGATCGTGCCGATCAACAGCGTTTTTTTGATGCCGATCGCATCGCAAACCGCGCCGACGAAAATGGTCGTCAGCGTCAGGCCCATCGACCAGAAGCCGATGAACGAACCGGCCTCGATGTCGCTCAGCCCCACGTCCGAAGACAAATACAGCACGAAGCACATGTTCGTCGCGCCATAGGCCGCATACTCGATGATCTTGGTGATGAACAAGATAAACAATTCGCGCGGACTGCCCCAGAGCCCGCGAATATAGTTGTACAACAAGTAGACGAATGCGCCCCCGAGGGCGATGCCCACGACCCAAATTGCCAGATTGAGTTTGTCCATGTGCAGTCCCGTGTGATGGTTGGCGGTGGATGGTTTTCTTCCAGCCCCGAATTTGCCAAACCTTAACATAGAACTATCGAAAGAAAAACACCTTTTTTCTTCGAGGGTTCCGGTCAAATCGAAAATAAAAAGCCGTTGCGCCGTCGGCAATCAAACCGTGTTTTCCGCCGTTCATCGTTGGAATTGTACCTGCGAAGATTCAATGTGTGACATGCGATCCCGGCTCGACTCAAGTATCGCTATGAATCTCGTCTTCAATAATATCATTGTTATCGTCTTTCTATTTGTTTATAAATATATCATCATTCGAAAATCGGAGGCGGGCAATGACACTATTCAACTTTTTAATCTACATCGTACTGCCGGGTGGCTTCGGTGGTTTTGTTTTCGGCCTTTTTTCAAAAACGCAGCTCATTCTGAAACTCCCCTGTAAAAAGAAAAGCAAGAAAAACACGGAGAATGGGGAAATCGAATGCAGCGCAACCTGGCCCACCGGATTCCTGGGGGATATTTCTGTCGGCATCGCGGCGGCGATCGCGATTATCCTTTTTTACCGACTGTTTGGGCTGGAGAATATCTTCGTGGTAAAAAGTCTCGACACCAATACATTGATGATGATCATGTCCATTTCGGTAATCGCCGGATTCGCCGGTAAAAAAATTCTCGATGCGCTGCTCAACAAAATTCTCAAGCAAGTCGAAGATTTGAATATGAAGATATCCGAGGTTAAAACCGAAAACGAAAAGCAGATGCAAAAAAACGAGAAAGTCTTGCTGGGCAAGATGTTCATGGATTACGGCAAACACCTGGGAACGACTCAAGCGGCGCAGGAGCCATTTTCCCTGGCGCGCAAGGCATTCAATGAAGCGTTGTCGATCGATCCCAACTTCGAGGTTTCCCAAAAAGGCTTGGAATTGATCGAAAAGCTGGAGAGTTCCCCGAAATAAAATACCGGAGCATTGTCGCCGCTACGCTCCCTCGATTTCCATCACCCATTCCGGCAGACCGAAATACTCGCTGATTTGCTCGCGCACAAAGGCAAAGCCCACTCCCTCGTAAAACGCGATGCCGTTGCGGTTGTCGCGAAACACGTTGACCGTCAGCCGCTCGTACATGCCCCGCGCGTGATTCACCAGCGCCCGGCCGATGCCCTGGCGATGATACGCCGGATCGACGAACAGTCCGCCGATGTGCTCGCCGATCAGCGCGATGAATCCGACGATCTCCCCCTCGTTTTCATACAACCACTGCCGCGCCTCGGGGATGGCGTGCTCGATGATTTCCTGCCGGTCCTTCGCCAGTTGCTCCTCCGATAAAAACGGATGCCCCACCCGCGATGCGGCCAGCCAGATGTCCATCACACGCCCCAAATCCTCGTCCCGATAATCGCGAATCATTTGTATTCTCCGTCAGTTGTGGGCCGATTATGCACACTTTCGGTAAAATCGGCAAGAAACCTTGCAATTTGGTTGTCAGTCGTTAAGATGCCCGCACGCGAAAACGACCTTTACGGAAAGGAAACCGAAAATGTTGAAAAAGAGTTCCTTGATCTTGTTCACGTTGCTCGCTTTTACCTTGTCGCTGCATCTGATCGCTTGCGAAGAGGACTGCGAGGATTGTGACTGCGATTGTGACGACGACGACGATAGCGCCGACGATGACGATGATGACAACAACTACAACTCGTGCGATCCCAACCAGGAATGCGTCAACTGGTACGTCTCCTGCTGGGGCGAAGCCTTCTCCAGCTACGCGGCCGATTTCTGCGGCGTCTACCAGACTCAATTCAACCAGTATTGGGATACCAGCAACGCTTGCGTCATCAACGCCGAATGTGAATTTTTCGGCTGCCTGCAAGCCAACCTCACCGATTGCATCGGCACGGATCAGACGCAGGTGCAAACCGAAATCGACGCCTGTTGGATGGTCTTCGAAGCGACCGCCAACGCCTGCTGATATCGGGATGTTCGTACGGCGTCGGATTCCTCTTGAGGTCCGGCGCCGTTTCCGGTATACGAAATGACGTACCATCATTCGAATAACGGGAAAACGGAGAAAGCAATGTCTGCCTTTCACCGCCATAACTGAGCGTTGATCCGTAAGGCCGGTCCGGTCTTTCGGTCAGATTTTGCTCGGCTTCCCGTTCCCTCCGCTTAGGGCGCTTCCCGATCGGACGGCGGCGGGGGCCGTCAACCGATCAAGGAGGTGCTCGATGTCCGCTGATTATCGTCCGATGTGGCAGCAACTGGGACTGGACCTGAACGCGCACGACGCGCTGCTTGGCGTGCTCGGCCAGGCATACCAGGAGATATTCCTTTCCCAGGAAAATCGCCCCGAGAACATGGCCTATTTCGATTTCGTTATGAGCGAAGTGCACGGCCTGCGCATCAAGGAACTGATGGACGCCAAGGCGGAAGGCCGCAAGGTGTTCGGCAGTTTCTGCGTTTTCGTGCCCGAGGAATTCGTGCTCGCCGTCGACGGCGTCTTGGTCGGCCTGTGCGCCGGCGCGGAATTCGGCTTCGCCGAGGCCGAAAAACTGCTGCCCACCAACACCTGCGCGTTGATCAAAAGCTTCCTGGGCTTCGGCCTGACCAAGGTGTGCCCCTACCTCGCGGCTTCGGATCTCGTTGTCGGTGAAACGACCTGTGACGGCAAAAAGAAGGCCTATGAAATTTTCGCCGATTACGTCAATCAACTCTACGTCATGGATCTGCCGCAGAAGAAAACCGGTGAAGGACGAGCCCTGCTGCGCGGCGAATATCGCAAGTTCATTACCCAGGTCGAAGAGGTTAGCGGCAAAAAAATCACCGTCGACAACCTGCGCGAAGCGATCAAAACGGTCAACGCCAAACGACGGGCGATGCAGCGCCTGGCGAAACTGCGCGCCGCCGATCCGACGCCGATTTCCGGCCTCGACGCGCTGCTGGCCAATCAGGTGTTCTTCTACGACAATCCCCAGCGTTTCACCGCCTCGGTCGAAAAAATCTGCGACGAATTGCAGGCGCGAATCAAAGACAAAGTCGGCGTTTCCACCAACGGCGCGCCGCGCATTCTGGTTTCCGGCTGCCCGATGGCCGTGCCGAACTGGAAAACCTACATGCTGGTCGAGCAATCCGGCGCGGTGATCGTCGGCGAGGAATCGTGCGTCGGCGAACGCGGCACGCAGTTCCTGGTCTATGAAAACGCCACGACGATGGACGAGATGATCGAAGCGATCGTCGATCGCTACTTCGCCCTCGACTGCGCCGTGTTCACGCCCAATCCCACGCGGCTGGATCATATCAAACAAATGGCGGCCGACTACAAAGCCGACGGCGTGATCCATTACAACCTGCAGTTCTGCGGTCCCTACCAGGTGGAATCCGGCCCGGTGGCGGCGCAACTGCTGGATGCCGACATTCCCGTCCTGCGCATTGATACCGATTACGGCATGGGCGACGGCGAACAGCTCAAAACGCGTATCCAGGCGTTCCTTGAGCAAATCGGCAAATAATCGATCCTTCCTTTCCGAGGCCAACCCCGTGTCTGTCCGGCGCGGGGTTTTTCTTTACATTTTCCGTCACTGGATTAATATGCCCCGCAACAGGAGGAACACATCATGGCCGTCAATAAAGAGATGATCGCTCCCTGCGGCATTTTTTGCGAACCGTGTCCCATGTACCTCGCCCAATTCGACGAAGCGATGCGCCTGACGCTCAGCGAACGATTGCAGCGCGATCCGGAATTGTGCTCCTGCGCCGGCTGCCGTCCCACTGCGGGCAGCCCGGCCCCGCTGCTGGGCAAAGTGTGCCCTACCTTTTCCTGTGCCGAAAACAAAGGGCACGAAACCTGCGGCGAATGCGCCGACTTCCCGTGCAACATGCTGCATCCTGCCGCCGATCGCGCCGCGCAATTGCCGCACAACTGCAAGGTTTTCAGCCTGCTCGTCCTGCGCCGTGACGGCGTCGAGCGTTGGGCCGAGCAATATCCCCAGATCGGGCGGCGTTATTATCAGGGGCAAATGGTCATCGGCAGCGGACCGGCGTTGCCCGACGACGAAAAATAAACCTCCCACTCGGAGGAACGTTGAAACTCAAAGACGTTCGCGCGGCGTTGCTGGCCATGCCGTCGCCCGCATACCCGACCGAGGGGCGGATCGACCTGCCCGCTCCCGCACAACGATATTTCGCTTATGCGCTTCACGGATCGGCCTGCCCGCGTGCGGTCGGCCTGCACATGCACGGTGAAATTCGCCCCAATCCCAAGGGCGCTTGGCTGCCGTTCACCGCGCGGCAAATCATCGCGCCCGGTCGCGGCTTCGCCTGGGAGGCGTCGGCCGGTCGCGGCCTGCCGCGGCTGGTCGGTGGAGATTATTACTTCAACAACGAAGCGTGTGTCGCCTTTCGCCTGTGGAACATCCTTCCTGTCGTGCGCGCCGGCGGGCCGGACATCGCCCGTTCCGCGCGCGGTCGTTTGGCGATGGAATCGATTTTTCTTCCCTCCTCCCTGCGGCACGCCGCGTGGGAAACGCTCGATGAACATTGCGCGCGCTGCATTCAGCAAATCGACGGAGAGACGATCGCTTTCGATTTGACGGTCGACGAGCGCGGCGTTCCCCGCCACGTCGACATGCTGCGCTGGAGCGACCAGACCGACGACAAACGTTTCGCCCCGGTGCCCTTTGGCGTGAACATTATCGCTATGCAGCGTTTCGGTGATTGGGAACTTCCCGCGCTAGTCAGCGTCGGCTGGCATCGCGGCGAGGAACGTTATGCGACGGGCGAATTTTTCCGCGCCCGCATCACGGCGGCTGAATTTTTCTGAACGTTATTGTTCGCTTTTAAGCAAGCGCAGATCGTCGAGCCAGACATTCCCCTGTCCGTTGATCACCAGGTTGAGTTTAACCCGCCCCAGTATTTTGCCTTGTGGGACAGTGTAATGCGTTTGCACCGTTTCCCAGTCACTGTTGCCGCTGACGGCATCTTTCTGCCCGCGCGTGACATACTCGCCTTTGGGGCCGAAGTCGCACCACATTTCCAAGTACGCATTCCCCTTCAGGTCATTTGATTTCATTTTCGCCTGATAGATCAGGATGGTCTTTCCCTTGATCGTCGGTTCGGGCTGCACCTCGAACAGCTCGACCGTCATCGGCAGTTTCGCTTCGATCAACAACGCGCCGTTGCCGTCGCTGGAATCCGCCGACACGAAACGCACCACCTCGGGCGTGATCATGCCCTGCGTATTGTCCAGGGGAAAATGTGCGATTTCGACCGAATCGCTCATGCGGTTGCTTTGACAGGCGAGCGCCGCCATCGCCAGCAGCACGATCAGAAAGATCGTCGCGACATGCCTCATGCGATCCACCTCCGGTTTACAGCGAGGCGGCGAACGCCTCCCGCATGCTTCGTTGCACGTGGAGAAAATCGTAATCGATGCGATCGTCCCACACGGTGACCTTGTCCTTGCGCTTGAGCATGAGCTTGGGCGCTTCGACCATCAACGCGGTCAGGTTGCGGATCCACAAAATGCCGTCGGTGCCGGTGATCTCGATGGAATCGTCCGTCGGCGCACCTTCGCTCATCACTTCCAACTCCGGCGAAAACACCATTTCGTGCACGCCGTAACGGCTGTCGGCCTTGAATTTATAGGCCTCCATGCGCGCCCGCGGCCCCTCGTAGGTTTTCACCGCGACGATCGGGCCCATCAAATACTCGATCACTTCGCGCTTGGCGAAGGCCGGATGCGTATCGAACGCCGCCGGTGAAAATTCCCCCGGTTCCAGCCCTGGCCCGAAGCCGCCTTTGCCGCCCAGGTTCGATTTGATGCGGATCACCTGGATCTCGCCGACCTGGTCGTCGTCGAGCAGCTCTTTCGCCTGCCGCGTGAACGGATGCCGCAACAGCGTGTCCATCACGACCAGCTTGACGCCCGATTTCGCGGCCAGACGACGCAACTCCTCGGCTTCCTTTGCGGTCGCCGCCAACGGCGGATTGATCGCGATGTGCTTTTTCCGCGCACACGCCGCTTCGACGATCGGCCGGTGCATCGACAAGGGCATGTGCACGTCGATCGCCTCGACCTCGTCGGCGGCCAGCATCTCCCGCCAATCCTCAAACGTCTTCGCACCGTCAACCTTCTGCCGGTACGCGGCGGTCAGCTCGACGTACTTGAGTTCGCGATAGGCCGCGGCCAGCATCTTCGCCCACGGCTCGACGGCAATCAGTCCCACGCGTACGATTCGTTTTTGTTTGGCTGCCATCGTGCCTCCTACCACAGCGCGCCGCGCACCAGCGCCTTGAACTGCGCGGGCCGCGCCTCGATGATCATCCGGCGCGCCAGCATCGAGCTTTCCGGATCGAGAAAGATTTTCTTCGCATCGCCAAGCACGACGATGTTGAAGTCGTCGGGATTGCGTCGCTCCAAAAACCGGATAATGCGGTTGAGCAGCGCGACGAACCGCGCGTCGGACAAATGCGTGATCAGAAAACGCGCCAGCGGCCAGGCCAGCGCGGCAACGATATTGGCAAATGTTTTCTTCATGATCTCACTCGTCGATTTCCGGCGGAGTCACTTCCCGCCCTTCTTTAGCCGAGCGAATGGCCGCGAAGCAGAACTGCTGCACCGCCTTGGCCTGCTCGCCGGTCAGGAACGGCTCCGTGTCGTTGATGATGCAATCGATGAAATGCCGCGTGGAGTCGATGAAGCTCTGCAGCCAGTCGGACTGCATTTTCTCGTAACAGGTTTTCACTCCGTCGCGGTACAGAATCAGCGAAGCCTCGTCGAGCAGTTGCCCAGTGCAGCGCGTCACCCAGATCACGCCCTTGCTGCCGGTGATCTCCACCCGCTCGTCGGCCGCATAATATTTCGACTTGACGTACAGATGCGGCGAGAACGTCGCGTCGATGCAGCCGACCACGCCGTTTTTCGCCTGCCAGGTGACGATCGCCGGCGAATCGTTGAGTCCGAAGGACCGGTCGATCCACGCGTGCACGCGCTCGACTTCGCCGCCGTAAAACATGCCGATGGAAAATTTATGGTAGCCGTCGTCGTAGATCGTCGGCCCGCCGCCCTTGTCGATTTCCGCCAGCCGCCACAGCCAGGTATTCAGCGGCACGTACCATCCGCCGGCACCGCCCGCGCCCAGGCGAATGCGGATCGACTGTACCTCGCCGATTTCCCCGGCGTCGATCAGTTCCTTCGCCTTGCGATACGGAGGGTAGAACACGAAGTTCTCGATCACCTTGAACTTCACGCCGGCCTTGCGCGTCGCCGCGATCATCTCGTCGCATTCGCGGATGTTCATGCCCATCGGCTTTTGCAACTGAATGTGCTTGCCCGCCGCGGCCGCCTCCAGCACCATCGGATAATGCAGATGATGCGGCGTGTTGATCTCGACCATGTCGATGTCGGGATCGGCGAACACCTCGCGGTAATCCGTCGTCCACTTGGGCACGCCCCATTCGGCGGCGCGTTTTTTCGCCGTCGCCTGCGAATTGGCGCAAACCATGGCCAACTCGGCCCGCTCGAAATCTCGATAGGCCGGGTAATGCAGATCGGTGATGCGCCCCGCGCCGATCATGCCGACTCGCACTTTCTTCAAGATGTGTCTCCCTGGAAAATTCGCCGTATTGTCGCGATTAAATAAGTGACCGTCAAGCAAAGGGCAGCCGCGCCAAATCGACGTTGCCGCCCGACAAAATAATGCCCACGCGCAAGCCGTTTGCGCCGATTTTCTTCTTCCACAGCGCGGCCAGCGGCACCGCCGCCGAAGGCTCGATGATGATCTTCATCCGCTCCCACACCAGACGCATCGCCGTAACGATCGCCTCTTCGCCGACGGTGACGATATCGTCGACGTTTTGCCGGATCGCCGCGAAGGTCAGTTCGCCCAGCGAGGTGCGCAGCCCGTCGGCGATCGTCGCCGGATTCTCCACCGGCAACAGCGTCCCAATGTGAAACGACCGGCAGGCATCGTCAGCCCCCGCCGGTTCGCAGCCGATGATCCGCGCCGACGGCGCCAGCGCGCGACAGGCGATCGCGGTGCCCGAGAGCAATCCGCCGCCGCCCACCGGCGCGAGCACCAGGTCGAGATCCTCCGCCTCCTCCAGCAATTCCACCGCCGCCGTGCCCTGCCCGGCGATCACCCGCGCGTCGTTGTACGGATGCACGAAATGCGCGCCCGTGCGCGCCACGACCTCGCGCAAACCCTCCTCGCGCGCCGCCAGCGTCGGCCGGCAAAAGGTGATCACCGCCCCGTACCCGGCCACCGCCGCCTTTTTGCTGGCCGGCGAATTGTCGGGCATGACGATGTACGCGGGCACGCCGCGATTGCGCGCCGCCAGCGCCAGCGCCTGTGCGTGATTGCCCGACGAATGCGTTGCCACGCCGCGCGCGGCTTGGTCGTCGGTGAGCAGTTGCACCGCGTTGGTCGCCCCGCGCATCTTGAACGCGCCGACCTTCTGCAGGTTCTCGCATTTGAAAAACAGACTCGCGCCCAGTAGGTCGTCGAGGCTTTGGCAGGTCAGCACCGGCGTGCGGTGGATGAACGGTTTGATTCGCTCATGCGCTTGCCGAATGTCATCGACGGTCGGGATCGCCGCATTCATCGCTCAGCAACCACACCCGTCGTCGTCATTGTCATCGTCATCATCATCATCATCGTCGTCGTCATCGTCATCATCGTCCGTCGCGTCGTCATCGATGGCGTCGTCATCGACGATATCATCGTCGACGACATCGTCGTCGCTCGCATCGTCGTCGACGGTGTCGTCATCGACCGGCACTTCCATCCATCCGGCGGTGGCCCGTTCCATCGTCACGCAATGCACCGCCCCAAGCAGTTCGATGAGCACCTCGGAGTCGATGGGAATCACCTGCACATCGCGTCCCTTGGCGGCGTAAAAGTCCTCGTAGACCTGCAACGCGGCATCGTCCATGTCGATGTTGTAAATCGGCACCAGCACCTTGTCATTGAGAATCAGCGAATTGGTGTAGCTGCGAAACACCGTCAACTCGCCATAAATGCTGGAAACCGTGTACTCCGGCGGCATCGGAATACGAATGACGTTGAACGAATTGCCGTCCAGGTTGGTTTCGCCGGCGATCTGCGCGGCCATTTCCTCCAGCGCCGTGTAGTTGTGCGCCCCGGCCTGATACTGCCCGACGATCACATTTGTCTCGTCCAGCAACTTGGCGGACATATCGATGTGCGTGGTCGCTTCATCCTCCAGATGCGTAACCATAATATGCTTGGCGCAGCCCATATAATCGTCGAGCGCTTGCGCCAGATTGGCATAGGGCGTGGTGTGGTTGTGCAGCGCCAAACCGTCCGAGGTGAAACACGTTCCCTCGCCGTCACTCATGTAGTTGCCGCCCTCGAAATTCACGTTCCAGTCATAGGCCGCAATGCCGAACTGCGTAGCCAGCAACCCGGGCACGGCGTCGTCAATCGGTCGCCCCTGGTAGGTCAGATCGACCAACGATTGCACGGTGTCCTCGCCGGCTTCCTCCTCCAGGAAGATCGGACCGTAATCGCGCGTCCAGATCGTCTGGGTGGCCACGGTCAGAATCTCGAAGTTGTCGCCGGTAATGCCCAGCGCATTGAGCGTATTGTTCAGTTGATTTTGTTGCCAGGCGTTATTAACCAACAGAAAAACGGTCACCGCCGGATCGCCGTCAAGCGTCTGGAGCATCTGGTTGAAAGTAACGCGCTCCCGGTCGTATCCCAACTCCACCGGATAATGGATGATCACGCCGCTCATGTGCTCGAACTCGGCCGGCGTGCGCACGGCAGCCGTGGGCGGCGTCTGCGGAAGCAGCGGCCGCAACGGCGGCTCAAACGGTTGGACGCCCTGCTTCCTCAGCACGGCCGCGGCATAGACGAGTCCTTCGTCGTAGGTCAGACCGAGTTCGGCCAGATGTCCGTTGCGCTCCATCAAATTCGCATACACCGCCGGATACGCGGGCAGCGCCAACGGCAGGCCGACTTCGCTTTTATTCAAAGAAGACAAGGCACGCTCCAACGACTGCTGGTCGGCCAGCGCGGGCACCGTCAACAAAGCGAAAATCAAGACGCAAACGACAAGGCGCAAAGGTTTCATTCCACTCCCCCGGCAAATGGTGTGGAGCCAATGGTAGCAGACTTTCACAAACAATGAATAGCGTCAGGGCAGGATCTCGATCGGCGTACCTTCGTTCACCCTGGCCCATAACTGGGCCATCTCGACGTCGGTCAACGCGATGCAGCCGTGCGTCCAGTCGTACCAACGATGGAAGCGCCCGATCCACCCCAGGCCGTTGGACATGCCGTGAATCATGATATCCCCGCCCGGGCTGCATCCCCGCTCGGCCGCCGCGGCCACGTCCCCCGCATCGGGATACGACACGTGAAACGAGCGATAGCAACAACTGTCCGGATTGCGCCAATCCAGCACGTAACTGCCCTCCGGCGTTTTGCTGTCGCCTTGGCATACCTTGTCGCCGCGCGGCCGGCGTCCCAGCGAAATGGGATAGCGCACCAATTCGCGCTCGTCGCTCATCACCGCCAAACGCCGCGCGGACTTGTACACGATCAAATGAGTGACCGGCGCATCGGCGGGAATCGGCCGTACCGGCCAAAAGTAATAGACGATCGCCGCTGCCGGACAGGCCAGCAACACGCCGACGATAATGGCCAATCGTTTCATTGGAGCTTCCCGCGTTGAGTGTCGCTGATGTTTAGGACCGACACGGCGCGAAGAATGTTCCGACTATTTAACATTTCGCAGGCAACGATACACCGCCAGGCGCAGATCGTGCTGACGCGGATCCTCCCAAACGTCGATGCTCATTTTGTTCATCACATAGGCGAAGCCAAGCTGCCGGTCGGGATCGGCGAAACCGAACGAGCCGCCGCAGCCCGGCGTGCCGAAGGCGCGGGGGCTGCTACCGAAGTTGAACGAGGGAAACGGCCGCAGATAGCCGAGTGAATACGCCGCCTCGACGAACATCACGCGATCGCGCGTGCCCAACACCGGCGTGATCGGCGGGGCGGTCAGCACGCGCATTGTCTCCTCTTTCAATCCCAGTTCCTTACCGCCCATGGCGAGACAACCGTACGCCTTGGCCAGCGAGCGCGCCGTGCCGAAGCCGTTGGACGCGGGCATCTGCACGTGACGCCACACCGGCGTAGCGAACTCGACGGGATTATTGATATCGGGATTGCGGAAGGTGCGCGAGGTGATCGACTGCGGATCGATAAACGCCAACACCATGCGCAACGACAAGCGGAACGGTTCAAGGACGGTTTCCAGCGGCTTAAAGCCTTTCATTGCCGCGAGGCGCCGCTCGGGAATGTCGCGCGGCAGACCGATGTAAAAGTCCAGTCCCAGCGGCGCGGCGATTTCCTCCTGAAAAAACTGCCCCAATGTGCGGTGCTCCGGATCAACCCGCCGCAACAACTCGCCTTCGTAGAAACCCAGCGACACCGCGTGATAGCCGTGCCGCGCGCCGGGCTGCCACGCCGGTTTTTGCGCGGCGAGAATCTCGGCGAGCCAATCGTGATCGGCAAGAATCTCCGGCGTCAGCGGCGTGTCGAGACAACACAGCCCGGCCTGATGCGACAGCAGTTGCCGCACGGTGACCTCGGCCTTGCCGTTCTGGGCAAACTCCGGCCAATACTTGGCTACCTTCGCGTCGTAATCGAGCCGGCCGCGCGAATGCGCCAGCGCCAACGTCGCCGCCGCCATGCCCTTGCTCGAGGAAAACACGATCGTCAGCGTGTCCTCTTCCCAGGGCGCTCTGGTCGTTTCGTCGCGCAGCCCGCCCCACAGGTCGACGACCTTCACGCCGCGATGGTACACCGCCACGGCCGCGCCGATTTCGCGCCCCTTGGCAATGTTGTCGATAAACACATCACGCACTTCGGCAAAAGCCGGATGAACCTCGCCATGAACCGCCGCTTCGTGCATCAATCTCTCCCGCTCGTTTTGTGCTTGGTAAGGAAAGTCATTCGAAAATCAGATAAAAATTGTTCAGCCAGTCGTCGAAATTAAAGGAGCCCGGCATCGGGGCGAAAGGACTGGGCGGTCCGGTGATGTCGGCGTCGTTGGCCATGCCCAAGTCACGCGACACTAAATAACCGTAGGTGTAGCCCACGCCGACGCCCTTGTAAACCACCTCGACGCCCAACTCCGAATAGGCATAGCCGGAATAGATGTCGTTGTAGCCGTGAAAACCGACGCCGGACAGCGGCAGCGGAGTTTGCCCCGCGCCCACCGTGAAACGCGCCACCGGCCGCACCACGCCGCCCAGCAGACCGTGGTAGCGATAGGTGATCGACTGGCGCATCATCGCCGTGCCCAGTTCATCGCCGAACAACGCATCCTGCGAGCCGGCATCGAGTACGCCGACGGTCTGCAGCGTATTCGCCCCCCACGCCAATTGATTGTAGTAAATGGTCCATTGCAGCGGTTGGTTCGACCACGGGGGCAGCACAGGCTGCGGCGCATTCGTGGTAATCGCCTGCGTTTCGAACGGATTGTTGGTGAGGGTGATATCCTCGTCGCCGCCGTCGTCATCCTCGGCCAGCGCGACGGTCAAGGGAAGCATCGTCAGCATCAACAAAATGGGGAGCGTTCGCCACATCGCCTCTTCCCGTTTTAGTCTCCAATTGGAACGGTATGAAAAGACGATGCCGCCGTCAAGAAGCGTCGTCAGGCGAGCCTTCGGGCTTCGGCTCCGCCTTCACCACCTTTTTTCGTTTCGGCATGCCCAGAATCTGCGGGAAAAAGCGGTTGATGATCTCGACCATCGGCCAAACGACCAACAGCGTGCCGGCGGTGTAAAAAACCGCCCACAGCGGATCGTGGAAGGTTTCCTTGACGTTGATGCCCAATACCTGTTTGCAGATGGGCAGGAAAATGCCGATTGCCATCACGTGCAAACCCAGGATGGGTAGCGAGTTGACGCCTACCCACTTGATGACCGGCACGCGGTCAATCAACTGCGAGAAGAGAATGAAAAAGCCCACCGCCGCCAATGCCGCCGGGTGGAACAGGAAAAACCGGCCGATGTTGTTGTCCATCATGTGGATCTCGGGATTGATCCAGACGAACACCACGCTGATGGCGAACAGCGCCGCCGCCAGCGGTATCTTTTGCCATAACTTCAGATCCCAGCCCGCGCCCCAGCGTTTATAAAACAAATGCCCCAGACCGTAGTACACGACGATGGTCAGCGCGATGTCCATGTTCCACGGCAGGCGGAACGGCAGGATACGCCCGAGAATAAAGCCGATGAACGAAATGACGAACATCCAGGTGATCAGCTTTTTGTTCGACTTGTACTTCAGGCGCAGCCAATAAAACAGTTGATCGGCGCTGAACAACGCGGTCAAAAACCACAGCGGAATGTTATGCGGAATCAGCGGCGCGGTGCCCCAGAACGTTCCCAGAATCGGAATGAAAATCAGAATGCAATAACCGCCGCGCTGAAACTCCTGGTTCAACGAGACGAAACCACCGGCGAACACCACCCAGAACGCCAGGCTGATGAACGAAAAAGCGAAGTACGGCACGACCAGCCGGCGCACGCGTTTTCTGAAGAAATCCTTGTGCGAGGCGTATTTGCCCGCGTCGAAGAAAAAACCGGAGGCGAAAAAGAACACCGGAATCAGCACCAACTGCAGGTACTTGGAAACCGTGTCGCCCGGTTTGTTGTGCGCATACATGACCATCAACAAAGCCAGACCGCGCATCGTGTCCAGCCAGTCGATTCGCTTTTTCATCGCCCCTCACTTGAACTGCCGACTTCGAATCCGCATAAAGAAATCGCATCCGGTCCCGGAAGTCAAGCAGGAACCGCCCCGCCCCTGGCAACCGGATACACTTTTGCTATGATGTGAATAACCATGATCTTTCCCGGAGGGAACCGATGAACATCACCTGTGTGCATGTCCATGTCAAAGAGGAACGCATCGACGATTTTATCGCCGCCACCATCGCCAATCACGAAGGCGCGATCAAGGAGCCGGGCAACCTGCGCTTCGACGCGCTGCAAAGCGCGGACGATCCCACGAAGTTCATGCTCTATGAAGTGTATGAATCCGACGAGGCGGCACAGGCGCACAAGCAAACGGCGCATTATCTGACCTGGCGTTCGACCGTTGCCGACTGGATGGCCGAACCGCGCGTGGGCAAACCCTACGAGGCGTTGCGCCCGCTGCATCCGGCCGATTGGAAAAGCGGCAAGTAGATATTGCCGACATATAAAATCATGTTAGAATTCCTTTCGGTGCGGGAATAAACCAATCATCTTTGCTTGCGCATCCGCGAAAAGAATCATTGGTAAAGAAATACCTTCATTTGGTGGGGAGTATAAAATGAAGCGTATCCATTCAATTACGGCTTTAATTTCCATCGTTCTTCTTGTCGGCGTAATCCTGGCGACGCAATTATCGGCCGACGACCTCGAACTGCCTTTCCGGGATTTCGAAAGCGACGGCACGTCCGAAAACCTGATCGAGGATGACGGCGGCTTCGAGCAAACGCTGCCGGTGGTTCCCGACAGCTACATCGTTTCGTGCATCGCGCCGAGCCATTACCCGTCGTTTCTGACCGAAATTACGGTCCGTGTCTCCAACTACTTCGGGCAGAACACGCAGATGGCCGTCTTCACCGACGTCGACGGCGACGGCCCCGACGGCGCGCCGGTGTGGACGTCCTCGACGCTGCAACTGCCTCACCGTCAGTGGTACAGCCGCAGCCTGATCGGCCAGCCGGGCATGGACATCCCCATCACCGAAGGTTCCTGGTGCATGGGCTTCAAGCAGCTCGATTTCCTGGTTTTCGAATTGCACGACAGTTCCAGTTCGCATGAACACACGTGGTCGGGCTCGCCGTCGGCGGGATGGCTGAAGCTCGACGCCATTTTCTTTCCCGGCAACGGCGCCTTCCGTGGCGTGGCCTATTACGCGCCCGAGTTGTGCGGCTGCTACATCGACGACGTTTGCTATGCCGAGGGCGATCTGCATCCCGACAACGACTGCCTGGTCTGCGATCCCGACGAGTCGGTCACCGACTGGACGCTCAACGACGGCGCGGCCTGCGACGACAACATCTTCTGCAACGGCGAAGACACCTGTCTGTCGGGCGTGTGCTCGCAACATGCCGGCAATCCGTGCCCGCTCGACGACGGCCTCTACTGCAACGGAACCGAAACCTTCGAGTGCATCGAAGCCACCGACGAGTGCGGTCACACGGGCAATCCCTGCCCGGTCGACGACGGCCTGTTCTGCAACGGCGATGAAACCGCGCAATGTTTCGAAGCCACCGACGAATGCGGCCACACGGGCGATCCCTGCGAAGAGTGGGAAGAATGCATCGAAGCCACCGACGAATGCGTGGAACTCGCCGATGACGACACAGTCGACGACGACACGACCGATGATGATACCGCCGATGACGACACGGCTGACGATGACACCGCCGATGACGACACGACCGATGATGATACCGTCGACGACGATACGGTCGACGATGATACCACCGACGACGATACGGCCGATGACGATACCGTCGATGATGATACCGCCGATGACGACACGGCCGACGACGACACCACTGATGACGACACCGCCGATGACGACACGGCCGATGACGATATCACTGACGACGACACCGCCGATGACGATATCACTGACGACGACACCGTCGATGACGATTCCGCCGATGACGACGAAGATATCGACGACGATGACGACGGCAGCGATTCGATCCTCGATGACGACGACGATGACGACCTGGATCGCGGCGGCGACGACGATGATGGCGGCGGCTGCGCCTGCTGACCGATTAAAAAGAAACGGCCGGCTCGCGATGAGTCGGCCATTTTTCTATCCGCGAAATTCGCTTACCAGGTGGCGGTGACCCTATTGCCGTAGTGGTCCGACAGCCGCGACTCCACCTCGTCATCGTCCACCGTCAGCATGATCGGCTCGGTAAAAACACGCTCCGCCGCGAAATCCGGCGTACCGAATCCGCCGAAGAACAGGTGGTCGATGATCGTATCGTTCGTGTCCTCGTCGTTGAGCGGATTTTCCGAACAGTATGTGCACAGATCCGGATGCTGCGCCACGTACGGATCGGTCATCCCGGCGGCGATCAACGCGGCGTAGTTGGCCGGAAATTCATCCGGATCGCCCCCGACGCCCGGTCCGTTGTTGAAATCGCCCATCAACACCACCGGCTCGCCGTCCGACGTATCCTCGACCCAATCCAGCAACGCGTCGATCTGCGCCGCCTGTTCGGCCTCATAGGACGGATAATCGCCGTTGTAAGGCAAAATACTGATCGCCGCGGTCAGGTGCGTGCAATACAAATGAACCGGCCCGGATTCAGTCTGCACCTTGGCGTGCAGCGCCACGCGCACGGTGAGGAAGAAATCGAGTTGCAGCATTTCGGTGTCGGTCAGTTCCAGATTCGACGCCAGAATCAATCCGTTGGACCCGGTGTACGACAACGGCGGCGGATTCGGATTGGTGCAGTAATCGACCATGTCGTCGAAGGGCTGGTCGATCTGGCTGGCCAGACACTCGATGCAGTCGAAGCCGGTCAAGATCAGCGGCAACAGGCAATTGTCGATCACGCAATCCAGGAGACCCTCGACCTCGTTGACGTCGCAATTGGTTTCCGCACAGGAAATCAGGTTGTCCAGATCGCCGCAGCGCGCTTCGCTTTCCGGCGGCTGGTCGGCGAAATCCTCGATGCTGTTGTGCTTGTAAATGTACGGCAGCACGTCGGCCAGCGCGTCAACCATGCCGTCACGATCGTCCTCGTACCAGACCTCCTGCAGGCACAGCGCGTCGACGTCAAGTTCCGGCACCGCCTCGTAAAGCTCGGGCAGGCGCTCCTCGGCCAGCGGCACGAAACCGTAGGCCAGCCCCGCGTTGTAAGTGGCGAAGGACATCGTTGTGCTCGTCGGCGTCGTATCGTCATCGTCGTCGTCGATGTCGTCGTCGGCCGTGTCATCGTCGGTGGTATCGTCATCGACCGGCGTGCCGTCGTCGTTGTCGTCATCGTCATCGTCGCCGCAGGCGAGCGGCATCATTGCCATTATAATAACTAAAATTAACAGAACAAAACCATGGTTAGTTTTCATGACCTCCTCCCATTTTTTATGTTCTTCGGATTCCTGCCCCTTTACTCTCCGACAAATCACGGCGCTTGGCAACTGGGCAAGCGAAAACGAGCTGTCCGATTCCTGTTGAAATTGAACCAGTTATGCATTAAAAATGCGCGAAACCGATCACCCGTGGAAGGGAAAAATGGCGAGCGTACACACCACCGAACGAGACTACTACATCGATTTCGCCAAGGGCATCGCGGTGTTCATCATGGCCTGGGGCCACACCATGTATTACACGCAGTGGCTGCCCCATAACACCGTCGAATACGCCTTTCTATGGGCTTTTTCCGAACTGAGCATGCCGATCTTCGTCCTGGCCTCGGGGATGAACGTGGTCAGCCAGGTCAAGCGGATGAAGGCCGATTCGTCGTGGCGGCCCACCCTGGCCTTCCTCGGCTCGATCGCCTGGCTGTTTATGCTCGGTTTCATTTACAACATCAACCGGCGCAGCCTGGGCCTGATGGACCTGTTCCACATGGTGGCCATGGGCACCGCGCTGGCGTTCATCGTGTCGCGTCGCGAGTGGCCGACCTGGTCGATCATCGGCCTTTCGGCGGGCATCTTCGGCGTTTCGGCCGTACTGAGCCTCGACGCCATTCCGATCAGCACGGAAATTCTGAAAAACTTCGACTACACGCGTTTCCTCAAACGGCCGAGCGATCCGTTTATCGCGCAGGCGGTGACCAACATCACCATGGGCGAATTGAAAAAGAAGGCGGTGCTCGAATTTCCCTTGTGGCGGCGTATCTTGCACATCCACTTCGCGCTGATTCCCTGGGCGGGATTTTTCCTGACGGGCGTGGTGCTCAAGCGCCTGCGCAACACCATGTGGGAATGGGTGCTGGTCGGCGTTTCCCTCGCTCTGTTCGTGGTAACGTTCCTCACGCTGCCCACCTTCGTGCCCGTCGACGATTTCGGCTTCTACCAGCGCAGCCGCGCCGATTACATCGCGCGTTTGCTGTTCACCGGCGTGCTGGCGATGGTCTTGCTGTCACGTTACTACCACCGGGCCAAAGGGGCTTTCGCCAAAGCGGCGGAACTGGCCGGGCGCGAATCGTTCATCTTTTTCGTCTGCCACTGGGGCGTGATCTGGATCTCCGCCAGCTTCTCGAACATCTTCTTGCACAACTTCAATTACTGGAAGGTCTGGGTGATCCAGATTCCGCTGAACCTGTTCCTGTCGTATAAATTTACGCAACTCATGGCCTGGTGGCGCGACAAGACGATCATCAATCCGGGCTATGCGAAAACCTGGCTGAGCATCCTGATCATCTGCGCCCTGATCGCCGTGCGGGCCGACGCGCGCGGCAACATCTTTTTACTTAAAGTATTCAGCTTCCCCGCTTCGGTCGCCGTGGCGATGGTCTGGCCGGTCGGCCGCAACTTCATTCGCGGCCTGGTCTATCGTCGGCAGATCAACGCCGCTAAAAAGGCCGCCGAATAACCTGAAGTGTATCCAGCCCGCTTGTAAGTGATTGCATTAGTGATCCTTTTTGTGTAATCCTTCCCGAAATTTCTATGAGATGGAAGGATTCATGGCTGCCGTTCACACTACCCAACGCGACTACTATATCGACTACGCCAAGGGCGTCGCGGTTTTCTTCATGGCCTGGGGCCATACGATGTACTTCACGCAGTGGCTGCCGCATCAGACGCTCCATTACGCCTTGCTCTGGGCGCTCACCGAATTGAGCATGCCGATCTTCGTGCTGGCCTCGGGCATCAACGTGGTCAACCAGGTCGAGCGGATGAAAAGCGACACCTCCGCCCGCCCCACCATCGCTTTTCTGGGGTCGATCGCCTGGCTCTTCCTGCTCGGCTTCGTCTACTGCATCAACCGGCGCAGCCTGGGCCTGATGGACCTGTTCCACACCGTCGCCATGGGCACCGCGCTGGCGTATATCGTCACGCGCCGCCAGTGGCCGACCTGGGCGATCGCCGCCGTGGCCTTCGGCATTTTCAGCGTGGGCGCGGTGTTGAGCGTCGACGCCATCCCGGTCAGCAGCGATCTGCTGAGGAACTTCGACTTCTCGGGCTTCCGGAATCGCCCGCAGAATCCGTTCTTCGCCGACGCGGTGACCTACCTCACCATCGGCGAGATCAAACGCCGGGCGGTGCTCGAATACCCGCTGTGGCGGCGTATTCTGCACGTTCACTTCGCGTTGATTCCCTGGTCGGGCTACTTCCTGCTGGGCGTGTTGCTCAAGCGCATCGAGCGCACCAAGTGGGAATACGTGCTGCTGGGCGGCACCTTCTTTTTGTTCGCCCTGACCTTCTTCGCCTTTCCGCGTTTCGTGCCGCTCGACGATTTCGGTTTCTTCCTGCGCAGCAAGCCCGATTACACCGCCCGGCACATTTTCACCGGCCCGCTGATGATGATTCTGCTGGCGCGCTATTACAAACAGGGCGTCTCCAAGCTGGCCGTGGCGGCGGAGCTGGCCGGCAAGGAATCGTTTCTTTTCTTCGTCTGTCACTGGCTGGTCATCTGGAGTTCGGCGACGATCTCCAATATCTTCCTGCACAACATCAGCTATTGGTACGTGTGGGCGGTGCAGATTCCGCTGAACATTTACCTTGCTTACAAACTCACTCAGCTCATGGCGCTCTGGCGCGACCGTACGATCAACAAGCGCTATTACATTCCAATGTGGTTCGGCATCATGTTCATCGGCGGATTCCTGGCTTTGCGGGCCGACGCACACGGCAACATCTTCCTGATGAAGGTGTTGAGCTTCCCCGCGTCGATCGCCGTGGCGATGGTCTGGCCGATCGGACGCAATTTCATTCGCGCCCTGGTCTATCGCAAGCAGATTGCCGCGATGAAAAAAGCGGCCAAAGCGAAAAAGGCGGCCGAAGCCGCCTGATGGACCGGGCACAACCAAAATGATTGTCCCTTTTCCGGATGTTGTATCCGCGATTCGGTGGCACTGATACGCCGAACGCAGTGAGGCTTATCAGTGCCTGCCATGAACACTGATAAACTCGTTCGCCTTGCTCGCTCGTGTATCAGTGCCACCGCGTCTTGGTCAGGCTGTTTCGAGGAAACAACCAAAAATGAAAAAGGCGGCCGAAGCCGCCTGATTCATCACCAAGCGCCGTCCGCCGGCTCGCGACGGACGGCTTTCTTGGCCGCTTGTTTTTTCTTCTCCTCCAACCGCTTTTCCTTGGCGGCGCGCGACGGCTTGGTCGGCTTGCGCTCGACCGGCACGAAGTTCAACTCTTCGAGCTTCGCCGCCAGGCGCTCGTACGCCACGTCCAGGTTGCGTGCCTGGCTGCGGCGTTCGACGGCCGTCACGATCACGCCGGACGGCAGATGGCGCAGCCGCACGGCCGTTTCCCGCTTGTTGCGATGCTGACCGCCCGGGCCGGTCGCCTTGAAAAACTCCACCTCGACTTCGCGTTCCAGCGTTTCACGGTCGGTGGCAAAGGGTTCGTTCATTATTTCGTTTCGCCATCCCAAGCGAAGACGAAGTCCAGTTCGGTATCGCCTTCGATCAAAATGTTGTTGCAATACTCCAGGTGGTCGTCGACGTTGATCATGGCCAGGTTCATCGAGCCTTCGTTCACCGGCAGACTGTAATAGCCCGTTGCATCCCAAATGATCGAAGTGATGAACATGAACGGTTCGCTTTGGTCGGAACTGGTGATGTGTTCCAGCGTGTTGGTTCCCATGATCGTCGTCGGCACCGCCGGGGTCACGCCGTCGCTCATGAAAATGTTGCCGGTCAGATGATGCATCGTCAGATTGAAATTCTGCGTCTGTTTGTCTTCGCTAAGGGTGATTTCGGCGAACTCCTCGTCCTCGATAAAGAAGTAGGTGTCAAAGCCGATGATGGCGTCCATCGACATGGTCAGCGTGTAGCTGCCCGGCAAGGCGGTGACCGAATAGCTGCCGTCCGAGTCCATTTCGCCGTAATACTCGATGCCGTACTGATCGACCAGATAAAGGTCGCCGAACACGAACAGCGAACTGAAGAACAACAGCGGCGTCGTGTCGTTGATCGTGATCGTGCCTTCCAGCGTGGCCGTGGTGCCCACGAACTGGTAATCATGCGTCAGGGTCTCGCTCACGACAACGCCCGCTTCGCGTTCGCGAACCAGGTCTTCCTCGTAATACGGATTGTAGTACAGGTCATACGTGCCCGCCGGCAGCATCAAGTTATAGACGCCGGTCTCGTCGGTGTAGTTGTACGCCTCGAAGGTCGCGCCGTCGGCCACCGATACGGCCTTGACCAGCACATCCTCCAGCGTCGCGCCCTCCGGATCGGTGATCGTGCCGGTGACTTCGATCAACGGAACCTCGATCAACACATTCTCCTTGGTCGGTGCGGTCACTGTAATCTGCTGCGTGTCG
>Ga0116164_10000061_pt1 | contig 102814 bp, 73 predicted proteins | sample AD_UKC109_MetaG_FD_89888 | JGI IMG/M metagenome (GOLD analysis project Ga0116164, IMG submission 89888) | Active sludge microbial communities of municipal wastewater-treating anaerobic digesters from Hong Kong - AD_UKC109_MetaG | ecosystem: Engineered > Bioreactor > Anaerobic > Digestate... | reverse complement strand
GAATCACTCCGGTATTTTATGGACTACCCAGGGTGACGGTACTTTTGCCAATCCAAATGTTTTCCCCGCCATTTACACCCCGGGACCAATGGATATCGCAAACAGCGGTACAATCGTTACCCTGACTGCATTTCCAATAGCACCCTGCACAGTACCTGCCACAAAAAATGTTACCTTATCCATCCAACAATTACCCAAAATATTGTCGTTCGGCCCAAATACTGATTTTGCCTGTAGCGACAGCTATCTTCAACTTAATGCAGATGTTCAGGAATATACTCAGCTATCCTGGTCAAGAATTGGCGATGGCACTTTCAGTGCAACCAACATTCCAAATCCAAAGTATTACCCGGGGCCAAATGACCTGACCAACGGTTACTTTACCCTGACCCTGTATGCAGCTCCAAAAACCTATTGCAGCACAGGCACTTCCGAAAGCAAAACCATTGAAATTATTGACAACCCCTCAGTAGAAATCCTGACCATCTCAGGTCAACATGTTTGTTCATATCCGCCGTTTGAAATTCAGGCCATTGCAGAATCATATCAGGAAATTCTGTGGACCAGCAATGGTGACGGCTCTTTTGCAAATCCAAATGAACTTATTACCGCATATACTCCCGGTCAGAATGATGTTTCAACCGGTTCAGATATCGAATTAACCGTGCTTGCCTCCCCGATTGCTCCCTGTGAAATAGCCGCAGAAGCATCGGTATTGGTCAGTTTTCAATCAACTCCCTCAGCCAATGCAGGCGAAAATGCCACTATCTGCGAAGGAAGTACCTTACAGCTTAACGGCACAGTTCAGTATTCTGAAGAATTTACCTGGTCAACATCCGGTACCGGCACGTTCAGTTCCGTTTCTGTTTTGAATCCTGTTTATACGCCAAGTGAAGCAGATATCAATGCAGGTTCTGTTATTCTTACTCTCACTGCTGAACCGGTTTTACCCTGCGCTGTTGCTGATGTCTCAAATCTCACCCTTTCTATCCAAAAAGCTCCCGTTGCCAACGCAGGCGAAAATGCCACTATCTGCGAAGGAAGTACCTTACAGCTTAACGGCACAGTTCAGTATTCTGAAGAATTTACCTGGTCAACATCCGGTACCGGCACGTTCAGTTCAGTTTCTGTTTTGAATCCTGTTTATACACCAAGTGAAGCAGATATCAATGCAGGTTCTGTTATTCTTACTCTTACTGCTGAACCGGTTTTACCCTGTTTATCAGGAGCAAGCGATGAAGTAATCTTGACTTTTGATTTTGCTGAAATTATTGCCAATCTCTACCCGCAGGAAATTTTCAGTGGAGCTCCGCTGGAGCTGGTTTTTGAAGTACAAAGTATCAGTAGCGGATTTTATGCATGGTATTTCAATGGAGTTCTAATTGAAAATGCCACAGGAAGCACCCTGCTGATCAGCGAAACCAACGCTGAGAATGCTGGGATATACTTTGCTGCTTTCACAAATAATTGTGAAACAGTGCAAAGCAACGAAGTGTTGATCGAAGTCTTATATCCTTCGGTGCAACCCTTAATTATTGATGAAGGATGGAGCGGAATTTCCACTTATGTTACCCCGTCTAATCCGGAAATGGAAGTCCTCTTTGGTGAAATTCTGGACGATCTGCTGATGATTTCTGACAACCTCGGGATTTTCTGGCCGGCACAAAACATCAATACGATTGGTAATTGGTCCGTAACTTCAGGTTACAGAATTAAGATGAACAATACCAGCCAGCTTGATGTTCCGGGTAATATTCGTTACCCATTGTCATCCCTTAGTATCCCATCAGGATGGTCTTACCTTCCGGTCAACACTTCCTGTGTTGTGGATGTTGCTGATCAATTTGCCGATGAACCGGCTATTCTGATGATAAAAGATATAGCAGGAACTGGTATTTACTGGCCGGAATACGGTGTAAACACCCTGCAACAGTTATATCCGGGCAAAGCTTATGATATCTTCAATGGTTCCGAAGACACAATATTTTTAACCTATCCTGACTGCAATCCATTACCTTTGAATCCGGGATTTAAAATTATCAAAAAACAGATTGAACATCCATGGAATTATGTTCATCAAACACCCGGAAGTCACATTTTCGGATTTAACCCAACTGCCACCTCCCTATTGAACCCCGGTGACGTCATCGGAATTTTCACACAGGATAACATTTGCTCAGGAATAGCAGAATGTGTTCAAATCGGTGAAATGATGACCTTGCCTGCATTTGCTACCGATCAATATTCCGCTCAGATTACCGGATTTACTGAAGGGGAGCCGGTTAGCTTTAAACTCTACAGGCCTTCCACTGATGAAATTTTTTCACTGGAAGTAAATTATGCAGAGCAGATGTCTCATAGCGGATTTTTTGCCATTAATGGGATCTCCATCATTGAAAACATCCAAATGGCAGCTACAGGAATAGAAAATCCCAACCCCAGCACAGATAAACTTCAGCTTGATGTTTACCCAAATCCAAACACGGGCATTTTCAACCTGTCCATTTCTTCCCAAAGAGAAATCAAAGGGAAAATCAGCATAGTCAACCCCAACGGGCAGACCATCTTCAGTGATGAACTTAATCACCACAACGGATCGTCCACTCACTTATTGGATATTACCGGGCAACCATTTGGTGTGTATTATCTTCGATTTATTGCTGACAATGTGGTTAAAACTAAAAAGATTATTTTGAAATAACAGAATTAAACCAAACTCAAAGAAACTGTCTCAAAAGCCTGCTTTATCCATGGAATGATGAAAATCATGCTTATTCCATATTTCTAAATTTTTTAGGATAAATTCCGGGAATCTGGATTGCACCACTTTTTCTTTAATGATCATGGGTAAATGCGATAAAATCAACGATCAAAGACTTTTGAGACAGATTTATATTTTAAAAAAACCATGCTTCGCTGAACAATTTGCGCTTTTCTCTGCAATGCAACCCGGAGAAGTAAAAATAATTCAACATTTGCCGTGTTAATATAAAACGGTAAGACAGCGGTAAATATGAACTTCAGGATAATCATTGCTTTTCTTCTGCTTTCATTGTTTCAGTCAGCAATTGCACAAAACACTCCGGAGCCGGTGCGGATAGAAATTGAATCCAATGCCGAAGTAATTCAACTGATCCCATGCGGAGAAACCGGAGCTCTGGTTTTTTACGAAACCATCAACCAACCCGATCCGCAAAACACCACCTGGTTTTTCATTTTTTACAATAACAAACTGGAGCCTGTCTGGTCCAGGGAAATTCCGGTGATTACCAATGCGCTCTATCAGGACAAATTTATTCAGGATGAAAATATCTTTATTGCTTTTCAGCAAATCAACCGAAAAAAGACTGCTGAATACAATTTTCAGGTAATTTCACTGAATGTCTCAAATGCTGATATGAGTTCGGTTAACACCGAGGTACCTGATAAAGCTGAGTTGATTCGGTTTACAATCACAGGCGAAAAACTGATTGCAGGATTCAACCTCAATAATGACCGGGCATTTTTATTAAACAAAGACCTGATAACAGGTGAAGAAATCCGGACAGATTTTTCGGACAGGCCATCCTTTATAAAGGATGTGAAATCAATCCCAGATTTAAACAGGATTATGGTAAGTCTTAATATATATATTTCGCGGCGTGAAAGTACCACTTACCTTAACACTTATGATTTTTCGGGAAATCTTGTTCATTCCTTACCGCTTACTCCGTCACAACCAACCGAAAAATTACTGAATGCACAATTACATTTTTTGGAAGCTGATAACCTCTATGTATTAGGCAGTTATAATAATCTTAACGGCAAAACCGCAAGAGCTGAAGATACCTATCAAAGCGAATTAAGCGAAGGTTTTTTTATCGCGAAAGTATCCGGTAATGAACAAAAATTTCTCCGGACTCACAGCCTTGCAAGCTTCGAAAACATTACCCGGATATTAAACAATCAGCAACTGGCAAGTGCAGGCAACACATTAAAGAAACAGGCAAAAAAAGGAAAAGAACAAAGCCTGAACTATGATTTTCTCATCCATGATCTGATTGTACATAATAATGAATTTATCCTGCTCGCCGACGCTTACTATCCCGAATACCGGCAGATTTCATCCTTAAGCTATGATTTTTACGGACGGCCAATGCCTTATTATTATACCATTTTTGACGGCTATCGATATTTCAATGCTTTTGTGGTTGGATTCGATAAAGAAGGGAATTTATTGTGGAGTAACGGAATGAAAATATGGGATATTCAATCCATGCAGCTTTCCCGCAAAACTGCTTTTCACATAGACGGCAGCGACATGGTTTTATTTTACAACCATAACGGACAAATCGTATCGAAAATGTTTAATGGTATCCATGATATCGGAGGAACCGAAAACACAAAAATTGCAACCTCCTTCCCGGACGACCTGCAAATTGAAGCTTCACAGGGAATGGTAAGTCACTGGTATGATAATTATTTTCTGGCCTCGGGTTATCAAACGCTGCAAAACAGTAAAAGCGGGAGTAAAAATCGTCGAACAATATTTTATATGAATAAGATCATTTTTGACTAATGAAGGCTTTTTTGCGAACCAGTTCCTCCATCCTATCAAAGTTTTCATCAATGCTTTGTAGCAGCCTAAGCTGATTGACTGCCCGGTGAAAATTGTGGGTAGGATATTTAATTTTGAAATAAACATCCCCGGACAGATAATCGGTTATAAATCTCACAACCATAATATAAACCATAAGCTTACAGGAAAAAGCCAGTAATTTTTTTTCAGATTCAATCAACATTGTTGCTGCTTCACTCAAATACCCACCGGTAAACTGCTCAAAACAGGAGAAATTGAAGCGGACTTTCGAAAGATCTGGCTCATCTTCGTCAGCAGTATTGCATAAAGTTCGGATCGCGTCGCCAAAATCAAATAAAATGCTGCTGCTCATAACGGTATCCAGATCAATAATTGCAATGGCTTTTCCATTTTCATCAAACAGAATATTGTTGAATTTGGTATCATTGTGAGTAACCCGTTCAGGAATCTTTCCTGACTTTATAAGATTTCTCACCTGCATCATCTCCTCTTTCCGGTCAGCGATTATTTTTAACTCCTTTTTTACCGAATCCGATCTTCCGGCAGCATCTTTCACAACAGCCTTATCCAGTTGTTCCAGCCTGTTTTTAACGTCATGAAAAAAAGGAATTGTTTCGTGCAATCGTTCTCCGGGAAGGTCGGCAAGCAATTCCTGAAATTTGCCGATCGCGCGTCCGCCTTCATATGCATTATGCGCTGAAAGCCGGGAATTTGAATCGTGAGGAATAAAATCGTAACAACGCCAATAATATCCGTTTACATCTTTAAAGAACCATTCTCCTGTAACTGTAGGAATCACCGAAGGTGACTTCAGATAATCAACTTCCGGATTTAATCCATGACGAAGGTTAATATGTCGGGTAACCCTCAAAATATTTTCCATCAATAACTTTACATCTTTGAAAATTACATGATTAATTCGCTGAAGTACAAAATCCTTCCCGAAATATTTCATGGTAACCAGATAGGTATCATTGATATGACCGGCACCAATGGATTTAATGCTTTCAACATCTCGCGGAACAGCAAATTTTCGGACAATTTGAATAAGATCAAGCGGGTAGTCAGGATTTTTCATGCCATCAACTCCAGAGATTATCAGGATAAAGACCTGCATGAATCAACTTGATAATATTTTCACCGGCCGAGATTTTATCATCGCGGTAGGTAACACCAAACCACCGGGCACCAGATTGTAAAATCCGGATAGTGCCCCATTGTTTTTTCATCATTTCTTCCAAGGGTTTTGCAATATAATATTCGGCTTTTGGATCAGTACCGGCTTGTTTGATAAACTGAGCAAAACCATTTTCGAAAATCTTTAAGATTCCCGGATAAAAACCCCAGGCATTCATCGAAACATAAGTACTCCCATTCAAAATTGTCCAGCCGTGTTTCGGATCTTCATACCCAATTTTCCCGGATTTACTTTCAATATTGGTTACTTCCCGGATACTTTTCAGCATCAGATCGTCAGAATACTCACATATTCCACGCGATACCGTTCCAAATTCAGAGAGTGTAAAGCGAAGTTCATACCCAACCATGCAATGCCGGGACGGATCATGGTTTGTTGCGAAATATCCTGCAACGGCTTTGTAGGCCTCCATTCCGTAAAAATCGTCAGCATTGATGGCCATGAAAGGTTCATTGATGGAAGCGGCTGCCACCAGCACAGCATGAGCAGTACCCCACGGCTTTACACGGCCTGATGGCAGAGAAACTCCCTCGGGCAAATTGTCGAGTTCCTGATACACATATTCCAGTTTGATTTTTCCATCCAGCTTATTCCCAAAAAATTCCCTGAAATCGTTTTCAAGTTCTTTTCGGATTACCATGATTACCTTTCCGAAACCGGCTCTTATTGCATCGTAGATGGAATAATCGATAATAGCCTCACCCGAAGGCCCGATTTTATCAATCTGTTTCAATCCTCCATAGCGGCTTCCCATACCGGCAGCAAGAATCAGAAGTGTTGGCTTTTCTGTCATTATTTCAATAGCATTTATCGTTATTATTATTCAGTGGCAAAACTAAAAAATTGACTTTGTTTATTGTTGCTTTTTCTCAGGAAGTACAAAAAACCAGGTGAAGTTTTAATCGTGAAAACGCCAGTCAAGGCCAAATTTCAATCCAAAATCCTGCAGTGGATAGTGTGGAACGGCATAGAAATCATAACTATCTCCAAGTAATGACAATACATTTTGCAGCTTAAAGAAAAAACGTGTTCGTTTTACTTTGAAATTTACAAAAACATCAGCCTGGATAAAACCGCCGATTTCTTTTTCGTTTTGGTGATAAAAACCACGAATGGCGGGCATCCAGGCATCGGCGTAATACGGTGAGTTATAGCGAAGATCAAACCCCGATCGGGTGTTCAAAGCACCTTGAAATAGCCTGAGGTTAAACGTTGTTGTCAGACAGGCCAGCCATTCAGGCAACCGGATTATATCGGAACTGGAAGATTTTTGATAAAGTACTGAGCCTGAAAAATCAAATTTACCCAACCTGAGTTCTTTTTCCAGGTATGCTTTAAATATTTCAACTGACGATCCGGCCTGAGCAGGCATTGTATCAGTATCAATAAACAGGTAATTGCTGATTGTGTAAACATCCGCACCAAGTTTCATCCGGTCCTGGGTGATAAACACAGAAAGCTTGTTGGTAACCGTCTTATCGAAATCGTTGTCCCAGATAAAATGATTGGAATAGTAGTGTTGGTAAAAATAAGGAGCAGACTGGTTTTCCGATTGCAAGGCAAAGTTCAGTGTAGTTTGAAAAGGATGTTTGCGTAAAATTTTGAGTTGTGCCAGGCCACTCAGGTTGAAATCACCCCTGTAAGCATCATCTGAAAGAACAAATGAGGCTTTCCCTTCTACAGTCAACAATGGATGAGGGTTAAAGCACAGCTCTCCAAAAGGCAAAAGATGATTGAAACTATCACTGTCCGCTGAATCCTTCACTTTTGACAACTGATGCTTCAATCCAAACATTAACAAAAGCGTTTGCGGCTTATATCTGTCAGGATAATCGGCATTTGACCAGGAAAAAATATTTTCCAGTTTTTCAAAGTAAACGGAATCGAATGTTGCCGTTGAATCAATCCAGATGTTGCTATAGTAACCTGAAATCGGGCTGGGATCAGTGTATGTAAAGGAATTGCGATCATAATCCAGCGAATGTGATAAACGGCCAAACCGCAATTTGATACGCTCAGCCGATAAACTTGCCGTATCGGATTTTGATTCTGTTTTCCTGCCCGACAGTTGATAATACTGTTGCAGATAAATCCCGGATTTTCTTATGACATTTTGTGCACTGTTCAATCGAACAGCAATGATTGAGCGATCGGGTTCGAGGTTTTGTTCATACACCGAATCATAAACAATACCTCCATTTTCCTGAACAACGACTTTACTGTTATGATAATTGGCAATGAGGCCGTATCTAAGATTTTCAGAAAAGAACTGTGCCTTAAAAACAACCCTGCGGTTATTGGATTTTTGCCTTTGATAAGTACCCAGCGAATTGATATGTTCAAAATCTACTCCAAGAGCAAGCTTTTTGAAAACCCGCTGCTGATGCCTTGCATGAAAAACCTGCTCTTTGCTCGCACCGGTAACAAAACCCAACTCGGTAAAAGGATTGTGATTGAGATAATATTTAATTTCGTTCTGATGAAAAAGATATGCTTCAAAAAAATCCGGCCCATAATAAAAGCCCGATTCCCGTTCATTTGAAAAGGAAAGATTGCGAAAGGCAAGACCTGAGTTGCCAAGATGAGCATTAAAAGGAATCCGCTGATCAATCCAGTTGTACGCCTGAAAATCTTTCAGCGTTGTATCAAAATCAGTCAGTTGAAGAGGACTTTCAAAATTGAGGCGGTTGTGAAAATACCTGGCAGCACCGGAATCAGCCGGATAAAAGTGCTCGCGGTAAACTTGCGCAATGGAATTTTCAGAAAACAGGAAAACCCATAACAACAAAAAGAACAAACGACCCGGGATTTTCAACTCAAAAAGATTTAAATTTTAAAAGTCAAAAGTAGATAATTTCCAAAAGTCTGTTTTATTGTGTACCGGTCACACTGTTAGGTCAACAATCAGGATTGGCTTTTAAACAAAAGCCGCTTAATTTTCTTAAAAGGAAGGTTCTCAGGCAGGATGTGTAAACAAATTTGAAGGATACGCTAAAAGAACATTAATCAGTGTTTTGCAAGAGTTACCAGATTGAAAACATTTTTGAATTTTTCATGCTGATATTTGCAGCAGTCTCAGCAGTAGCACTTTGGCCTGAATATGCAATGAGATTATCTCAATACTTCGTTGACAAGCCGGGCTGCATCTTCGAGTGCAATAGCTGAATGAACTTTCAGTCCTGATTCATCAATCAGTACCTTGGCTTCTGCGGCGTTTGTACCCTGCAGACGAACAATGATAGGAACATTGATATTTCCAATGTTGTTGTAAGCATCGACGATTCCCTGCGCTACTCTGTCGCAACGGACAATTCCTCCAAAAATATTCACCAGAATAGCTTTTACATTCGGGTCTTTAAGAATGATGCGAAAACCTTCTTCTACCCTTTTTGCATTGGCAGTACCACCAACATCGAGGAAATTGGCAGGGTCGCCTCCCGACATTTTAATCATGTCCATTGTAGCCATTGCCAAACCGGCACCATTGACCATACAACCCACATTTCCATCCAGTTTCACATAATTCAGATCGTAACGGCTGGCTTCTACTTCAATGGGGTCTTCTTCAGTCAGATCACGCATCTGAGCGATGTCAGGATGACGATAAAGCGCATTATTGTCGATCGTTACTTTTGCATCCACAGCAAAAATTTTATCATCCGAAGTTTTTACCACAGGATTAATTTCAAATAGTGATGCATCACTCCCCACGTAGGCTTTGTAAAGTGAGCCCACAAACTTCACCATGTTTTTGAACGCTTCACCTTCGAGACCAAGATTAAAGGCTATGCGTCTTGCCTGAAAACCCTGTAAACCAAAACGCGTATCCATTTCTTCGGTAAAAATCTGATCCGGTGTTTCCTCAGCAACAGCTTCAATATCCATTCCTCCACGCGGGGAATACATGATCATACTACGTCCAATTTTACGATTGAGCAGGACGCTCATATAGAACTCCCGGATTTCGGATTTACCGGGGTAAAAGATATCCTGTTGGATGAGCACTTTACGCACGCGTTTACCGGCCGGAGGAGTCTGGGGGGTAATCAGGTCCATTCCGATGATCTGGTCAGAGAGAGTTTCCACTTCTTCCAGGCTTTTGGCAAGTTTCACACCACCGCCTTTTCCACGGCCGCCTGCATGAATCTGGGCTTTAACCACCCAAAATTGTGTGCCTGTAAGCTCTTGAATTGTTTTGGCTGCTTCGACAGCCTGTCCGGGTGTTTCTGCAACAATGCCTTCGGGAACGGCAACACCATATTGTTTCAAAATGGATTTCCCCTGATATTCATGTAGGTTCATAAAGATGTTAAGGATTTATTATTCAATATTCTATTTGCTTGGGTGCGCAAAATTATCATTTTTACCGGTGGAAGAATTCGATACTTTTTATGCTAAATTCACCTGACCATCGCTAATTTCGATAAAAAAACCGGTTAAAACAACTAACAATCAGATTATAACTACTTTTACAAATCACTGAAACCGATCATATTTTTAACAATTTTTACAGTTGCGGGTTTTGGTGCAAATAGTTTAAACATACAGACATTTGGTCTGAAGTTGCTTAAAAAACAAAACATTTAATGAACTGGGAAATTTATATCAGAGGATTCAGGTCATTTCTGGAGTTGGAAAAATCGCTTTCAGCCAATACTGTTTCTGCTTATTTGCACGACATGCAACTGCTGCTCGTTTTTTTAAACGAAAACAACTACGGGCAAATCACCCCTGAGAAAATAGAGCTGAAGCATCTTGAAGAATTTTTAGGCTGGCTTGGCAGTAAAGGCAGCCGAGCTACTTCACAATCCCGAACCATATCAGGAATCAGGGCATTTTACAAGTACCTGCTGATGGAAGATCTGATTCAGCATGACCCTACTGAACTTCTGGAAACCCCAAAACTAAACCGGTTATTACCTGACGTACTCAGCCAGACTGAGATTCAGCAATTGATCGGGGCAATTGACTTGTCGAAACCCGAAGGGACAAGGAATCTTGCCATCATCGAAACACTTTACGGATGCGGGCTCAGGGTTTCGGAATTAACCAGTCTGAAAATTTCAGGTCTCCATTTTGATATCGGTTTTATACGTGTTACCGGAAAAGGGAGTAAACAACGCTGGATTCCAATTGGTGACCGGGCCATAAAACAAGTCAACATTTATTTGCAAAACATCAGACCTCATCTGATCATAAAAAAAGGAAACGAGGATATACTTTTTCTGAATAATCGTGGCGGAAAGCTGTCCAGAGTGATGATCTTTTATCTGATTAAAAATTTTGCCGAAAAAGCGGGAATACACAAAAATATCAGTCCACATACCCTGAGACATTCATTTGCCACACATCTGGTCGAAAATGGCGCCAACCTTCGGGCAGTTCAGGAGATGCTTGGTCATGCCTCCATCACAACCACCGAAATTTACACTCATCTCGATACGCAATATCTTAAAGATACCATCGAGAAATTTCATCCAATGTCGAGGTGGTAAAAATTAGCATGACTGAGGTAAACAACTATTAGGATTTACTAAAGATAATCCATGATTTTCCCTGAAATCTGAAGCAAAGATATTTCCGCAAGTTTGGTTTCGTATTTTACCGAGATCAGTCGTTCTTCGGCATCAAGCAAACTTTTCTGTACTTCCCGAAGCTCAAGTCCTGCAAGACTTCCTAATTTATATCTTTCCAGAGCAATTTCAAGGTTTTCACGGGCTACTTCAAGGTTTTGTTCTTCCAGTCTGAGGAGGCTTAGATTGTTTTGATAAGCATAATAAATGGTAAGCAAATCAGCTTTCACCTGTTGTTCAACTTCCTGGTACCGGATATCCCGGGATTCAATTTCAACACGTGCATTTCTTCTGTTACGGCGCAGTTCGTAACCGTCGAAAATGGTCCATCCAAGAGTTACTCCATAGCTTGGCCCGATGTTTTGCCGGCTGCGAAGTTCGCCTTCCGAATAACCATTGACGGAATATCCAAAACCAGCATTAAAACTGAGATAGGGATATATTCCGGATTCGATGATTTTAAGGTCGAGTTCTGAAAGCGCAACATTTTTTAAAGCCATTTGAAGACTTGTATTCTTTTCCAGTGTCTGGGTCAACAGCTCCTCATAAAACAGGTTTTCATTGATAACAATGAGTGTATCCTTTAATTGAATTCCTTCGCCGAGGTCTTCCAGCGCCAACATTTCGCTAAGTCTGATTTTAGATGACCGTAATTCTTCTCTTTGCCTGGCATAGCGGGAGCTGTCAGCATTAAGATAAACGAGCGACTGAAGCAGTTCGAGCTTGGAAGCGCTCCCCAGTAAATATCGTTGTTCATCAATTCTTACCCGTTCACGCGAAAGCGAAACTGCATATGCGAGGTTGCTGTTAAGCGATTGCTGCTCAATGTAATAATAATATTCAACGATAATACCTGCAATCAGATTTTCGACAGCCAGTTGAGTATTTAATCCGCCAATTTCGGACTGTACACCCAGTTTCTGAAAAGTATGCTGCACCTGAAAACCGTCGAATATTGTCATATCCAGATTGAGTGATGCGCTACCATTTGTATTGTGTTCACCAGTTGAAGTAACCTCCTCTGCATTGCGAAAATGTTGTGAGGTGTTGTCCAATGCACCACCAAAACTTCCGGCTCCGGTCACTGACGGCAACATTCCTGCATTCCCCCTGGTGTAATCATTCATCACGATTTGTTCTGAATTACGCACAACCTTAAGTGAAAAATTACGCTCCAGTCCTGTCCGGATACATCGTTTCAGGTCATAAACCTCCTGAGCTGACAGCATGAACGAAGTAAAAAATAAAGCTGTCAGGAGTACAGATCGATTAATCAGTTGTCGTTTCTGAAATTTCAATTTCATTGTAGGGTTCATTCTTATTTGTCTTTATTTCACTGGAAACGAGGAAATAAATTGCAGGTACTACATAAAGTGTGAGAAAAGTTGAAAGCGTAAGTCCTCCAACTACAGCAACTCCCATAGCAACACGGCTTTGGGCGCCCTCACCCCATCCGAGTGCAAGAGGTAAAACGCCCAATATTGTCGAAAGACTTGTCATAAGGATAGGTCTGAAGCGGGCAGCAGAAGCATAACGAATTGCATCAAGTTTTTTCATTCCGGCCAACTTACGCTGGTTGGCAAATTCAACAATCAAAATTCCGTTTTTTGATACCAGGCCAATCAGCATAATAATCCCGATCTGACTGAAAATGTTCATGGTAATGTTGAAATACCACATAAACAACAGCGCACCTGTAAGTGCCAGAGGTACGGTCATCATGACGATTACAGGGTCTTTAAAACTTTCGAACTGCGCTGATAAAACAAGGAAAATTAGCACCAATGCAAGGATAAAAGCAAACATGAGGCTTGAAGAACTCTCCATAAAATCTTTGGAATCGCCTGACAGTGCGGTTCTGAAAGTATCATCAAGAACTTTATCTGCAATGGCATCCATTTCTTCAATGCCCTGACTGATGGTTTTCCCTTCGGCAAGTCCTGCTGAAATGGTAGCTGCCACAAAACGGTTATAGCGGTATAATTGCGGAGGTGCTGTGGATTCCTGCAGGGTGACAAAATTATCGAGCTGAATCATCTGACCCATATCATTTCTGACATACAGCGATTTCAGGTCGAGTGGTTTGTTGCGATCTTCTCTGGCCAGTTCCCCTAAAATCTGATATTGCTTTCCGTTCATGATAAAATATCCGAAACGTTGACCACTGAGCGCCAGTTGCAATGTCTGACCGATATTTTGTGTGGACACGCCCAGGAGATTAGCCTTATCACGATTGATCATGATCTGGAGCTCAGGTTTGGTGAATTTCAGATTTGCATCAGCCATCACAAAAGTAGGGTTATCATTTACTTCAGCCATAAACTCAGGCAGGACCTGTCTGAGTTTTTCGATATTGGGCGCCTGCAGCACATACTGTATGGGCAGGCCCGAACGCCTTCCGCCAAATGTCGATTGTTGAATTACATTGGATCGGGCACGTGTTTTTTTTCGCAATTCAGCCGAAAGTTGTGCTGCGATTTCCTGCTGCGATCGCTCACGCTTTGAAGGCTCATCCAGCAAAATTCGGACAAATCCCCAGGAGCTTCGGACCATAGTGGTGATCTTATCTATTTCCGGAATAATACGTTCGGCAAGCTCTCCCACTTCTTCGATATAACTCAGCCTGAACTCAAATGTTGATCCTTCCTGCGAAGTTACATTGACATTCAGTTGCGAGCGATCTTCCAGCGGAGCCATTTCAGCCGGGATATTTTTCCATAAAAAATAAATCAGAAATAACGATAAAATCAGGATAAACAGGGAAGCAAATTTCTTATTAAGAAAGCTGTTCAATGAACGTTGATAAGCGTTGTTAAGAGCGACAAAAAATTTCTCACTAAAGTTGTATGCTTTGCTTCGTTTATGTCTGGTTTTGAGCAATTTGGTGGAAAGCATCGGGGTAAGGGTAAGTGCTACGAAAGATGAAATAGTAACAGCACCTGCAATCACTATACTGAATTCCCGGAAGAGCCTTCCTGTCATCCCTTCCAGAAAAACAATCGGGATAAACACTGCAACCAGCGTAATGGTTGTGGAAACTATGGCAAAAAATATTTCATTGGCTCCTTTTATCCCTGCTTCCCGGGGTGTCATTCCCTGTTCGATTTTCACATAAATATTTTCCATCATCACAATGGCATCATCCACCACTAAACCGATAGACAACACGACAGCAAGCAGGGTCAGCACATTTATGGAAAATCCGGCAAGATACATGATGAAAAAGGAACCTATGAGTGAAACCGGAATAACAATAATAGGAATAATCGTTGTACGCCAGTCGCGCAGGAAAATGAATATAATGACTACCACAAGTAAAAATGCAAGATAAATAGTGTCTCGCACTTCTTTTATTGACGACCGGATATAGTTGGTATTATCAAATCCAATTTCATAACTCACATCATCCGGCAGGTCTTTTTTGATATAATCCAGACGCCGGTAAACTTCATCAACAATTTCGATATGATTGGCTCCCGGTTGAGGAATGACCACTGTGGCTACCATTGGAATACCATTCATTTTCATGATTCCCCTCAAATCTTCTGGTCCCAGTTCTGCCCGTCCGATATCACTGACTCTCACGATTTGGTCTCCGTTTTGTCGGAGAATCAGGTTGTTAAATTCCTGGGGAGTGGTCATCAATCCCAAAGCACGTATGGTAAGTTCGGTAGTTGTTCCTTCAATACTTCCGGCCGGGAGTTCGACATTTTCGCGCAAAATGGCATTTCTGACATCCAGCGGGGTCATCTGATAGCCGGCAAGTTTTGCAGGATCAAGCCATATACGCATGGCATAGCGCTTTTCGCCCCATATTTGTACGGCACTCACACCTGAAATGGTTTGAATCTGTTCTTTAAATGTCAGTTCCGCAATTTCGGATATTTCGAGCAATGAACGCTGGGCACTTCTTACAGCAATCATCATAATCGGGCTGGCATCAGCATCGGCTTTCGACACCGTAGGCGGATCGCAGTCGCGGGGTAAAAATCTTTGTGCCTGCGATACTTTATCTCTCACATCATTAGCAGCAGCTTCCATATCCACAGTGAGCTCAAATTCAACAGTTATACTACTGTATCCCTGACTGCTCCGGCTTGTCAGTGTCCGAATACCGGGAATACCGTTAATGGATTGTTCAAGCGGCTCGGTGATCTGTGTTTCAATCACATCAGAATTGGCACCCGGATAGGATGTATTGACTGAAATAACTGGGGGATCAACACTGGGAAATTCTCTGATACCAAGATAAGTGGCTCCAATAACACCAAACAGCAGGATTACCAGTGAAAAAACAGTTGCCAGTACCGGCCGTTGAATACTTACAGATGATAAACTCATAGTGCGTCACTTTCGTTTGGTTGGTTGGTAACCAGTGTGTCGAGCTGCACAGGAATGCTTTGCCTGAGCTGTAAAATTGCAGTGGTAAGCAGGGTATCACCGAAATTCAGCCCTTCTCTGATCTGAATATGCGACTCTGTGCGAAGTCCGGTTGTAACTCTCACCTGATGAGCTTTACCATTTTTATAGATAAATACTTTTTCACCGTCCATCTCCGGAATGAGTGCCTGCGTTGGAATAGAAACTGCATTGTCAATTTGCGAAAGCAAGGCACGCACACTTGCAAAACGACCGGGTTTGAGTTCTTCATTGAGGTTGGGATAAATAGCACGGACGTTTATTGTTCGGGTAATCATATCCACCTTTGGGTCGACAGCATAAACATTTGCGTTAAAAATTTGTGGGATACCATCAAGTTCGAAAGTTATCGGAAATCCCGGAGTAACTTCACCTGCATAACGTTCAGGAATAGAAAATTCAACTTTCAAAGGTTTTACTTTTACCAGTCTGACGATTTTTGTCTGGGTCGTGGCAAACGCACCTTCGCTTATCATTCTCAGCCCGACTATCCCATCGAAGGGGGCACGCAGTTCTGTTTCTGAAATACGTGCTTCAACCAGTTGGATATCAGCTTCCAGCGACTGAAGTTCTGTAGCCACCTGATCGTAACTTTCCTGACTGATAGCATCACGTTCGAGCAACTGTTGCTGACGAAATTCGCGTTCCTTTGTGAGCTTAAGCTGGGCTTTCAGTTTTAGAAGTTGCGCCTGTAAAGGCCTGTCATTAATTTTGGCCAGCAGCGTACCTTTTTCAACTCTTGTCCCTTCCGAAAAATAGATTCCCACTACTTTCCCAGATGTCTCAAACGATAATTCAACCTCTTCGTCGGGGATGAGCGAGCCTGTTGTGTAAATCAGCTCATTCATCTGTGTGGGAGAAATAATATACCCACTGGCAAATAATGGCTGGCCGCCTCCTCCCATTGCCCCGGCAAAAGCCGATCCCTGCGGCACTTCGCCTGACTGAAACAAAGGTTTCAGCTTTGGATAGAAAATTAGTACCAGCACTACGAAAACCAATATCAGCGTAATAATAGTCCTGATGAGTTTTTTATTAGTAAATGACATGGATCACATTTTAAAAATTTAGCAAAGAAAATTATTTTAACTCCAGTAAAAAGCCGTTATTATGCTACTTTTTCGAAAGTGTAAAAATAATTACATAACCTGAATCAGGATCATTGATTGAAAATGATAGTAAAATCTGCTTTGTAAATCATTTTAAAACTGATTAAATGGAAATTAACTAACAAATAATGTATGTAAATGTTGAACGAATTGCAGTTAGCAGCAGAGAAAAATTTTCCCTGCAAAGTATCTAAGAAAAAAGTATTTTTGCACCGTCATTTCACATGAGATGAAATCGGGGTGTGGCGCAGTTGGTTAGCGTGCTAGACTGGGGGTCTAGAGGTCGCGAGTTCGAGTCTCGCCACTCCGACTGAAGAATTCTGAGGCTGCATTGTTTGTAATGCAGCCTTTATTTTTTCCTTAATTTTACAAATTCGATTATCCTATTCTGTTTCAGAAATGTTAGTCTGATGAAAATTTTATCCGATACAAAATCAGGTTATTCCATGAAAAAGGAATCCCGGATTTTTATCCTCATTGCGGGATTGCTCTGGCTTTACCTGATTGTCAGAGCTATTTTGGTACAACCTATGCACGACGAAATAGCCACATTTTTCACCTTTGTGCAGACCGGCAGGTTTTTGCCTTATCAATCCGAATGGACCACCAATAATCATTTGCTCAACTCGCTGCTTACCTTCATAAGCTTCCAACTATTTGGTTCATCACCCCTGGCTTTGCGCCTTCCGACCCTGTTGTTCTTTCCACTTTTCTGCTTTTTTCTTTGGAAAATTTCCGGCTACATTCAATCCTCATTTCTTCGGTGGAGTTTTTTAATATCAACATTATTCATTCACACTTTCCTCGAATTTTTTGCTCTGTCACGCGGTTATGGCATGGCCATGACCCTGCTTACCGGAAGCATTTGGTTTACTATTAAGTCTTTTAACGGACAAAAACTTAAAACTGACCTTTTTGCATTGTTGCTCATCATATTGTCAGTAAGCGCCATTTTAATCAACATCAACTCAATGATTGTTATTTTGGGTTTGTTATTATTAAATCGCATTTTCCTGCAAAAAAAATCAAGAACCGTTATTTGGCTCATTGTGTTTTTTGGTGCTGTTCCACTTGCAGCAGCAGTGATTTATCTGCTCGATCTGAATGCAGCCGGGAGATTGGACTTTGGCGGGAGTGAAGGTTTTTGGGCTACCTCTGTTAAAGAATTAACCCAAATGCTCGTCAAGGATCATTCTAAATGGTTCAACACTTACATTTTAATCACCTTCACAGGAATATTGTCCGGTTTTGGTCTTTTATTGTACAAAGCAATTATTCAGAAAAACTTACTACGGTTTCTACTCCATCCCCGGTGGATAATGTTTTATTTACTTATTGGAAACATTATTGGTTTCATCATTGAACACCATCTTTTTGGGGTACTTTATCCGGGAGACCGGACAAGCATGCAGTTTATCCTGTTCTTTACCGGTAGCCTGTTTTTTATAGTCGATACTTTGCCAGGAAATTCCAGACCTTTCATCATCATTGTTTTATTACCCTTGCTGATTTTCCCGGTTCAATTTCTGATATCGATGAATTTTTCAAAAATTTCAGTTGAAAATGAAGCTATTCCTGACAGATTTTTTCACACAATTAAAAATGAAGGGGAAAAAGAAAATTATCAACCTGTTATTCAGGGCTATAAAGGTCGTGAATTGCGTTGGGCTTACCTGAATTATCGCGAAAGAGCTCAGGCACTGATGATTCATTGCAGTTCATATCCCGACGATCAGGCTGACTTTCAAATTGTTTATCCCATTGAGAATCCTTCATGGTTACTCACCTATGATTCTGTTGACTCGGATGCTGCGTCGGGGCTGTATCTGCTAAAAAGAAAAGAAAAACCTTTGCGCCAGTTCATTAAAACCCAGGAATTTTTAACCAGTCAAAATATAATCAGCGATGAATACAAAGCTATTTCAGAAGGCACTATCGACACCTGTAAAAACCAGAGTATTTTTGCATCTTTCGATATGGTAATCCAATCTCCGGTACCAGTGTTTGAAAGTTGGATTGTCTTTACAATCAGGGATAATTCAGGAAATGAATTACGTTACGAACGAATTCCGCTAAACTGGTACAACCATAATTGGCAGTCAGGAACAGACACATTGAGAACCGGACTTCTAATCAACCGCATCCCCGAAAACTCAGCCCGATATCTGATCTATATCTGGAATATGCGAAAAACTGATTTTAAAATAAACCATCTCAGTTTAACCCTTTATAATTATGCAGAAGCACCAATAAAAGAAAAGAGGACAAACAACCTCCAGTAAAACCGGGTGGGTAATCCCCTTTGTAAAAATTTCTTAATAAATTAATTAAACTTCAAAGTTAGGAGTTATCTTTGCTGGCTGTTAACTTTATCCAATTTATCTAAGTTACTATAAATGATCAACAAAAGCGAAGGTTTTATTTCCCAGGTGATTGGTCCGGTAGTTGATGTTTCTTTCGACCCTGGTCAAATCTTACCAAACATATACGACGCACTTGAAATTGTAAAACCTGACGGATTTTCGCTGATTCTTGAAACCCAGCAGGACATTGGTGAAAATACAGTTCGCACAGTAGCTATGGATTCTACTGACGGCTTGTTCAGGGGTATGAAAGTGATCAATACCGGCAGACCAATCAGGATGCCTGTTGGTGAGCACATTCGGGGACGGCTTTTCAATGTTATCGGTAAACCCATTGACGGATTGAAACCAGTATCTGACGACCATACCTATTCCATCCATCGTGAGCCCCCTTTATTTGAGCAATTAAGTACTACCAGCGAAATACTTTATACCGGTATTAAAGTAATCGATCTAATTGAACCCTATGCCAAAGGCGGGAAAATTGGACTTTTTGGAGGTGCAGGCGTTGGCAAAACGGTGATTATCATGGAACTGATAAACAATATTACCAAAGTTTATTCAGGATTATCAGTATTTGCTGGCGTTGGAGAAAGAACAAGAGAGGGGAACGATCTCCTCCGCGAAATGATTGAATCCGGTGTTATCAGATATGGCGAAGACTTTTTCAAATCAATGGAAAAAGGAGGATGGGACTTATCGAAAGTAGATTATAACGAACTTCAGAAATCGCAGGCAACACTGGTTTTCGGGCAAATGAACGAACCCCCTGGAGCTCGTGCCCGCGTAGCACTTTCAGGACTAAGCCTGGCGGAATATTTCAGAGATGGTGAAAAAGAATCCGGTGGCAGAGATATTTTATTCTTCATCGACAATATTTTCCGTTTTACCCAGGCAGGTTCTGAAGTATCTGCATTGCTTGGCCGAATGCCTTCGGCAGTGGGGTATCAACCAACTCTTGCAACAGAAATGGGTTTAATGCAGGAGCGAATTACCTCTACCACCAGGGGATCTATCACTTCAGTACAGGCGGTATATGTGCCTGCTGATGACCTTACCGATCCGGCACCAGCCACTACTTTTGCCCACCTTGACGCAACTACTGTACTTAACCGGAAAATCGCCGAACTGGGTATTTATCCTGCTGTTGACCCGCTTGATTCCACATCCCGGATTCTATCACCGCATGTGGTTGGCGAAGAACATTACAACACTGCTCAACGCGTAAAAAATATTCTTCAGCGCTACAAAGAATTACAGGATATCATTGCCATTCTTGGAATGGATGAGCTTTCGGAAGAAGACAAGCAACTTGTCAGGCGTGCCCGAAAAGTTCAACGATTTCTTTCTCAACCTTTTCATGTCGCCGAACAGTTTACCGGTATTCCCGGGAAAATTGTGAATATTAAAGATACCATCAAAGGCTTCAATATGATTATTGACGGTGAAACTGATGAGTATCCCGAAGCAGCTTTCAATCTCGTTGGTACAATAGAAGAAGCCATAGAAAAAGGAAAAAATATGCTTGAAGAAAATGTTGCTTAATCATCAATGAAATAATCATGAGTCTGAAAATCCGCGTATTAACCAAAACCAAATTGATTTACAGCAACACGGTCAAAAGGGTGCAACTACCCGGTATTGACGGATTGTTCGGCATATTGTCAAACCATGCACCCATGATTTATGTTCTAAAAAAAGGGAAAATCAAAGTAAAAAAAACCGATGATAAAGAAGAATTTATCGAAATCAACGGTGGAATCATGAAAGTACTCAACAACGAAATTATCGTTCTGGCAGACTAATCTTAAATAGCAAAACAACTGATGACCTTGAAACATACAGACCGGCAAAGACTTAAGGCAAAAAGTTACATTCTGCCACAACTGTTTCTTTTGCTGACTTTTCTGATAACCACATCAGTTTGTGGAGTTGAAAATCCGGGGTCAGACAATGAAAGACAGCAGCCCGACACCACAACAGCATTCAACGCTGCTGATATGATTTTTAATCATATTGCCGATGCTCACGAATGGCACATTCTTGACGTCGGACATTTCCATCTTACCATACCTTTGCCTGTAATACTCTGGCATGAGGGTAAACTCCATTTTTTCCTGTCAGGAAAATTCCATCATGGGAAAAGTCTTTACAAAGGCTTCGGAATACAAAGCGGCGGACTCTCAAGCATAATTGTAAAAGCTGATGAAGAAATTTTCAGAACCAGGCACATCATCAAGCAGGTATCAGACCAGCCAAAACCACTTGACTTTTCCATAACCAAAAATGTACTTTCTATATTCATCAGCGCCGGATTGCTCATCTGGCTGTTTCTGTATATTGCCAAAGCCTATGAAAAAAGAAAAAACAAAGCTCCTAAAGGTTTACAATCCCTACTGGAACCAATAATACTTTTTATCCGGGACGACATAGCAAAACCATCCATTGGGCAAAAATATGAGCGTTTCATGCCTTTTCTTCTCACTATTTTCTTTTTCATATTTCTGAACAATCTGATGGGATTAATACCTTTTTTCCCCGGAGGAGCCAATGTAACCGGTAATATTTCTGTAACGCTTGTATTGGCCATGTTTACATTTGTTACCATCATTTTAGGAGCTAACAGGCAATACTGGCTGCACATTTTCAACACACCGGGAGTACCATGGATGCTGAAATTACCCATCCCTCTGATGCCAATCATTGAACTGGTTGGTTTAATTATCAAACCCATCGTGCTGATGATTCGTCTGTTTGCCAATATCACCGCAGGCCACATAATCATGCTTTCCTTCATCAGTCTGATCTTTATTTTTGGAAATATTGACGCAGTGTTTGGTTACATCATTTCTCCCGTTTCAATAGTCTTTGCCATTTTTGTAAGTTTTATTGAATTGTTGGTAGCTTTTATACAGGCATATGTATTTACACTGCTTTCAGCTCTCTATTTTGGGATGGCCACAGAAGAAACACATTAAGAAAGATATGTTTAATAATCTAATTCACTAATAATTTAATCATTTAAATCATGGAACTTTTCGCAATTTTATTACAGGCGGCAGCTGATCTTACAATTTTTGCAAAAGCCGGCGCAGGTCTCTCCGCTGCAATTGCTGCAGCCGGTGCTGGTTTTAGTATAGGTAAAATTGGTGTATCCGCCATTGAGTCCATTGCACGTCAACCAGAAGTGGCAGGCGACGTCCGGTCAAATATGATCGTATCGGCGGCTCTCATCGAAGGTCTTGCATTCTTCGCCATTGTGGTTTGTTTGTTGGTTGTTTTCTCGTAATCTGTTTTAAAATCAGTTACAGGATATTTGGATAAAAATGATTACTTCAGTTTTAATAAATGTAACTGATGATTTATCAACGTTTTACGCAATTTCGTTCAGACCTGGAAATTTAATCTGGTATTCATCACTAACAATCATTAAAAAAGAATAACACTATGGAACTGGTCAGCCCTGGATTAGGATTGGTTTTTTGGATGGCACTTGCATTTGGTGTGGTTTTATGGGTATTGGGAAAATATGCCTGGAAACCAATCATGAAATCCATTCAGGAACGTGAGGATTCAATAGATAAAGCTTTACAGCAGGCCGAAACTGCTCGTGAGCAACTAAAAAATCTGCACCTGACAAATGAACAACTCATCAATGAAGCCAAGATGGAAAGAGACCGGATTTTAAAAGACACCATGCAATTTAAGGAAAAACTGATTGCCCAGGCCAAAGAGAAAGCAACCCAGGAAGCAGATCTGATTGTCGAAAAAACCAGAGAAAAACTTGAATTTGAAAAGAAAGCGGCTATGGTTGATCTGAAAAACCAAATTGGCCAGTTGTCACTTGAAATAGCGGAAAAACTGCTTAACAGGGAGCTTAGCAACAAGGATGCGCACAAAGAGTATGTGGAACAGTTGATCCGGGATGTTAAACTAAACTAAGATAATTCCCGTCAGAATATGGACATCACGATTATTTCAAAACGCTATGCAGCAGCATTTTTCAGCCTTGCTAAAGAACAAAACCTGCTTGAGCAGGCATACCAGGATATGCTGTTGGTTGCCGAAATAGTCAAAAACAATAAAAACCTCAGCACATTACTCAAAAGTCCGATAATCCCGCTAAATAAAAAACTGAGAATTATCAGAGCTATATTTGAAAATCAGATTAGCAAAACATCCCTTCGCTTTCTTGAACTAGTGCTCAAAAAAGAACGTGCTTTCCTGATTCAAAACATTGCCGAAAGCTTTGTTGAACAATATCAGGAATTCAAAAACATAGTTACAGTAAATCTGGTAACTGCTGTACCATTGAACAGTGAAATTAAAAACGAAATTCTGAAAAAGCTTTCCACCGCAACGCACAAAACCATAAATCTGGTGGAAAAGGTGCAACCTGAGATTATTGGCGGATTTATTCTCAATTTCAATCATCATTATTTCGATGCAAGCCTTCGCAGGCAAATTGATCTTTTACGAAAAGATTTCAAAAAAAATCCCTATATCAGGGAATATTAGCAATTATGAAAAAGCAAATTCAAACAAACATATGGCACAGATAAAACCGGCAGAAGTAACCGAGATACTTCGACAGGAATTAGCAGGATTTAAAACAGAAGCGGAACTTGAAGAAATTGGCACAGTGCTTCAGATCGGTGACGGAATTGCACGAATTTTCGGACTTACCAATGTGGAATCAGGCGAACTGGTTAAATTTGACAAAGGGGATCTAATCGGCATAGTGCTTAATCTGGAGCAGGATAATGTTGGTATTGTATTGCTTGGCGAAGCACACAACATCAAAGAAGGAGACCTGCTGAAACGCACCCGGCACATTGCTTCTATCCAGGTTGGAAACGGCATGCTGGGAAGAGTGGTTAATACACTTGGTAAACCTATTGACGGCAAAGGAGCAATTAAAGGCGAAACCTGGGAAATGCCACTTGAGCGTAAAGCACCGGGGGTTATTTTCCGTCAGCCAGTAAACGAACCGCTCCAGACAGGTATCAAAGCCATTGACGCAATGATTCCTATTGGACGTGGTCAGCGTGAGCTCATCATCGGCGACAGGCAAACCGGCAAAACTGCAATTGCAGTGGATACCATCATCAACCAGCGTGAATATTACGAAAAAGGGGAACCTGTTTATTGCATCTATGTAGCCACCGGTCAGAAAGGATCCACAGTTGCCAATACTGTAAAAACACTGGAAGAAAATGGTGCAATGCCCTATACTATTGTTGTGGTAGCCACAGCATCCGATCCTGCAGCCATGCAATTTTATGCCCCATTTGCCGGTGCTGCTATTGGCGAATTTTTCAGAGATACCGGACATCCTGCTCTTGTGGTCTTCGATGATCTTTCCAAACAGGCTGTTTCCTACCGCGAAGTTTCCCTTCTTTTGCGTCGTCCACCGGGAAGAGAAGCATATCCGGGAGATGTATTTTATCTCCATTCCCGACTTCTCGAACGTGCTGCAAAAATCATTGAATCGGATGAGATTGCCCGTCAAATGAATGATCTTCCTGAAAGTCTCAAACCCATTGTTAAAGGCGGTGGTTCACTTACTGCGCTGCCGATTATCGAAACACAGGCCGGTGATGTTTCCGCATACATCCCCACAAATGTAATTTCGATCACCGATGGCCAGATATTTCTCGAATCCGGCCTTTTTAACGCAGGTATAAAACCAGCAATAAATGTGGGCATTTCAGTTTCGCGAGTCGGAGGTAATGCTCAGATAAAATCAATGAAAAAAGTGGCTGGCACCTTAAAAATTGACCAGGCACAATTTCGCGAACTGGAAGCATTTGCAAAATTCAGCTCCGACCTTGACGCATCCACCCTGTCAATACTCGAAAAAGGCAGACGCAATGTGGAAATTCTCAAACAAAGCCAATTCAAACCGATGCCAGTCGAACAACAGATAGCCATAATATACTGTGGAACAAAAGGTCTGCTAAAAAATCTGCCGGTAGCCGATGTTAATGCATTCCAAAATCAATATATGAATGTGCTGCAAACACATCATCAGAACCTTCTGAAAAATTTACGCGACGGGAAATTACTTCCGGAAGACGAAAACACCATGAAGGCAGTTGCTAACGAAACAATAGATAAACTTCTTGTTCAGAACAATTCACATTAATCCCCGCCCATGCCAAGTCTGAAGGAAGTAAGAACAAGGATTGAATCGGTAAAATCAACCGAACAGATAACCAGTGCCATGAAAATGGTTTCTGCCTCAAAACTACGAAAGGCTCAATCAGCCATTCAGGATTTGCAACCCTACGCAGAAAAAATGGAAACACTCATTCACCATGTTTTTCAAACCAGTGAACCTCACATCAATACACTGTTTAACGAACAAAGACCACCTGAAAAAATACTTCTCATTGCCATTGCTTCCAACAGAGGTTTATGCGGTAACTTCAACACAAACATTGGTAAAATGGTGATTCAGCATCTGGCTGAAAATTACAAACAACAATACTCACAGGGTAATGTTGAAATTTTTACCATCGGGAAAAAACTTTTTGAGTATCTGGATATCAGAAATATAAAAGTAACCCGGCGTAACGATGACCTGGTGGAAAAGTTAAATCCGCATCTTGTTGAAACTATTGTAGATGAAATTATTCATGATTTCCAATCCGGAAAATACGATCGAATTGAACTCGTTTATCATCATTTTAAAAATGCAGCAGTTTATTTACAAACGACCTGTCAATTTTTGCCCCTGGAACAGCAATCCGTATCATCCCACCTGAAACCACAGAATGAAATCCAATATATCTTCAAACCATCTATAGAAGAGGTTTTGAAAACACTAATCCCAAAATGGCTCAATCTGAAGTTATACGAAGTTCTTGCCAATTCAGCCGCCTCAGAACATGGAGCACGTATGATTTCCATGCATAAGGCTACTGATAATGCCAAAGAACTCTTGCGAAATCTCAGGCTTTCCTACAACAAAGCCCGTCAAACATCAATTACCAATGAGATTATCGAAATTATTGGGGGTGCCGAATCGTTCAATAAATGATCTGTTTTCCGATTATTCAACCCTAAAGCTGCATTTTCTGCACAACCAAATCACTGATTAATATAAATCTCATCAATTTGTTTATTCTCTGCCTTTTTTTCCTCCTGATAAACAGCAACTTATTCAAAGAATCCTTTACTTTGTGCAGTGGCAAATATCCCGACTAAAAATTATCTGTACTTTTGCATGCATACACTCATCCGGATAAAATTATGGAAAAAAAGCCTATTGATGCCTTGAATGAACGGTTCATCAATTCAACTACCCATGAAGTGCTTGAATACTTTCTGAAAAACTACAAAAACAGGATTGGATTTGCTTCGAGTATGGGAGCTGAAGACCAGCTTCTAACGGAAATGATTGTCGGGATAGATCCTTCAACCAGAATTTTCACCCTTGATACAGGAAGACTTTTCCCTGAGACTTATGATTTAATCGAAAGAACCGATGCAAGGTATAAAATTAACATTGAGGTATTTTTTCCTGAGAGAGAACAAGTTGAAAAAATGATCGCAGAAAAAGGGATTAACCTTTTTTACGAAAGCATTGAAAACCGTCGTTTGTGCTGCCACATTCGAAAAATTGTCCCCCTAAAACGTGCACTTCAGGGACTTGATGTCTGGATCAGCGGACTGAGGCGTTCTCAATCAATAACACGTCAGGATATGAAAATGGTAGAATGGGATGAAGGAAATCAACTCATAAAAATCAATCCACTGCTTAACTGGAGCGAGGAAGAGGTGTGGACCTATGTCAAACAAAACAACATTCCTTATAATCCACTTCATGACCAGGGATTTGCAAGTATAGGATGTCAGCCATGCACCCGAGCCATTCAACCGGGTGAAGATGTTCGTGCCGGCCGTTGGTGGTGGGAAAAACCTGAAAATAAAGAATGTGGATTGCATCTTAACGACAGCGTGCGGTAATCCAATACCCAATCTGCAAAAAAACAGGAAGTTACCACCATCCCGTTATCAGCTAAAACATAAAAATCCAAAATCATAGATAGTCCCTTTCGGAGCAGGATTCATTCTTTTAAAAAAAACAAATCTGATTCTAAGTAAAATAATCCTTGGCCAGACAAAAGCTAATTTTGCCATGATTCAATTAATCAAAGTCCCGGGGTAATTTTTCTTTTGTACACATGCGATTGAAAAAGTTATTCCGTCTGTAGCCGGCAAAATAAAAAAACCCCGCCGGGCGGCGGGGCCAAAAAAATGAAATGAAAAAATTACCTCTTTCTTATTAACTTATTTTTTGTCCGTTTCTTGTGTTGCTTTTTCTTTTTAGCAGCAAACCGATTTCTCAGGATTACCAATCGTTGTTTTGTTTTTATCTGTACAGCAATCATTTTTTACAACTGCATCGGATTTGTCCGCACACTTGATTTTATCGCAGTTGGCTGATGAAGAGCATTTTGAATTGCTGGTTCCTTTTTTTACTTCGTCTTTTTTAGGTTCATCATCGTTGAAAGTGCAAGCATTTATTGCATCGTCAGCAAAAAAAGCCAGACTGAAGATTAATATTAATTTTTTCATGATTTTGATGTTTTATAATTTTCACTAAAAATTAATGCGGCAAAGATACAGGGCGGCAATCCTGCAATTGTCAACGACTCGTTAAATACTGTTAGTGATTTGTTAAAAGTGCATCCGACCACAAATTCTCAACTTACTTTTGACCTGTGAAAAAGAAAAAAAATCAGCATAGTAATCCTATTAACGTCTTTTACATTAATCGGTGTAATAGTAACCCAGTTGATGTGGGTAAGCAATGCCGTCAGATTGTGTCATGAACTGCTCGATCAGAACATTCAGGTTGGAATGAAACGCATTGTTAACCAAATCATGATCCTGCAGGACACTCAGCTTACCAATCGGGATTTTCCTAAAAAAATGGAAAGTCTCTTGTATCACAAGCAATTCATGCAATCGCTGAATGCAGCTCTGGTAGATTATATGATCATGGTTGAATTCAGCAGCACCATATCGGGTAAGGATATTTATTACGGGATTAACGAAATAGCTACCAATGAACTTTTGCTGTGTAATTGCCGGGGTTCAGAATTCGAAATCCTCACATCACCCAATAAATCTCCAGTCTCGTGTGTTTATCAGAAAGATCAGTTTATGCTGGCTGTTTATTATCCCTCTCAGCAGCGTTTCATTCTTCATCAGTTGCAAGGAAACCTCATTATGTCGGCACTTTTCACGCCGGTTATAATACTTGGCTTTTGCGAAAGCCTTTTAATCTGCGAACCCTGCTCCTGCAATGTTAACTCCGATTGTTTTTAATTTGGCAAACAGATATTTTTTAGGTAAAAAATCATTAGCGCCCGATTAATGGGTTGAGATTTCTCTCCGCCGTCTGGCTGACCTTGATTACAGGCTACCCGGAATGTGCTTCCGGAAATGGTGCTTTTTCAGCAGCTTGCTTTAGCATTGAAATGTAAAAAAATTTAAAGTAAAAACTTATAAGGCAACACCATTTGGAAAAATCCAAACAATGGTGATTTCAAACAAAAAAAGAATCAACTTTCACAATTCATAATGACAAATCTGACCATGCACCAAAGATAAAAAAAACAGCGGAAGGTATGATAATACATTTCCGGATAAAGTTTACTTTTGAACCAAAAAAACATTTATGTTTATTATTGGTATTGCAGGCGGTTCAGGATCAGGCAAAACAACAGTAGTGAAGAATATTATCAAAGGTCTTCCCAAAAATTCAGTATCTGTTATTTCGCAAGATGCTTATTATAAAGATAACGGACACCTTTCAGACGAAGACAAAAAACGCATTAATTTCGATCATCCGGCTTCCATTGAATTTGAATTACTCAATAAACACATTGATAAACTCATTACTGGTGAACCAATTGCACGACCAATATATTCTTATGTTACCTGTGCCCGCTCGCCCGAAACAGTAACCATTCATCCCACAAAAGTAACCATAGTAGAGGGCATCTTAATCCTTACCAATGCAAGACTTCGCAATAAATTCAACATAAAAATATTTGTTGATGCAGATGCTGACGACCGTCTGATGCGGATCATACGACGTGATCTGATTGAACGGGGACGATCCATACAGGATGTATTGCAGCATTACGAAACCTTTGTCAAACCAATGCATTTGCAATTCATTGAGCCAACCAAGCGTTATGCTGACATTATAGTTCCGCAGGGAGGTGCCAACAGTGTTGCTATCGATATTCTTACCTCCCGCATCAAAATGAAACTTGGAGAGTAATAAAACAATGAAACAGTAAGAATAAAACTTACAGGATTTTTTGATCTGTCTGAAAAAAGTATTTTAGCATTAAAAATATGTCTGAAACAAAAAAAATAAACATTCTTGCAATTGACGATAAAGCAGAAAATCTTCTGGCTATCGAGCAGGTGCTTGATTCACCTGAAATAAACCTGATAAAGGCTCTTTCAGGAAATGAAGCACTGGCATTGATGTTTGATTATGATTTTGCTCTTGTTCTCCTGGATGTACAGATGCCCGGAATGGATGGTTTTGAAACAGCACAGCTCATGCGAAGTTCGCACAAAACCAAGCACATCCCCATCATATTTATCACCGCTATCAGTAAAGAAAAAAAACATATTTTCAGAGGTTATGATACCGGTGCAGTTGACTATCTTTTTAAACCCATTGAACCAGAAATTCTTCAAAGCAAAGTCAATGTATTCATTGACCTTCACAAACAAAAAAACGCGCTTGAAGAGCTTACAATCAAACTTGAACGGACAATATCCGAGCTTTTAAAATCGCAGGAAAGCCTTGGCAAAAGCGAACAAAAATACCGCGACATTTTTCAGAATGTGAATGAAGGAATTTTTGTTATGCGCGACGGCGTCATCCTGTTTCACAATCCAAAAACAAGTGAAATTCTTTTAGGTAAAAAAACAAACATAAAACAACGACAACTTTCTGAATTTGTCCATCCAGATTTTTGGGAAACCATTCAGCAAAAATTCAACAATCCACATGATAAAAAAATCATTAACCACCGATTAACAGTAAAAATCATCGACGGCGAAGATTTACAAAAATGGGCCGAAATAAACGCAGTCCCCATTCAATGGGATGGAGACCAGGCACTACTGACTTTTATCAGTGATATTACAGCCCGAAAAGTAGCTGAAATTGAAATGCTTAATGCAAAAAAAATGGCCGAACAGGCCAGCAATGCAAAAAGTCAGTTTCTGGCCAATATGAGTCACGAAATAAGAACCCCTCTGAATGGAATTATTGGAATGGCAGAACTTTTGCTCATGAGCGAACACGAATCTGAACTGAAAGAGCGTATTGAAGCCATCAAAATATCCGGAGAATCTTTGCTCGACATTATCAATGATATTCTTGATCTTTCAAAAATTGAAGCCCACAAATTCGAACTCGATCACGTTGACTTTTCCTTGCGTGAGATGATCGAAAAAATTACACGCCCGCTTGCAGCAAAAGCAGCACAAAAAAATATTGAACTCATCCTTGATATTTCGCGTGATACATGTGACCATTTCAAAGGCGATCCTGTCAGACTGAGGCAGGTACTATTCAATATTGTCGGTAATGCAGTAAAATTCACTGAAAACGGAGAAATTCTGATTCAGGTCAAACAACTTCAGACTGTTGATAATAAAATTGAAGTCGAATTCAGTGTAAAAGATACCGGAATTGGCATCCCAAAATCCCAAATGGGAAACCTTTTTAAGCTTTTCAGCCAGGGCGACAGCTCCACTTCCAGAAAATTCGGCGGAACAGGGCTTGGTCTGGCTATTTCTAAAAGTCTTGTGGAAATGATGAACGGCGATATAACAGTTACAAGTGAGCATAAAAAAGGAAGCCGGTTCACTTTCAATGTCTGGCTCGAAAAATCGGATGACTCTGTTCCAAAGACTATTTCAACCCTGAATCCCGAAGTGTTGAAAAAGAAAGTTCTTGTGGTTGATGATAATCCAACCAACCGAAACATAATTAAAGGATTCCTGCAACACCACCAAATCAGATATGACGAGGCTTCAGGCGGGAAAGAAGCTGCCGCTAAACTACACACCGCCATCGAAAAACAAGCACCATTCGACATTATGCTCATCGACTTTCATATGCCAGAAATGGACGGATTGGAGTCAGTCAAATCAATTAATTCGTCCGAAACCATCAAACCCCTGCCAAAAATAGTTTTGCTTTCCTCTGACGATGTTACCATCAGTCGGGATAATCTGTTAAAACTTGGTATTAAAAAATATCTGATCAAACCAATATTTCAATATGACCTGATCAACGTGCTCAATGACCTGATTTCCGACATTCCCGAAAAAACCACCAGCGACTCAGGTATCAATAAAAAGGGAGTTCAGCTTCTTAAAACTCCATTGCTTGCTTTGCTTGCTGAGGATAATCTCATCAATCAGAAATTGATATCAGCCATGCTTTCCAATATCGGACTGGTAATTACTACAGCATCAAATGGAAAAGAAGCAACAGATTTCGCAACTTCAGAAAATTTTGATGTCATCTTTATGGACATCCAAATGCCGGAAATGGATGGTTTTGAAGCAACAAGAATCATAAGAGAAAGAGAAAAGAAGCTGGGAAAACACACACCTATCATTGCTTTAACTGCCCATGCCATGAAAGGTGACCGCGATAAATGTCTTGCCGCCGGCATGGACGAATATATCACAAAACCCATAGCTTTGAAAAGCATTATCGAAATACTCCGAATTTTTAACCTGGCAGAATAAACACATTTTCTAAACCGGAAAATTATGAAAAAATGGTTTTTGAACCTTAGAATCAGAAGTAGGCTTAATACTATGACCTCTGTGGCATTGTTAAGCATTTTCCTGATTGGTTTTGCATCTTATTATCTATTACGCACAACCAGTGTGTTGACACTTGTGCTCACCGAACAAAGAATTCATGATGTGAACTATCGAAGCGGAGTACAATTGTTTTACGAATATCTTTACGATAAAAACGAAAATACCCTCCAGCGGGCTTACCATCATCTCGACTCGGCAGCTCAAATTGCATTTGTTTTCAGTAAATCGAAGGAAATGCTCGAACAAAAAAGTTTTGACCAGTTCGTGGATGTTTTACTTGAAAATTATGGCCCAACTATTAATCATAACAGAAAAATTGCCCGGCTTTTAGCCAGCAGGATCGCTCTTACCATTCGCATCAACAATCCGCAAATGAATGAAGCTTTGGCAGTAGCTGACGAGGCATACAGAAACGGGCGTCTGGTAAAATCTTCAATCATAGAGTTTCTCGAGCATCCCGACGAAAAAGAAGTCTTTGAAAAACTTGAACAGGCCAAATACGAGATGTCTTTGATGGAAATCCGCTTTGCCAAGGCCATCAACGAACTCAACAACTTTGTCATCAGGCTTCTGTTAATCAGTATTTTACTCATTTCCATTTTGTTGGGCGTTATCACCTTTATTACTTCAAGTTATATTTCCTCCACCATTTCAAAACCCGTGATGAAAGTTGTGGAAAATCTCAAAAGCCTTGCACTGGGCGATCTTTCGACCGACATTCAGCCCGAAACCACCGACGAGATTGGCAAACTTCAGCAGTCATTCCTGGAATTGCAAAGCAGCCTTAAACAAAAGACTGATGTTGCTTCCGCCATAGCCGAAGGAAATTTTTTACAAAAAGCAACTCAGCAAAGTGAAAAGGATATACTGGCTATTGCCATCAATCAGATTGTGACCAACTTCAGTGAAGTGATAGAACAGGCAAACCAGATTGCCAGAGGCAACCTCGAAACAAGCATTACCATGCGATCAGCAAAGGATGAACTTGGCAAATCATTGATTACCATGACATCGGAACTAAAAAAATCGAATGAAGACAAACAAAGGCAACTCTGGATAAAAAACAACCAAACCGACATTAATGACCTTTTGCGGGGCGAGCAGGAAGTAACCGACCTGAGCCGTAAGATCATCAGCAAAATTTGTCATATTCTCGGAGCAAAAGTAGGTGCCATTTACCTGAAAGATGAAGATGGAATTTACAAACTTATGGGAAGCTATGCATTCACTCATCGCAAAAACATTAAGAGTGATTATTCTGCAGGGGAGGGAATTATAGGACAGGCAGCACTCGAAAAACAACCCATCATCGTCAGTCAGCTGCCGGACGATTATGTCGCAATCAGTTCAGGGCTAGGTGAAGCGCCACCGCGCAATCTTATCGTGGTACCCTGCATTTTTAATGAGGAAGTCATCGCTATAATCGAATTGGGTTCTTTTGAAACTTTTACCGATAATCAACTGAATTTTCTCTCTATCATCAGCGAAACCATTGCAATCGGTCTCCATACTTCACGCAGCCGTACCGAACTCGAAAAATTGCTTACCAAAACCCAGCAACAAGCTGAAGAATTGCAGGTGCAACAGGAAGAACTGCGCCAAGCCAATGAAGAACTTCAGGAACAAACCATTGCACTTAAAGAATCGGAACAACAGTTGCAAACGCAGCAGGAAGAATTGCGCGTAACCAACGAAGAGCTTCAGGAACGTACCCATGCGATCGAAAAACAAAGAGATGATATCCGAAAAAAGAATGAAATTCTTAAACAGGCACAACTTGAAATCGAGCAAAAAGCCCGCGACCTTGAAATGGCAAGCCGCTATAAATCAGAATTCCTGGCTAATATGTCGCACGAATTGCGCACGCCACTTAACAGTATCCTTGTTTTATCACAAGTATTGTCAAATAATAAAAATGGAAATCTGACCGAAAAACAAATACAATCAGCAAAAACTATTTATTCGTCCGGTGCCAGCCTTCTGTCACTCATTAATGAAATACTTGATCTGTCAAAAATTGAATCAGGAAAATTACAGATTAATATCGAAAAAATTTCCATCACTAATTTTTCAAACGAAATAAAAGAAATTTTTGCCCCGCTGGCTCTCGAAAAAGGCCTTGATTTCACAGTGAATATAGCAGACAACACACCTTTAATAATCCATAATGATAACCAGCGTTTACAGCAGATTATCCGAAATTTGCTCGCCAACGCAATTAAATTTACCAATCAGGGAAGTGTCAACCTGAACATTTTAAAATCGAATCCGACGGACAAAAACAGACCAAAAAAAATCTCCGACAATGATGCCATCATCTTCGAAGTTGCTGATACAGGTATCGGTATTCCCCAGGCACAACAGGAAGTAATATTTCAGGCATTTACCCAGGCCGATGGAACTACTTCCCGCAAATATGGAGGAACAGGACTTGGCCTGACTATTTCACGAAATCTGGCTCATCTTCTGGGCGGAGAAATAACCCTTGAAAGCGAACCAGACAAAGGCACCATTTTCAGACTTTGGTTACCACTCACCATCGAAAAAACAGAGCATCATACCCCTGACTCAATGCCTGAAAAAACAGAATCGTTAAAAACCCAAACATCCATTAATAAAACTGAAGACACAGTGATAACCAAAACGTTATCAACTGCCAACCCACAATATCATACTGCACCAAACATGCAGAATATTATTACCGATGGTTTCAAAGACGACCGGACAGTAATTAATAAAGGCGACAAATTCATTCTTGTTATTGAAGACGATCACAATTTTGCCAAAATTCTTTACGACCTGGCACATGAAAAGGGTTTCAAATGCCTGATTGCACCCAACGGGGAAACAGGATTACACTATGCAGATTATTATAAGCCCGATGCCATCATACTCGATATTGGATTACCCGGAATTGACGGCTGGCAGGTTATGGACCGGCTGAAAGATAATCCAGAAACCCGGCATATTCCCGTTCATTTTATGTCGGGAAAAGACAAAAGCATTGAAGCACTTAAAATGGGAGCCATTGGTTACCTTACCAAACCCATCAGTCTGGAAGATCTGGAAGAAGCTTTTTCCAAAATTGAAGCATATATTTCCAAACCTTTCAAAAAACTGCTGGTCGTCGAGGATGATGACAACATGCGCAAAGCTATTGTAGAACTTATTGACGACAAAGACATCAGCATTACTTCTGTACCCACAGGCAATCAGGCTATAGACCAGCTGCGCAAAAACGACTTCGACTGCATAATCCTTGATCTGGGACTTAAGGATATGCCCGGAGATGAATTATTGAAAATAATAGGGAAAAAAGGTGAAACAAGTTATATTCCGGTGATTATCTATACCGGTAAAGAACTCTCGCGGGAAGACGAAGAACGATTACTGCAATATTCTGACAGGATTATCATCAAAGGAGTGCGCTCTCCCGAGCGGCTTCTGGCCGAAACCACCCTTTTCCTGCATCGGGTGGAATCAAGCCTTCCCGAAGAAAAACAAAAAATGCTGCGCATGACGCATAGCAAAGAAGACATTATGAAGGACAAAAAAATTCTGATCGTAGATGACGATATGCGAAACGTTTTTGCCCTGAGCAGCCTGCTGGAAGAAAAAGGTTTGAAAATCGAGGTCGGTCGCAACGGAAAAGAAGGCCTTGCCAAATTGGAACAATTCCCGGACATCAATCTGGTGCTCATGGACATCATGATGCCCGAAATGGATGGTTACGAGGCAATCAGAAGAATCAGAAAAAATCCAAAAACCAAAAAAATGCCGGTAATTGCACTTACAGCCAAAGCTATGCAGGGCGACAGGGACAAGTGCATTGAAGCCGGCGCCAATGACTACCTGACAAAACCGGTTGACACAGCAAAACTATTATCACTATTAAGAGTATGGCTTTACCAGTAAATGAACATAATGATCCGATGCAGGAAAACGAAACAATCGAAATTGAACTTTTCCTGCAAGCCATTTATCTGAAATTTGGTTATGATTTCAGAAACTATGGTAAAGCACATATCCGCCGCCGGTTAAGACATCGGATGGGGACATCCGGGTTTAGCTCTGTCAGTGCTATGATCCACCCTTTGTTGTACGACCCTCTTTTTTATCAGGAAGTACTTCAGGATTTATCCATCACGGTAACTGAAATGTTTCGTGACCCGGAATTTTACAAGACTGTTCGCACTGAAGTAGTTCCCATGCTTAAAACCTATCCTTTTGTAAAAATTTGGCATGCAGGCTGTGCAACAGGTGAGGAGGTGTATTCTATGGCCATTCTGCTCCACGAAGAAGGGCTGCTCAACCGTTCACAGATCTATGCCACTGATTTTAATCAAATTGCACTTCAAAAAGCAAAAAACGGGATTTATGCCATCGAAAAAGTAAAGGAATTTACTTACAACTATCAGAAAAGCGCAGGAAAATCCAGTTTTTCAGATTATTTCAATGCCCATTACGGCTCAGTAAAAATGAATGATTTTCTAAAAAGAAATATTGTTTTTGCTGATCATAATCTGGTAACAGACGGGGTTTTTGGCGAAATGAACCTGATAATTTGCAGAAATGTGCTGATCTATTTCGATAAAGAATTACAAAATAAGGTAATCCATTTGTTTTACGAAAGTCTTATCCCGGGAGGATTTCTTTGCCTGGGAAGTAAAGAAAGTCTCCGTTTTGCAGCCAATGCCGATGCTTTCGATATTATCAGCGAAAAAGAAAAAATATATCGCCGGAAATTTTCACCCTGACAAAAAAATGAATTACAACGCAATAGTTATAGGAGTTTCTGCAGGTGGGATTTCAGCATTGTCAACGATTTTACCCCAACTGCCTGGCAATTTTCCCCTGCCTGTAATTATTGTTCAGCACATAAGTCCAAACACTGATAACTTTATGGTCAATCATTTCAATCATATTTGCCAGTTAAAAGTAAAAGAAGCGGATGAAAAGGAATCCATTCAACCCGGTACGGTTTATTTTGCCCCACCGAATTATCATCTGCTGGTTGAAACCGATTTTACTTTCTCGCTGTCGGTTGAAGAAAGGGTGAATTTTTCGCGTCCATCCATTGACGTGCTTTTCGAATCTGCAGCTGATGCCTGGCATACCGGACTTATCGGGATCATTCTCACAGGAGCCAGCACTGACGGAAGCAAAGGTATGCGAATAATTAAGAAAAGAGGAGGTTATACCATCGCCCAGGACCCGCAAGAAGCTGAAGTACCCGTTATGCCTGAAGCAGCCATTAAAATCGGCGGGGTTGACAGGAAAATGACCCTGAGTGAAATCACTACTTTTTTGTTGAACCTTCAAAAGCAGTAATTTACATGATAATAAAAGATTTTAATGACTTTGACACCAATGAATTGTATGCTATTTTTCGGCATATTTACATTACATCCCCTTTTATGAGTGATAATTTCGATAGTAAGTTCAACTCAATCATTGATTTCCGGAATTATTACCATCAAATACTGAGGCAAAATGGTTCGTTCGTCATGGTCACATTGGTTGACAAAAGACCGGCAGGGTTTCTGGTGCTCGCCTCCAATCCTGCTGAGAAACTAAATCATACTGCCTGGCTGAACATGGGAATTTTGGAAAGTTTCCGCCGCAAAGGAATTGGTGTACAATTGGTTGAATCCGCCATCGAACGTGCCCGTAAAGAAAATCTCATCGAGATCATTTATCTTATGGTCAGGGCTGACCATACCGGAGCAGTTCAGCTATACCGCAAAACCGGTTTTGAAGTCATTGCACGTCTGGAAAAAGACACCAAAATCGGAAATGATTACTACGATGGACTTCTGATGCGAAAATTTGTTCAGATTTAACCGATATACTGGCTGTTTATTCCCATTTTGCACACAAAAAGGATAACTGGAAATCTATCACCGCTTAAAATAATCGCCCCTGATCAGGGTATTTCATTTTTCCCAGATGGCGATAGGCGGTTTCGGTTGCTTCACGGCCGCGGGGAGTGCGCATCAGGTATCCTTCCATAATGAGAAAAGGTTCATAAACTTCCTCAATCGTACCGGGATCTTCACCGACGGCTGTGGCAATGGTTGTAAGTCCTACCGGGCCTCCGCCAAATTTATCAATGATCACCGATAAAATTTTGTTGTCCATTTCGTCCAGACCATGTTTATCAACATTAAGTGCCGAAAGGGCTAACTGCGCGATGGGAATTTTGATGGTACCGTCACTTTTGATCTGTGCAAAATCGCGAACACGGCGAAGAAGCAGATTGGCGATACGAGGTGTGCCCCGACTGCGGCGCGCAATTTCGTCAGCAGCTTCATCCGTGATATCAACCCGTAAAATTCCGGCCGAACGTTTTACAATACCAGCCAATGTTTCGGCATCGTAATAGGCCAGGCGCAGATTGATGCCAAACCGTGAGCGTAGCGGAGCCGTCAGCAATCCTGATCGGGTTGTGGCACCAATGAGTGTAAAAGGATTTAAGGTAATTTGCACACTGCGCGCATTTGGCCCGGTCTCAATCATGATGTCTATTCTGTAATCTTCCATGGCTGAGTACAGATACTCCTCAACCAGCGGGCTGAGGCGATGGATTTCGTCAATAAACAAAACATCATCTTTTTCAAGATTGGTAAGTAAACCAGCCAAATCGCCCGGCTTGTCCAACACCGGTCCGGATGATACTTTAATCCCTACGTCGAGTTCATTGGCAATAATATGCGAAAGCGTAGTTTTACCCAATCCCGGAGGGCCGTGAAGCAACACATGATCAAGTGCTTCACCGCGACGTCTGGCAGCCTCTACAAACACTTTCAGGTTTTCCACCACCTGAAGTTGACCGGCAAAACCCTCGAAATGGCTCGGTCGGAGGACTTTTTCGATCTCTTTTTCACCAGGGGTTAAATGCTCTGCAGCAGCGTCGAGATTTTTATTTTTCATCAGAACAGTAATTTTTGACAAAAGTAGAAAATTCTCTGCGGGGTTATTTATTGCTGTTAATCCAGACAACAGAAAAACAATGATAATTGGGATATTTCAACAATTTATCAGGAAGACCCGAAAATGCGGTTAATCCTTTCATAACACTTTTTCCACTGGTTAAACTTTTCAAGGTGATTTTAACTGGCTTTAAAGATTAGATTGACAGTGTAGGCAACATATAGTATCAGTAAAATCGCAGCTTCCCAACGGTCAAGTTTTTTTCGTTTTCCCGAAAACATGGCTACGAACAACAACAAAGTTCCCAATCCCAGCAAAAAAATATCCTGATTAAAAGCCGGATTGTAATCAATAGGCCTGATCAGCGCACTTACACCAAGAATAAAAAAGATATTAAATATGTTGGATCCGATGATGTTGCCAACAGCGATATCATTTTTCTTTTTTACCGCAGCTACTACTGAAGTAGCCAACTCAGGCAGCGATGTTCCGGCAGCCACAATAGTCAGCCCGATCACAGTTTGACTCATACCCAGAAGCGTAGCCATCTCTACCGCATTTACAACCACAAGCCTGCCACCAAGTATTAATAATCCAAGCCCGGCAAAGAGGTAAATCCAAATGCGTATAGTTGAAAGTTCTTTTATTGCCATTGGCTGAATGGATTCATCATGACTTAGCTGGTTGAAGACATAATACAAAAAACCTCCAAACGCCCCAAGCAGTATTAATCCATCAATCCTTGACAAAACATTGGTTTCAGAAAAAACCAATTCATTGGTTAAAACAAAAAGTATTACTATAGCCAGAAAGGATAACGGGATTTCTCTCCACACACTGCTCGACTGGACAATTATGGGTGTAATTATACCCGTTAAACCTAAAATAACAAAAATGTTAAAAATATTACTCCCAATGATGTTTCCAAAAACAATCCCCGAATGCCCCTGGAATGCTGCAAAAGTATTAACGACCAATTCAGGCATCGAAGTTCCAAACGCAACCACTGTTAATCCAATCGCCAAATCGGAAACATGGTATTTCCGCGCCAGTGCCGATCCCCCCTCAACCAGCCAATCTGCTCCTTTTACCAATACAACAAATCCGACAATCAGAAATATGATGCTGTACCACATAATAATTTTTTTTGCAAATGTAGAAAATCCTTCCAATCTTTGATTTAAGCTGATAATAAGGATTTTATTCTTTGGCCGTCGGATGGGAATAACCCGACAATAAAACTGCTTTTAACAGCTAGTATTAACCTTAACAAAGCAGCAATTTCCAGAAATTTGTACTTTAGCCACCTGAAAAAAAGCAGTATTTTACAATCCTTTACAGAACAATCATTATGAAGAATATCATCGTAGCAGTTGACTTTTCGGGCGGTTCGATACATGCCCTGAAATATGCCATAAAATTAGCCAATAGTGCTAAGGCTAACATTATCATGGTATGGGTGGACAAAACTTCCGAACCTGATTCGATCTATTCCATTTCCGTTGAGAGTTACCGCACTGAGGTTGTGCGCCGGTTCAACGAGCTAAACGGGCAGTTCAGGCCTGAATTTACCGGAGGGAAACTTGAGTACAAACTACGTAAAGGAAAAATTTATCAGGAAATTGTTGGATTTGCCCAATCAAAAAATGCCGACCTTATCATCACAGGATCACATGGCGTTTCAGGTTTTGAAGAATACTGGATTGGAAGCAACGCAAACCGGATTGTAGCCCATGCTTTTTGCCCGGTAATCACTGTACGGAATAAATTTGAAATCAAAGACCAGATCCAGAAAATTGTCATGCCTGTTGACAATTCTTCCAATACATTGGGAAAACTAAACGTTACTGCCTGTTTGGCAAAACATACCGGGGCAGAAATACACCTTATCAGCATTTATTCTACTAATCTGAAAACCATGCACAAAAGAGTAGAAAATTTTGCCGATAAAGCAATAAAATACTTTGAAAAAGAAAGCGTTTCCTTTGTTCACGAACATTTTCAAACCCAAAATGCTACCAAATCAGTGATTGATTATGCCATAAATATTCAGGCTGATCTGATCGCCATCATGACAGAACAGGAAGATAATCAAAGTAACGGCATTATTGGTCCAAATGCCAGACAAATTGTAAATCATTCACCCATTCCGGTACTCAGCGTTCATGCTGCTGATGCAAATAAAACTTTCTAATTGAAGCTATTCTCTCCATGATTCGTTTTCTCACTTTATTATTTTTTCTCATTATCATCCACCCTGGTCAACTGGCCTCACAGAATGATCATTATCGGAGCAGAACAGCACCTCAGGACCTGGTTTCAAAAGGGCATATTGTTATTCATCGCGATGACAGGGTTGACAAAATTCTCAAACGCCATATCGAATACAACCAGGAATCAGAAGGAATTGAAGGATACCGCATCCATATTTTTTTTGAATCCGGAAATCAGTCATTGAGCAAAGCCAATGAAGCAGCAAGAAAATATCAGCTGCTTTACCCTGAAGAAAAAGCTTACGTTTCATTCAGCGAACCCTATTACCGGGTTAGGGTAGGAGATTTCAGAACCCGTTTCGATGCCGAAAAATATCTTCAAAAAATTTCAGGTGATTATCCCAATGCCTTTATCATAAAAGACAGGATTAATTTCCCCCGTCTGGACTGATCGTTCTGATTTTTATTTTGTTATTTCACCTCTTCATTGTCTTCAGCATACCATTCGGCACAGGAAGTAACTGTTTCCCACAGTTTCAGGTGATGCAGCCTGACGCCTTCGGGTAGTTCTTTTCGAATGCGGTTGGCAAAATCAATAATCATGTTTTCACTGGTTGGCTGGTAATTAACCAGTATAAGCCGCTTATAATTCGATTTTAGTTCCTTAATCAATCCTGAAGGAGTATCGTTTCTTAAAATTAGTGAATGATCAAGCTCATCCACAATAAGTTCCTTTATGATTTTCTTAAGATCTTTAAAATCGATTACCATTCCGTTTTTGGGAGATTGAGAATCACCTATCGGGGTTCCGATCAGGGTAACCAACAATTCATAGGAATGACCGTGAATGTTTTGACAAAGCCCGTCGTGACCCGGAAGAGCATGCGCCATATCAAATTTATAAGCCTTGGTAATTCTAATTTTTGCCACTTTGTTTTCTTTCTTTGGTTCAACAATTATGACTGACTTATAGGTTTTATTTTATCAGTTTGAAGGTGTTTGATATCTGTTTATTGCATTCCGAAATAGTGATAAAATAAAAACCTTCAGATAACGTGGATATATCAACTTGATATTTCTCTTTACCATGATAGTAATTTTCGAAAATTATTCTGCCGGCTGGATCAGTTATTGTAATTCGGTAATCACAATGGGACTGATCAGCACTTAAATCAACTGTAATAAAATCTTCAGCAGGATTAGGATAAATCCGAATGTTGGATAGTAACGCATTTTGATTATCAGTACTTGAATAAAACCAAATCAGATCGACAAATTCAGGATGATCAACAAATGGATTGCGGTTGTTTTGAATTTGATAAACCGCATTGTTTCTGTCTGTTTCTTTAGTGCTGACAGGATCGTTCTGATGCCACGAATGTAACATATTGAGAGCCCATTCTTTCATCTGTGCACCATAAACAGCATCACTTCCCGGCCAGTTACTGTCTTCTCCAAGATAACGTGTAGCCATGTAAAAATGCATTCGGGCCAGATCACCTTTAAAATCATCAATTGGTTCAAATACAATTCCGGTGTAACCGTTCACATTACATTCACCCAATTTTGATCCGTTCATTGAAGTCCATGAAGCAATACCCACTTCACCATAAGGAAAATTGCCTCTTTTATTGTTTACCCAACCGTCAGTAGGGTAAATCTGGAACAAATCGGAAAACATCGGATAAATGTCACCGCCAAACCAACTCTTTGGGAAAGAATGTTCGCGGTTGTAACAATCACCTTCCTGTGAATAATTGCCACACTGATCGACAATGAAAGTAAACTCATAAGGCGGAGTCCCTCCGGGAATATCAGAATAAATGTCCCAGACTTTACCGTTAGATTTTTTATCGGTTTGCTGAAAATAGTCCCAAAGTTCACTGTAAGTAATCACTGTATGATCATCGATAATATTGTGCAATGCCTGCTGCAGACTGCTTCCACTGAGGCCTGAGGCCGAATCATAATAGCCACCCGGTATTTGAGCATAAAGCACCAATCCGGAAAAATACAAAACAATTACTGCAAGGATTTTGTCCATAAACCTTTGATTAGATCATTTTAAACAGATTAACTAAAAGTATTGTTCCTATGCCGGTTAGCATAATACCTCCGGCCAATTCCACGCGCGCAGCGAGCAAAAAGTTCTTACTCTTTTTCCCACCAAAGATGCCTGCGAGTGTTACCAGAATACAAACAACAGTAAAAACCAGGAAAACTGTTAACGGAGTCAAAGGATAAATAATCATTGACATACCGGCCAGTAAAAAATTTATTCCTGAAGCTATCGAAAAACCAATTAAGATAGCTAATTTATTCATCTCCCAACTCATTTCATTAAACTTGGGTTTAAACGATTTTATCACAAGTTTCAACCCAAGCATCAGGATGATAATTGCCGACAACCAACTGGTATAACTCCCTGTAAAAAAGCGGATGGTATAACCCAAAAACAGCCCAATCGTTCCCAAAACTCCAATGATTATTGCAACCATCATTGCGATTACAAAAAGTCGTCCGGACGGCAATGTTTTAAGAAAACCATTTAAAAACACTGCAGAGAAAACATTCGCTGAAACAGCAAGTGCTACTAATACAAGGATCAATATTTCAGGGAATGAACTCATCATAGTAAAGTCATAAAAGGGTTACTATTTTTTCGAGCCATCGGACATCGGTTTCATCAAAAGAATTTATTTCACGACTATCCACATCAAGGACGCCGTAAACAACATCCGATGTGTTCCGGATTGGAACAACAATTTCAGCTTTGGAACGTGCGTCGCAGGCAATATGCCCGGGGAATTTATGAACATCAGGAACAACTATTGTCTGATTGCTGTTTATCCCTGCCCAGCAAACTCCCGAGTCTTTTTTCAGAACCTGACAGGCAACCGGTCCCTGATAGGTTTTTACGGTTAGAACGCCATTGTCAAGACAATAAAAACCCGTCCAGAAAAAATAGTCCATTTTATGATGCAACACTGCTACAACCGTTGCCATACGTGCATCCTGATTTGAGGTAGCCTCAAGAAGTTTTTTCAACTGCTCATAAATTCTTCTGTAACGACCATCTTTTTTCGAACTTTCCATAAGGGTATTAAAAATGCGTTTGCAAAAGTAAAGAAATGTTTGCTGGGAAAAGTTTCTTCAGGGGTTATCTATTTACTATTTATCACTTGCTGTTCTGTCAGTTACAAAAAAATCCCCATCTTTTTATTTGCCGGACCTGAGCATCAACAATACTTTTCTGTCAATGGGGAAAGTAAGCTGTTCCGGATTTATTGCCTGCAAATCGACGAAACGAAAACTTTGAGCTCCATCAATATCTTCAAAATCAAAAGGTTTTTCGGATAAAGGAATAAGCTCTGTTGCAACAGGTTGAGCTTTATAATAAATACTGATTAGTTGTTGGGTTTCAGCGAGTAAACTTGTGGGCTGGAAAAAATCAGTAGTGTAAAAATGTTCTATCGCATCAATTTCCTGATTGAGTTCTTCCATGAATTCACGGCGAAGGCAGTCAATTGTGCCTTCCCCAAAATTAAGGCCTCCGCCCGGAAATTTAGTCATCCGGATACCCAGTCTGAATTCATCGGTAAGTAAAAGCCTGCCCTTATGGTCAAAAACAATTCCGTAAACCCTGATATTGAATCTGTTAATTTTGTTTTTCATGCCGATGTTATCTGTTTGATTATGCAAAATAAGACATTCCTGCAAAATTAACGAATCAAATATCTCAATATGACAATCAGATAAGTGTAACTATCAGGTAATTTTCCTACTTTTGCAACAATTTTATAAAAAATGCAAATGGTTCAATATCAAGATAAATTCACTGGTGAAGGGCTTACCTACGATGACGTGTTACTGCTGCCATCCTATAGTGAAATCCTCCCGCGGGAAGTGGAATTAACCACATTTTTTACCACCGGCATCCGCATGAACATTCCCATTGTATCAGCGGCCATGGACACAGTGACGGAACACAAGCTTGCCATTGCCATTGCCCAGGAAGGTGGAATCGGGGTGCTACACAAAAATATGGACATCGAAACCCAGGGCATTGAAGTTAAAAAAGTAAAGCGCGCTGAAAACGGCATGATTCTCAATCCCATCACACTCAATCAGACCGCCAGGGTTGAAGATGCTCTTCACATCATGAAAGAATATGGAATAGGAGGTATCCCCGTGGTTGATAAAGAAAACAAGCTCATGGGAATTATCACCAACCGTGACTTGCGCTTTGAAAGAAACATCCACCGGCCTGTGGAAGAAATCATGACAAAAGAAAACCTGGTTACAACCACCGAGTTCACTGATTTTGAAAAAGCAGGCGATATTCTTCAGGAATTTAAAATTGAAAAACTCCCTGTAGTTGATAAAGAATTCAAACTTGTCGGGCTGATCACTTACAAAGATATTATAAAAATCAAAGCAAGACCTAATGCCTGTAAAGATGAACGAGGAAGATTGAGAGTAGCGGCAGCAGTTGGAATAAGCGCTGATACCATTGACAGAGCAGACGAACTTGTAAAAAACGAAGTTGATGCCATCGTGATTGATACAGCACATGGGCACTCAAAAGGCGTGATTGAAACAACAAAAGCCATCCGAAAAAAGTACCCTGACCTGCAACTTGTAGTTGGAAATATTGGCACAGCGGAAGCAGCCCGCGATCTTGTTAAAGCCGGTGCCAACGCTGTTAAAGTTGGTATTGGGCCGGGTTCAATCTGCACAACACGAATCATTGCCGGCGTTGGAATTCCACAACTTACGGCAGTTTACGAAGTCTCACGTGCAATAAAAAATACAGGCATACCCATCATTGCTGACGGAGGAATCCGCTATACCGGCGACATTGCCAAAGCCATAGCAGCCGGCGCACACAGCATCATGGCCGGTTCGCTCTTTGCCGGTGTGGACGAATCACCCGGTGACACCATAATTTTTGAAGGACGCAAATACAAAACCTACAGGGGAATGGGCTCTATCGAAGCAATGCAAAAAGGATCAAAAGACCGCTATTTTCAGGATATGGAAGCAGATATTAATAAACTCGTCCCTGAAGGAATAGTTGGAAGAGTTCCATTTAAAGGTACGCTAAGCGAAGTTATTCATCAACTGGTGGGCGGATTGAGAGCCGGAATGGGATATACCGGATCACACAATATCAGTGAACTGCAAAAAGCACAATTTATTAAAATAACTGCTGCAGGAGTTGCCGAAAGCCACCCGCACGACATCACCATCACACATGAAGCCCCCAACTATAGCAAGTTTTAGCTGTTATTAACACTCCGGCATAAAATAATCAAAGCTTTTCTTCGTAAATCATCACAAAAAACATAAACAATCTCACAACATGAACATGAAAAAAGTAAGTTATTCGATCAAAACAACCCTTTTATCAAAATCTCTTTTATCAATAGTGCTGACCGCATTGATATCAATTACTGCTGTTACTCTTGCTGCTCAAAAAACTGCTGACCCGGTTCTTTTGAAAATCGACAATCAGAATATCACAGTTTCGGAATTCATGTCGGTTTACCAAAAAAACAATGTCGAAGGTGAAGTTCTTGACCGGAAATCATTGGAAGAATATCTTGATCTTTACATCAATTTTAAACTGAAAGTAAAAGAGGCAGAAGAGCTTGGACTGGACACAGTCAGCTCTTTTATCAACGAACTGAAAGGCTATCGCGATCAATTAGCCAAGCCTTATTTCGTGGATGATAAACTGAATGAAAAGTTGCTTCATGAAGCTTACGCACGGAAAAAAACAGACATCCGCGCAAGCCACATTCTCATCAGCATCGACCAGTATGCACCTCCGGCTGACACCCTGGAAGCCTACAATAAAATTATGGAGATCAGAAAAAGAATTGTTGAAAATAAGGAGGACTTTGGCGAAGTTGCCATGGAAGTTTCGGATGATCCGTCAGCACGCGATATGCCTGCCCGTGGTTTCCAGCCGGCACGTAAGGGAAATAAAGGCGATATCGGTTATTTTTCTGTTTTCGACATGGTTTATCCTTTTGAAGACGTAGCTTACAAATTGAATGTTGGAGAAGTTTCAATGCCGGTAAGAACACAATTTGGTTACCATCTCATTAAGCTTCAGGATAAAAAACCGGCTCTTGGCAAGGTGCAGGTTGCCCACCTGTTTTTACAATTACCACAGGAGGCTGACGACGAAAAAATAAATTCTCTGAAGATAAAAGCCGATTCTTTATATGATGCCTTAAAAAATGGTGCTGTATGGGATTCTCTCGTGCGCAAGTTTTCCGATGATAAAAGTTCAGCCGTAAATGGTGGCGTTCTGCCCTGGTTCGGCTCTAACAGAATGGTCCCCCAGTTTATTGACGGAATCCGCTCAATCGAAGATTCCGGACAAATCTCCAAACCTGTGCTAACCTCTTACGGCTGGCATATTATCAAACTGATTGATGTAAAACCAATAGGGTCATTTGAAGATGAAAAAGAAAACCTCAAACAAAGCTTAACCAAAGATATTCGTGCCAACCTTAGCAAAGAAGCCATCATCAACAGGATCAAAGAAGAAGCCCACTTTACCCGGAATGATAAAGCCGTTGAAGATTTCTACCAGGTAATCGACTCCAGTATATACAGCCGCAAATGGACTATTGAACAGGCTGAAGGACTCAATAAAACCATTGCCAGATTGGGAAAAGAAGAATACAACCAGCAGGACTTCGCTCAATTCCTTGCCAAAAATCAATCCATTAACCCAAAAGAAACTGTTCCTCAGTTTATTGATCGCATTTTTAACAAATTTACAGAAGAAAAAGTCATTCAATATGAAGATGCACGACTTGAAGAAAAATACCCTGAATTCAGGGCTTTGGTCAAAGAATACCGCGATGGCATACTATTGTTTGAGCTTACTGACCAAAAAGTATGGAGCAAGGCCATCAAAGATACTACCGGGCTAAAAGAATTTTACGAAAAGAACCGGGATAACTACATCTGGGGTGATCGCGCAGATGCTATTCTCTTCATTTCAAGCACCCGGGAAGGAATCGAAAAAGCACACAATATGGCCACTGAGCGGTTGAGTGTTGATCAGATAAAAGAAGCTTTCGAAGCTGACGAAAACAACACCATTACCATTTTAGAAAAAAAATTCCCAAAAAATGAAGAATTTATCATCGACAATATCGAATGGAAAAAAGGCATCTCCCCAATTGTTCAGGAAAATGAAGAACGATTCGGGTTTGCTGTAATTAAAGATTTGGTTCCCCCCGAACACAAAACCCTCAGCGAAGCACGAGGAATTATAACCGCTGATTACCAAAATTATCTGGAAGAAGAATGGCTTAAACAATTGAGGAACAAATATACTGTAATCGTGAACCAAGACGTTCTTTCGACAATAAAATAGTCATCCGAATTGAGATTTTTGCAACTTTCATTTTTTATCCTTGCTTTTCTATTAAACTCTTGCGACAACAACCGTTTTTTACCTACCGAAAAAGCTGTCGCAAGAGTTTATGGCAATTATCTCTATGCCTCCGAACTTGCAGGAATAGTCCCATTGGATGCAACACCCGCTGATAGTCAGGCAATTGTCAACAGCTATATCAATAACTGGATTAAAAATCAGCTACTTCTGCAACAAGCCGAGAAAAACCTTCCCAACGAAAAAAAAGATTTCTCAGTTCAACTCCGGGATTATCGGAATTCCCTGATTATTTATACCTACGAAAGCGAGCTGATACGCCAAAACTTAGACACTACTGTTTCTGATTTTGAACTCGAAACATACTACCAGACCAACATCAACAATTTTATTCTAAAAGAAGATATTCTTCAGTTTTTCTATATCAAAATGAGGGCTGAATCCTCTCTGGTACCCGTAATCCGGAAATTTCTGAAAAAAAATTTTGAGCATCATCAGGACTCTCTCACCCGTATCGCTTTGAATTATAGTGAAGACTATGCATTAATTACTGAAGAATGGATTCCTCTTACTCGTTTTGTGTCAAAAGTTCCATTGCAGATTGATGACTCAAAATCATTCCTGGAGCAAAATAAATTTAAGGAAATCGAAGAAGACCCTTTCATCCATTTCATTTACTTCACTGCTTTCAGGTTGAAAGGAACAACAGCCCCGCTATCTTTTGTAAAAGATAACATCAGACTTATCATTCTGAATAAACGAAAAAAGGAACTCATCAGGGAGATGCACCAGGAAATTTATGATCAGGCTGGAAAAAACAATGATATTGAATATTTTTAACCAGAATAAATGAAAAAAATAACATTAGCCTTATTTTTATTAATATTCCTGATGTCTAATCAGCCAGCAATCGGGCAGGAGTCATCGGGTGTAGTAATTGATGAAGTAGTGGCTGTGGTGGGTAAAGAATATATCCTGCTTTCCGATATCGAACAACAATATCTTCAGATGCGTATGCAGGAAAGCGTTCAGGAAAGTGAAGAATACACAAAATGCCTGATTCTCGAAAATCTACTATTTGAAAAATTGCTGCTCCATCAGGCCGAACTGGACAGTGTCGTGATTACACAAGACCAGGTAAATGCCGAACTGGACCGCAGAATGCGCTATTTCATCAGTCAGTTTGGAAGCCAGGAAAAACTTGAGCAGTTTTATAATAAAACAGTAACCGAATTTAAAAGTGACCTGAGTGAGGTAATAAAAAAGCAAATGATGGTCGAAAATGTACAGCAAACCATCACAGAGCATGTAGATGTATCACCGGCTGAAGTACGCAAATATTTCAGGGAAATTCCCCACGACAGCATTCCTCTGATAAGTTCGGTAGTCGAACTTGCCGAAATTGTAAAAAAACCGGTTATCTCACCTGAAGAAAAACATCAGGTTCGCGAACGTTTGAAAAAATATCGTGAACGTGTTATCAACGGCGAAAGTTTTGAGGCATTGGCCGTACTTTATTCCGAAGACCCGGGATCGGCAAGACAGGGAGGCGATATCGGCCTTCGTGGCCGCGGGGAGTTATATCCCGAATTTGAAACCATTGCGTTCCAGTTAGACCCCGGTGAAGTTTCAGATATCGTTGAAACTGAAGCAGGATTTCATATTATTCAGGGCATTGAGCGTCGTGGTGACTTTGTGCGGGTTCGTCATATTCTGCTCAAACCAAAAGTTTCACCTGAAGAACTTGATAAAGCACGTGTTTTTCTTGACAGCATCGCAGAACTGATCCGCACCGATTCGCTGAAATTTGATGATGCCGTGGTGAAATTTTCAACCGACCCCTCGCGCAACAATAACGGAATTATGATCAATCCAAACACAGGTGGATCGCAATGGTCGTTGGATGAACTTGATCCAAAAATGTTTTTTGTAATTGATAAACTGGAAGTCGGACAAATTTCCACTCCGGTTGTGATGGAAGATGAAGATGGCAGCGAAGCATACCGGCTAATCCTCCTGAAAAACAGAACACAACCGCACCGGGCAAACATTGAAGATGATTACGACCAGATTCAGATGTGGGCATTGCAACAAAAGAAAACAGAAACAGTAAAAAAATGGATCAAAAACAATTCGCATAAAGCCTACATCCGGATTGATGAAAATTATCGCAGCTGTAATTTCGAAAATACTTGGTTTTAAATCAATTACCTTATAAAATGACAGGCATTTGAATCAACTACTGAAATATTAAAAATTTATGCAATACAAATCTGATGTTGAAGCTATTGATGTTTTTGGTGACAAAATAAAAACACTCCGGAAAGAAGTTGCCAAAGTTATAGTAGGCCAGGACGATGTGATAGAAAAAGTAATCATTTCAATTTTTTCGAAAGGCCATGTACTGCTTGTCGGTGTTCCCGGTCTTGCCAAAACACTTTTGGTGAATACCATTTCGAAAGTTTTGGGATTGACATACAGCCGCATTCAGTTTACTCCCGACCTGATGCCTTCAGATATTATCGGAACTGAAATTCTGGACCAAAGTCGCGAATTTAAATTCATCAAAGGTCCTGTATTTGCCAACATCATTCTTGCAGATGAAATCAATCGTACTCCGCCGAAAACCCAGTCAGCGCTGCTCGAAGCCATGCAGGAAAAAGCAATTACGGTAGCCGGAAAAAATTATCGTTTGACAGAACCATTCTTTGTGCTTGCCACCCAAAACCCTATTGAGCAGGAAGGGACCTATCCGCTGCCCGAAGCACAGCTCGACCGCTTCATGTTCAACATATGGCTTGATTACCCTTCATTTCAGGAAGAAATCGAAGTGGTAAAAACAACTACAACTACTTACGAAGCCAAACCGGAAGTGGTTATCAGCAGTGATGAAATCCTTTATTTTCAAAATTTGATCCGAAAAATTCCGGTTGCCGACAATGTGTATGAATATGCCGTAAAACTGGCAACCAAAACCAGAGCCCACCGAAAGGAATCACATCCCTGGGCAAATGACTACCTGACCTGGGGAGCTGGCCCGCGTGCCTCACAATACCTTATTGTAGGTGCAAAATGTCACGCAGCCATTCATGGTAAATATTCACCTGACATCGAGGATGTTAAAAGCGTTGCCACATCAATTCTCAGACACCGGATAGTGCGCAACTATAAAGCTGAAGCTGAGGGAATAACCATCGAAAAAATTATGGCCGAATTTTTAAAAGACGATTAAAATATACTTCAAAATCAGTCTGTCTGGCAAAAATAAATAACAGCACAGTTTTCTGACAGATGGATTTTGTTAAACTCATTACGTGTGACTAAATACCGGATATGAAAAAATTATTGATTGTAATCGCTTCAGCAGTAGTGATTATCATACTTGTATGGTATTTCATGCAGGGAGATAACACCACGGTTCAGTCCATTAAAGTTCCTGTGCGATATGGTCAGTTTCTGATTGATGTCAGTACAACAGGAGAATTAGAAGCAAAAAATTCAGAAAACATCTACGGTCCTGAGAACCTGCGGTCGATCCAAATTTGGAGCGATATCCGCATCAATCAGTTAATTCCTGAAGGAACGATAGTGGATTCAGGCGATTTTGTAGCTTCTCTGGATCAGACAGAAGTGATGAGCCGACTCAAAGATTTGGAAACTGAGCTGGAAAAACTTGAATCGCAATATACTAAAACCCTGCTTGATACCTCACTCAACATGCGGGCTGCCCGTAACGAACTTGTAAATCTGAAATTCAGCCTTGAAGAACAACAAATTAAAGTCGAACAATCTATCTATGAACCCCCAGCCGTGCAACGACAAGAAGCTATAAATCTTGAAAAAGCGAGGCGTGCTTACAACCAGGCCGTGGAAAATTACACCCTGCGACTCGAAAAATCAAAAGCAGAAATGCAGGAAGTTTCGGCTACACTTGAACAGGCTCAGCGCCGAAGACAGCGCATGGTTGATATTCTAAAACAGTTCACTGTTTATGCCCCAAAACCGGGGATGATCATTTACCGGAGAGACTGGCGGGGACAAAAAACCGAAACCGGCTCCACCATTTCTTCCTGGGATAATGTTGTTGCACTGCTTCCCGATCTCTCAAGCATGATTTCCAAAACTTATGTGAATGAGATTGACATTTCAAAAGTAAGAACGGGTCAACCTGTAAAGATTACCATTGACGCATTCCCCGAGCGCGAATTTTCTGGAATAGTCAGTGAAGTAGCCAATATTGGTGAGCAACGTCCGGGCTCAGATGCCAAAGTTTTTGAGGTAATTATCACCGTGAACGAATCTGATACAATCATGCGACCTGCAATGACCACGAAAAATGTCATTATCACCGCACAGATCGACAGCGTACTTTTTATTCCTATTGAAGCCCTTCATAGCAATGATTCCTTGAGCTATGTTTTTATGGATGCAGGTGCCCGGATAATAAAAAAACAAGTGATTCCGGGGCTGGCAAATAATAGCGATATCATTATCAGTGAAGGATTAAAGCAGGGTGAAGAAGTAATTCTGACAATTCCGGAAAATCATGCTGATCTGAAACTCATCCTGTTAAACGAATAATCCTTGAAACGACACCTCTATAATCTCAACTCGGCAGTAGAAGCGGTTTTTACAAATAAATTCCGTTCTATGCTCACTGCACTGGGCATCATCTTCGGGGTAGCCGCAGTCATTGCAATGATGGCCATTGGTACCGGAGCTCAACAGGAAATCCTTGAACAAATCAAAATGGTTGGTGTCAACAACATTGTCATTACTCCAAAAATTACCGAAAACATCACAAGCGAAGAAAAGGAAACTACAGATGAAGAAACAGAAACAAATATTAAAAAGAAATTCTCGCCCGGTTTAACACTTGCTGATGCCGAAAACATTAAAAATACAGTACCCGGCATTGAGCGTATCAGCCCTGAGCTGGTTTACAATACACAGATTATTACTGCAGGTACACGCGGAAACGGGAAGTTTTCAGGAGTTGAACCTGATTTTTTTCATGTTTATAACCTCGAACTTTTTGAAGGTGAAATGTTCAGTGAATGGCAACTCACTAATGGAGCGCCCGTCTGCATTATTGGCCCGGAAATTCGCGCCAGATTTTTCAAATTGGAAAATCCAATTGGTAAAAAAATCAAATGTGACAATGTGTGGCTGGAAGTAATCGGAGTAACCAAATCACGCGCGGTTAGCAAATCAGCAACCGAATCTCTTGGTGTCAGCGAATTCAACAACACTGTTTTTGCGCCGATCAAAACCGTTCTGCTGAGATATCGTGACCGTTCTTTGATAACCCGTACCCTGATGAATCAGCAAAACCGTGAAGAAGTCAGCGACAATACCAATCAATTGGACAAACTTATTGTTCAAATGACCGATAGCGAACAACTTGCTTCATCTGCAGACATTATCCGTCGTATCCTGCTGCGAAGACATCTTGGCATTGATGATTTTGGAATCATTATTCCGGAGTTACTGCTTAAGCAACAGCAACGAACCAAAGATATTTTCAATATTGTCCTGGGCGCCATAGCGAGCATTTCTCTCATTGTTGGAGGAATAGGCATAATGAATATCATGCTGGCTTCAGTCATGGAGCGCATCAGTGAAATTGGACTTCGGAAAGCAATCGGAGCCCGGCGCAGTGATATTATTTTCCAATTTGTTGCCGAAGCCACTATTATCAGTGTTACCGGAGGGTTTATCGGCACAGTGCTCGGGGTTGTTCTTGCACATATTATTATGACTACAACCGGAATTCTTACAGTGGTTTCCCTGTATTCCATACTGATTTCTTTTGGTGTTGCAGCTTCAGTCGGTATCGTTTTCGGTTTAATGCCGGCCCGAAAGGCTGCACTTCAAGACCCGGTTACATCGTTGAGACACGAATAGCTTATGATACATAAAGTCTATACATTCACCTTCACAGCACTCCTTACGCTGTTATTTTTCCGGGGAAACCTTAATGCTCAGGAACTCCGGAAACAACTAACCCTGAATGATGTGATTGCCATAGCCCAGAAACAATCACCTGACGCATTGTCAGCAAAAAATCGTTTTCTGAAAAGTTTCTGGGAAATGAGAACATCGAAGGCCATGCTCTTGCCAAAGCTGGAACTGAATGGCACTATTCCCAGTTATAACCGTTCGATCGAAAAAATCATCCAGGATGACGGAAGCGAAGTGTTCAGAGAAAGAAGCCAGTCGTTAACCAATGCCGATCTTTCGTTGAGGAAGAATCTGGGGTGGACAGGTGGGGAAATTTATGTCAAAACCGGTCTCCAGCGAATTGATTACCTGACCGGATCAACACCCAGCGCCTGGCTTTCCACTCCGCTTGTGGTAGGTTATTCACAAAACATATTCGGGTTTAATCCCTATAAATGGTCGAAAACCATTGATCCGATGCTTTACAATGAAGCCAAACGCCGTTATCTTGAAGAAGTTGAACAAATCGCCATTAACACTACCAATCTTTTTTTCAATCTTTTAATCTCACAGATACAAAAAGAGATCGCCAGACAAAATACTGCATACTACGACACGCTGTATAAAATTGGTCTGGGACGTTTTAATCTTGGGCGCATTGGCGAAAATGAACTTTTGCAACTCGAACTGGGCTACCTTCAGGCACAAGCCAGTTATGAAACTTCAGCACTGGAATTTGAAGACAGAATGTTTAAACTTAAGTCTTACCTTCGTTTGCAGGATGATATCCCCACGGAATTAATTCCTCCGGTTGAAGAAGTTAAATTTTTTGAAATCCCGCCTGATTTTGCTATTGAGCTGGCCAATGAAAATAATTCGGAAGCGCTTGCATTTGACCGTCGTTTGCTTGAATCGGACAGAGAAGTAAACCGCGCCCGGACTACCGATCGTTTCGTTGCCAACATCTTTGCACAATACGGACTCACGCAGAGTGCTTCATCACTCGAAGACGTTTATCATCAGCCACAGGATCAGCAACTGATGGTACTTGGCATACAGATTCCTATCCTCGATTGGGGACTGGCTAAAGGAAGGATCAAAGTAGCCGAATCGGACCGGGAAATTGTCAGAACTGCCGTAGAACAGGCACGAATTGACTTTGACCAGAGCGTTTTCTTACAGGTTATGGATTTCAAAATGCAGCAGCGCAGGCTTGAAATTTCAGCAAAATCCGACACCGTTGCCCAAAAAAGCTACGAAATCTCGCGTCAGCGTTACCTGATTGATAAAGTCAGCATTACCGATCTGACCACTGCACAAATCAACAGCGACAACTCCCGCATTAGTTTTATCAGAAGTCTGCAGAACTACTGGATCAATTATTTCCAGATAAGAAAACTTACGATGTATGATTTTCTGGGCAATAAAGAAATTTCAATAGATTTTGATTTACTGAAATAACCGGTCAAATTGGGTGAATAGTGTCTGTTTTTACTTCAGACTCAATCCCCAACAATTGATTCAACCAGTTGTTGCGCTCCAGCGTGAAACGTTCCAGGTTTTCAGGCTTAATCGGTTCAACAGGAGGTGATTCTACTTTTAGCGGGTCAACCGGCGTTCCGTTTTTGTAAAACCGGAAATCAAGATGAGGTCCTGTAGAAAGGCCTGTACTCCCAACATAACCAATCACTTGTCCCTGTTTCACGTGAACACCTTTTTTAATACCCTGACCATATTTTGAGAGATGAAGATAAGCCGTTGAATAAACTGAATTATGTTTAATCCGGATTGTATTCCCGCCACCTTTTTTGTCCCATCGAGCATATTCCACCACACCATCACCGATAGCCATCACCGGGGTTCCGGCAGCAGCAGCATAGTCCACACCATGATGCGGCCTTCTGATCTTGAGTACGGGATGCAGCCGGCTGTTTGAAAATCCTGAACTGATCCTCCGATAGTTGAGCGGCGCTTTGAGGAAAGCACGACGCAAACTTTTCCCATCTTCATCAAAATATCCACCGGTACTGTCCTGAACAAAATAAATTGCAACATGGTCTTTGCCGTAATGATTGAAATTTGCTGCAAGTACTTTACCTATTCCGATCCGTTCACCTTCAACGTAGATATTTTCGTAAATAACTTTGTATGAATCACCTTTTTGTATTCCAAAAAAATCGATGGTCCATGCATAAATATCCGAAAGGGTAATAGCCAGATTTGGATCAGTATTACCGGCAACCATTGCATTCCACAAAGAGGAGGAAATGATGCCGGAGGCAGTATCAACACGGGTTTCAACCTCTTTGTGACCTCGCCAGGCACGCACCGGCTCCCTGAGGCTGTAAACTACATAATCAATATAAGAAATTTCGTAAACAAAATATTTTGCCTCCGGGACAGAGTCATTGGTCAGAATCACTGAATAAGGATTGCCCTGCCTCATTTTTCTGACATCGAAAACATCTTTGGTTTCACGAACAATCCGATCTATGGTAGCATAATCAACATTGTAGCTTTGTAGAATATTTGCCAGAAATTGATTTCGTTTGATTGTTTCACTCACTATGGTCAGTGAATCAACATTGAATCCGTACATCAGGCGGGGTTCGTAATTATCGGCTTGAGCTTCCTCCCGATTGCCGCCTGTTTGCTTTCCGTGGAAAAACACTAAATACCCTGCAAGTACAATCATTGCTGCAACAGCAAATACAATTACAACAATAGGTAAAATCTTTTTCTGCATAATTTTTCTAAACGCTGATTACTTCACTTTCTGACACAGAAACCAAATTTTCTTCTGATGGCAGATGTACCTGACATTGAGACTTTCAACCAAAACTTTAAGGGTAATCTCAGCCAATTGCCCTGAAATCTCTACTTAACATTTTTAAGTATATTCTGCGTATAGGATCTTCCAGCCTTCATAGCAGCAAGGTTCTGGTTTACAACTTCTTCACCTTTTCGGCCAAACAACTGGTGAATGGCATTTTCAAGAATAGTGTAGTCAATATTGATGAAGGGAGAAGCAGCACCAAGCACTACCATATTGGCCGATTTAGCAGAAGCTGACTGCTTTGCAATTGTATCAGCGTCAAGGGCAATGTGGCGGGGAAGTTTTGCGATTTCAGCCATCAGCGCATCCTGGTTTGGATAATTGGGGATGTTTACGTAAGTGGTGGTATTGGTAATCAGCCATCCCTCCGGCCCCAGCATTGGAAGATATCGCAGTGATTCCATCGGTTCAACCGAAATAATCATGTCAGCCTGACCATAAGGAATCAAATCAGAATAAATTTCTTTGTCCGAAAGACGGAGATTTGATTGTACGTCACCACCACGCTGGCTCATACCATGCACTTCAGACTGCTTCAGGTACAATCCGGCTTCAACAGCAGCCAGTCCTATGGTCGCTGCGATGGATAATATTCCCTGTCCGCCAACACCGGCTAAAATGATATCAATTTTCATTGTTGAATAACTTTTTAAAATTACTATTCTGATTTACTGGCTTTTGCTTTTTCAGCTGCCTTTGCACGCATCCTTTTACTTAAGGTTTGAATACATTCCCGTCGGGGTATGACTACTGAAATGCCGTTATAGTTTAATTCCTCCAGAATGATTTTTACATTTTCTTCGTGATTTTTACGCAGAGGTTTTATCACCCTGATATGTTCTTCAGAAACCCCAACTCCCCGGCAGATATCTTCTATTTTTCCGGTAGCCGCAGATTTCTGACCTCCGGTCATGCCTGTTGTGGAATTATCGGCAATGAGAACGGTAATTGGTGAATTGCTATTGACTGCATCCAGTAAGCCTGTGATACCGGAGTGAGTAAAAGTGGAATCACCGATAACTGCAACTGCAGGCACCAAACCGGCATCAGCGGCACCTTTTGCCATGGTGATCGAAGCTCCCATGTCCACACAGGAGTTGATTGCATTAAAAGGTGCAAGTGCTCCAAGGGTATAGCAACCAATATCCGAAAAAACCCTGCCTTTGGTAAAATCGTTCATTGCAGCGTTCAAAGCATTATACATATCAATATGTGAACAACCATCACACATTGACGGAGGACGACCTACCACAAGTCCGGGTACATCCATTCCGCGATGATCTTCCATTCCCAGAGCCACGGCAACAATATTCGGATTTAATTCACCATCACGGGGAATTGTTCCGTCAAGACGACCACTTACATTCAACGATTTAGAAAGAATCCCGCGTAATGATTCTTCAATTACCGGGGCACCTTCTTCGATAACAAGAATACGCTTACACTCCTGCTCCATTTTGGCTATCATATTCACAGGAACAGGGTATTGCGTAATTTTTAATACCGGGTAAGGAATGTTGCGGTCAATGAAATTTTCCATAAGATAATTGTAAGCAATGCCGCTGGTGATGATCCCCAAAGATTTGTCCTGGCCGTCAAAATACCTGTTGAAACCAGCTGTTTCAGCTTCCTGCTCAAACAATACCTGATTGGCTAACAAGCCTTTGTAGCGACGGCGTGCAATCACCGGCAGCAAGATGAACTGCTTCAGATCGGAAGGCAAACGAAGCTCGTTTTGTGGCCGTTCGGGTTTGCGCACCACTGCAGCACGTGAATGCGCCAGGCGGGTAGTAATTCTCAGCAAGACAGGAATCTGATATTTCTCAGAGATATCGAATCCGTAATGAACCATATCATAGGCTTCTTGCTGATTACTCGGCTCCAGAACGGGTATCATGGCAAATTTACCATAAAACCGTGAGTCCTGTTCGTTTTGGGAAGAGTGCATCGAAGGATCATCAGCAGCTACAATCACAAAACCCCCGTTGGCACCCGTAATGGCAGAATTGATAAAAGCATCAGCAGCAACATTCAATCCCACGTGTTTCATGCAACTCATTGCGCGTTTGCCTGCATAGGAAACGCCAAGTGAAGTTTCAACAGCCGTTTTTTCGTTTGCTGTCCACGAAGCTTTAATTCCTTTGGCAGCAGCCTGCTTCGAAGCCATCACATATTCCGTGATTTCTGTTGAAGGGGTACCCGGATAAGAAAATATCCCCGATATTCCGGCATCAATAGCCGCTTGTGCTATGGCCTCATCTCCCAGTAATAACAGTTTTTGCATTTCTACAATTTTAAAATATAACGCTTCCTTTTAACTAGCGGGCAAAACTACTTAATTTATCCAGATTTTAAGAAAAAAGCGCCTCAAATTTGAGGCGCTTTGATAAAATACTGCATAAAACAAAGCTATCTTACTATGAGTTTTTCAATGTGGATGTCCTCCGCTGAAAGTACTTTCAAATAGTACATTCCTTTTGCAGTTTCAAAGAGGCTAATCTCAGCAGAATGGTTGTTTATATGATTTTAGATAATGACCCGACATTTGTTTTTGTTTTTTAATACCAGGTAAAACCTGACAATGCACGGAATAATAAAAATCAGTCCTATTATTATGGGATTAAGCCAATAGTTCGTCTGTATAAAGTGCTAATGTTTTCAAACATTTTATTTCACCTGCGATTTCGTCAACTTGATCACCCTTTTTTCGGTAAAGAATGTTTAAGTTTGCCGGCTTTTACAGTAATTTTAAAACCGAAATGGAAATGAAGAAAAAGATGATGATGAATCCCAATCCGCTGGTGCAGTATCTGAACAAGCCGGCTGAGGAGTTTACAAGGGAAGACCTGATCCTTTACATTGAGGATCACAACATTGAGATGGTCAATTTCAGGTATCCGGGTCAGGATGGGCGGTTGAAAACCCTGAATTTTGTTATCAACAGCCGTGAGCACCTTGAAGAAATTCTTACCATGGGTGAACGTGTGGACGGTTCAAGTTTATTTTCACACATAGAGGCAGGATCGAGCGATCTTTATGTAGTCCCTCGTTACAAAACAGCTTTTGTAAACCCGTTCAGCGAAATTCCTGCTTTGGATATTTTGTGTTCATACTATGACAAAGACGGCAATCACCTCGAAAGCTCACCGGAATACATTTTACAAAAAGCCCAAAAAGTACTGAAAGAGCGCACCGGTTATGAATTTCATGTAATGGGAGAATTGGAATTTTACCTCATCAGCGAAAAGCAGGAGCTTTATCCTGCTGTGGATCAGAAAGGTTATCACGAATCAGCACCTTTCACCAAGTGGGATGATTTCAGGCGCGAAGCAATGCTTGCCATTGCTCAAACCGGTGGTCTTTTGAAATACGGCCATAGCGAAGTCGGAAATTTCAGGCACGGAAATCTTGAATATGAACAGAATGAACTGGAATTCAGGCCATGCCCGCTGGATGATGCTGCCGCTCAGTTAATGATTGCAAAATGGATTCTTAGAAATCTGGCCTACAAATATGGCTTTACCATCACCTTTGCACCAAAAATAACTGCAGGTAAAGCAGGAAGCGGGCTACACATCCATACCCGCCTGATGAAAGATGGTAAAAACCAAATGACTGAAAACGGTAAACTGAGCGATGCGGCCAAAAAGGCCATCGCCGGCTATCTGGAACTGGCACCATCGCTTACAGCATTTGGAAATACCAACCCAACTTCCTATTTCAGGCTGGTACCACACCAGGAAGCACCTACCAATATTTGTTGGGGCGATCGCAATCGTTCGGTATTGGTCAGAGTCCCGCTTGGCTGGACAAGTAACAGCGATATGTACCTTGATGCTAACCCGCAACAGCCAAAATCCGAACACCCGTTTAACAACAAACAAACTGTCGAATTTCGCTGTCCCGACGGCTCGGCAGACATTTACCTTCTGCTCGCCGGATTGACGGTGGCTGCACGTGTAGGACTGGAAATGAAAAATGGACTTGAATATGCAAAAAAAACCTATGTTGATGTTAACATTTTTCATGAAGAACACAAAGAGAAAGTCAAAGACCTGAAACAACTGCCGGCCTCATGCTGGGAATCGGCTGAATGTCTTGAAAAGCAAATAGATTATTATACCCAATACAATGTTTTCCCAAAAGGGCTGATCAATTGCTGGATCGCCAAACTCAAAGCCTTTGACGATAAAACACTGCGGCAAACCATTGCTGATGATAAAGAAGCTATTTTAAAACTCGTCGAAACATACTTCCATTGCGGATAAATCTTCAGAATTACCAAAGTTAAGTTTCCCGGATGCACCTGGTTTAAATCAGTTAATTTCTTAGCTCAGCCTGGTTTGCAACAAAAGGAATTGTTTTAGGGTGTTTTCCTGAAGAAATAATGTACTTTTGACGTTCAAAATTTGAACGGCACTACCATATCATTTTTCCGTATGACAAGAATACTGTTCATACTTTCAGCTCTGTTGACCTGTATTATTGCAAAATCACAGGATTATGAGATCATTCGTTACAATCAGGATAAAGGACTGCCGAACGAAATGGTAAAAGCTGTGGCAGCTGATGAACAGGGCTTCTTATGGCTGGGAACCGATTATGGTTTAATCAGATACAATGGCATAGAATTCAGCGACTATTCACACCTTCTCAGTTCAAACTACATTAAAGGTCTGCACTCCCACAGCGACGGACATTTGTATGTGACTTACGACATGGGATTTGGCAAAATCAACTCTTCCATTGATAATGTTGTAGTGCACGAAATAGCCAAAGGATCAGTCAAACAGGGCGAAGGTAACATCTGGTATCCAAAAACATTATTCGAAGACAAGGAAAAAAATCTCTGGTTTTCTGACAATACCAGCGTTCACAGGTATAGTAACAATCAACTGACCAGTTATTATCTTGGAATGCAAAATCTTCCATCCAGTTATTCCCGTTCCTTTTCTTTCTTTGAAGACAGTGCCAATTGCCTTATGCTTGTATCTCAGACAGGAAATTTTTTCAGGTATGCCAGCAAACTTGATACAATTATACCCATGGAGGCAAATTTCGAACTCTCAAACGTAAGTGCAGCCTCCTGCTTAAGCGACAACAGAGCGCTTATCGGAAGCAATGAGGGATTGTCCGAAATTACTTTCAATCAGAAGGAAAATACCGTTTTTTATTCAGGAATTATTAACAAAAATATTGATGCCTCATCCATTTTAAAAGTGAATGAAAACAAATTTCTGATTGGTACCTGGTCAAATGGATTATGGGAACTTATCATTGATTCGGGTCAGATTCATCTTTTACCAATTAAGGAATATTCGGTGAACAGCGGAATCAATCAAATCATCAAACACAAAAATGGTTATCTGATGGCCACAGACAATGGGGTAGTTCTTCTTAAAGAAAAATTCTTCAAAGCGTTGCAGCACCCTTTGGCGGGGAAATTCATTCACCATCTGAGTTATAGCCCGGAAAAAAATCAGGTGTTGTTTTCTACGGGTACCGACCTGATTGGAATGGATATTTATTCATCTTTCTTCACAACACTGTACGCTGCAGACAACCGTATTATTTTGGGTGCAGTAATCAGTGGAGATGATCTTTATATCTCGGATAACCATGGATTGGTGCAAAAAATAAGCAACGGGAATGTGGTCAGGACTTTCAATCTTTCATCCAACGAATCTTCAGCTCATTACCTTACAAAGGATGCTGACGGCAATATCTGGGTGTGTAATAATAAATCAGACGGAATAATCAAGATCGACAAAAACGACCATGTTCATTACTATAATGAAAAACATGGATTGGTTTCGTTTGTAAATGTTGTGGCCATCTCACCTGACAACCAACTATATATGGGCTCAGGAGACTCCATGAGTTATCTTTACAGATTTTCACCCAAAAACCAGTGGTTTGAAAACCTTAGCAAACCATTACCTTTTGAACTCAATTTGAATATTATAGTTAATGATTTGAAATTTGACAGTAAAGGACAAATTTGGATGGCCAGTAATCACGGTCTTTTAAAAATGACTGATGACAGCCTGGAACGAATCGATCTTGATTTGCTGACCAACGAAGACATCAAAGCACTGGCCATTGACAGCCGCGACAACATCTGGTTTGCCCTCAGTGACGGAATTTGCAAATTTAATGGCAAAGAACTTTTTACATTCAATCATCAGGATGGCTTACCCTCAAAAACTATCTCCTATCGTTGCCTGGCAATATTGCCAGATGACCGTTTGTTTGCAGGTACTCTGGCCGGTGCCGCCCAAATGCTTAAATACACCGAACCATTGTCCACAACAACTCCGATTCTGCTGTCGGTCAACAACAAAGGCCAACCATTGAAAGGCAAACATCTAAAACGATTCGACAACCTTTCCTACATCGGATTCAACTTTATCAGTACCGAATTTCCCACCGAAAGCATTACTTACCGTATTGTTTTAAAAGGAAAAAGCCAGCCAGAAATCTACTTCTCGCGCAAAAGCGAATTTTTTGTCGGAAACCTACCGGCCGGCGATTATCAGTTAGAGTTCAGTGCCAGACAAAGAGGAAATTTTACCTGGAGTCAGCCACTTATATTTCCTTTTAAAATTTTCCGCGTATGGTATCAAAATCCCTGGATCTGGATTTTCTTTTTTATCGTATTGACAGGTATGGTTTTGATAATTATCAATTGGAAAAGCAGGATATTAGCCGCTGATAAGAAAAAACTCAACCACCTGGTCAAAGAAAGGACTTTTGAACTCGAAACAAAAACCAAAGAAATTCAGGCAAAAAATATTCAACTTGTTCAGGCAAAAGAAGAAGCTGAACGTTCGTCGAAAGCCAAAGCTGAATTCCTTTCCGTTATGTCGCATGAAATCCGAACACCCATGCATGGTGTAATAGGCATGATCGACCTTCTGCTTTTAGGTAATCCAAGTCCCGAACAAACCGAACAACTCAATATTCTGAGATTTTCGGCCAATAATCTGTTAATGCTTCTGAATGATATCCTGGATTTTAACAAAATAGAATCAGGAAGAATTGAACTGGAAATGGTGGAATTTAATCTTAAAGAAACCATCAAAAACTTAAAATTCGGCTTCGAAACCCAGGCAAAACAAAAAAATATCCAGTTCACCCTCAACTGGGATGATTCTATTCCTGCTCTGGTAATCGGCGATCCTACCCGCTTTTCCCAGGTGCTCATAAACCTCATTGGGAATGCCATCAAATTCACTCAGGAAGGCGAAGTGGTAATTTCTGTGAAAAACCTGGCATTAACTCCTGAAAAAGTTGATTTACTTTTCAAAATTCAGGACTCGGGCATTGGCATCCCTGAAGAAAAATTCGGCCACATTTTCGAGGTTTTCAGTCAGGCAAGTTCCGATACCACCAGAAAATATGGCGGAACAGGGCTTGGACTTTCGATTACCAGGAAGTTGCTTGAATTAATGGGTAGCACCATCCGTGTTGCCAGTGAAATTGGAAAAGGATCTGTTTTTTCTTTTGAAATTCAATTTGAACGCTATCAAAAGGAAAGTAAATCAACCCTATCATCAGAATCTAATCTGCCAAATAACGAATTTCTGCCTGCTTCCCCGAAGAGTCATGATTCAAGTAACAAATCAGTTGAATTTAAGAGTCTTAAAGGCATAAAAATACTTCTTGTTGAAGACAACCCCATTAACATCAGAGTAGCCAGTCAGTTACTCAAATATTGGGATATTGAGCTTGATGTAGCTGAAGATGGCCGCAAAGCCCTGGAGCTGTTTGAACCAAAAAAATATAATCTCATCCTTATGGATTTGCATCTTCCTGAAATCGATGGTTTTGAAGCAACAAAAAGAATCAGAAAAATTGATCCTGACATTCCGATCATTGCATTGACAGCAGCTGCAATGATAGAAGAAAAAGAAAAAGTATTTGCAGTCGGAATGAACGATTTTATTACCAAACCATTCAAATTGCAAGATCTCTATCAAAAGATTACCAGATGCATTCAACAATAATTACGTTCGAAAATCACTTTTCTGAAATTACACTATTTTAGCCTCCCTAAAGTTTTATTTTATAGAACAAAAGTGAATAACCTATCTATTTAATTATCAAAACAATAAATTTATTAATTTAAAATCATTATCTAATGAAAAAGTATCTACTCTCCATGCTTGTAATGCTGCTCCTATCTCCCGTTTTCGGTCAGGGCTGGCGACCGGAAGAAATGGAAATTAAGGTTAACATTCAAAATGATGAAGAAGCCCGCATTTTGCATGAGCTCAATCTACAGGGTGACATTTATGTAAACCAGGCCAGACTTTTTGTTATTCCACAGGAACTGGAGCTGATTAAAAAATCAGGTTTATCCTGGGAAGTGCTCATCGAAAATCTGAATGAGTATTATGAAAATTTTTGGGAAACAAAAGAAGCTTACCATACCTATGCTGAAATTATTGAACTTTCAGACAGTCTGGTAACTCATTTTCCCGACATTTGCACAAAAATCATTTACGGAACATCCTTAGGTGGCCGTCAGCTTGCTGCACTGAAAATAAGCAATAATGCAACCGTCAACGAAATTGAACCTCAGCTGATTTTTGACGGAGGAATCCATGGCGACGAAATCGGCTGTTCCGAAAATGTGATCCGTTTTGCCCGCGATCTGTGTCTTAATTACAATGTTGACCCCTATATCACTGAACTCATCAACACCCGCGAAATCTGGCTTTACCTGATGGTCAATCCTGATGGACGGGTTAATATGACAAGATACAACAACAATGGCGTTGACCTGAATCGCGACTGGGGATACATGTGGGACGGAGAAGGCAGCAGTCCGGGTGCTTTTTCACAAGTCGAATCAAAAGCTCTCAGAACCTGCGTTCTGGAAAATCATTTTACAATTCATACCAGTTACCACAGCGGCACAGAATTTATTTCCTGCCCCTGGAGCTACAGATCTTCAACTCCTCCTGACATGAGTCATATTTTGCAACTTGCCGGACAATATTCCAACGTTTCCGGTTACAGCAATATTCCTTATGGTCAGGGTTACTCAGGTATGTATCCCATCAACGGCAGTACCAAAGATTCAAACTATGGCCTTGTAGGGTCTGTTTCCTGGTCACTTGAAATTTCCAATAATAAACAACCACCGGCATCACAAATCATGATGTATTACAACTATAACCGGCCAGCAATGCTCAATCTGATCGAGTTTGCAGGTTATGGATTAAGCGGTGTAATAACCGACGCAACTACAGGAGAACCTGTAATAGCTTCTGTTTTTGTAAATAATTATCTGCCCTGCTACAATGATCCTGAAAATGGAGATTATCACAAATACGTGCTCCCTGGTACCTACGATATCACAGTTAAAGCAAACGGATATGCCACTACTACCATTAATGATGTCGTAGTAACTGCCAACAGTGCCACTGTAACCGATTTTGCCTTACAACCAGAAGAACATCAGAGCATTTACCGATTGATAAGCTCACAAATTCCAAACAATAATCCGGCAGATCCTGGCACTACCTGGAACATTATCGGCCCTCCCGACAATCTGTTTTATTCGATTGGAAAAAATGGCTGGTTAATCACAGATATGCAGGATATGATTTTCGACGGTGCAGGTCCCGATATCATGGTTTTTGAAGGTGATGCCACCCCCGAAGGATATACACTTTATGCCGGAGAATCTATTGATGGCCCATGGCATTCGATGGGTACCGGCAACGGAACAGCAGAATTTGATTTTGCTACTACCACAATTTCCGAAGCAAGATATTTGAAAATTGTTGATGATGGCGATGGCACAGCAAACGCATCCGGAGCCGGATTTGATCTTGATGGCATTCAGGCTCTCAGTTCAGTGACCGGCCCTTACATTATTATGGAATCATATATTATTGACGATTCAAACGGAAATAATAACGGGCTCCTTGATCCGGGAGAAACAGCCATTTTCATAATAACACTGAAAAACGTAGGAAGCGAAACTGCATTGGGTCTGGAAGGGACACTCACTACCACTGATCAGTACATCACTGTAATAACCACCTCTGCTCAGGTTTTCGGAGATATTGCTGTAAATGCATCTGCTTCAGCCGAATTTACCGTAAGTGCCAGCTCATCTGCACCCGCAGGACATTCAGCCAACCTCGAACTCGAATATTCAGGTACAAATCTTACTGCTCAAACAAAATATATTACCATCCTTTTTCCTGACTATTGCTACCCGACGGCCAATTGTTCCTACTCTGACGGCTTCACGGGCTTTTCGCTGGAAAGTATTGATAACATGAACAACGGATGCTCCAACGATAACGGCATTGAAGGTTACGGAGATTTTACCGACATGTCAACAGAACTGGCAGCTGCCACCGAATATACGGTTAGCTGGACAACAGGATACAGCAATCAACAGGCAAGCCTTTGGATTGACCTGAATGATGATAAAATTTTTACTGATAACGAAAGATTAATCACCAATTTCAGCTTATCATCCTCCGGCACTGTTTATACCACAGATTTTGTTGTTCCGGATGTTGTCCAGCCCGGTTCCAAAAGACTTAGAATAAGAGCAAACTGGCAAAATTCTTCTTCTGATCCCTGCGCTAATTTTTCTTATGGTGAAACAGAAGATTATACGGTTATATTTCCGGGCAGTACGCTCAATGCAGCTTTTACATCAGACGTAAATCAGGTCTGTCAGGGAGGCCAGGTGCAATACACCGACCAATCCACCGGAAATATAACGGGCTGGGAATGGACCTTTTACGGAGGTACTCCTTCCACCTCAACCGAACAAAATCCTTTGGTTACTTACGAAAACCCGGGCACTTTCGATGTCAGCCTTACCGTAACAGATGGAACCAACAGCAGTACATACAGTGCCATGGAATGGATGCTTGTTATAGGATTTCCTGAAGTCCCCGACACACCTGAAGGCGAAACCGAACTCTGTCAAAACAATCCAAATACAACTTATAACACCTCAAATGCCCAGTATGCCACCAGTTGGATTTGGGAACTTGACCCGGATGAATCCGGAACTATAACCAACAATGGACCAACTGCAGAGTTGGACTGGAGTCCTGATTTTTCCGGCACAGCATATCTTAAAGTTGCTTCAGCAAACATTTGCGGCCAGAGCGATTTTTCAGATGCACTGGAAATTTATCTTATGCCGTTACCTGCAAGCGCTGGCATTATTTCCGGGGATAATCAGGTTTGCCAGAACGAATCAACCATGTATTCTGTTGATCCAATTGCTGAAGCCACTGAGTACCTGTGGGAACTTACTCCGTCCACTGCCGGTGTTGTAACGGAAGATATGAACAATTGTGTCATCCATTGGAATGATGACTACGAAGGAACTGCTATACTGAAAGTGCGTGGGATAAACGATTGTGGTGAAGGTGAGTGGTCTCCCGATTTTGAAATTACGGTTGAAGATTGTACCGGAATCGAAAATCCGGATGAAGAGAATAATTTTAGTGTTTTCCCCAATCCGACTACCGGATGTTTTAAAGTAGTAAACAATCAGCCGGGCAATTTACCTTTCACTATTTCGGTAACCGATATGCTTGGAATAAAACATTTTGAACAAAAGGTAGCAAACAGCGAACTTCTGATTGATTTGAAAAACCTTCCGGAAGGTATTTATTACCTGAAAATAGAATACGAATCCAACACCCGGATTAAAAAAATTATCATCAACCGGTAAACTTTTTATCCAAAACTTAGTCTGGATATTGTAAATCAACAAAATGTAACGGGATTTATCTCCGTAAGAAATGACTATTATCTGAAATTAATTTAATCATGAAGAAATTTTTTATTCTGCTGTTACTCTCCATTTGCTCAATCACCGCCTTACCTCAGCAAAAAGTAATCATCCGCTTTAAAAATCCTGATCCCGTTCTGGTCAAACATTTTGCGGTTGAAAATTACGACATTGCTGCTTACTATCCCGGGTCTTTTCTCGACCTTTTCGTAACCGAAACTGAGTATGCTCATTTGCAGCAGCTTGGCTACTCAGCATCCATTATTCAAACAGAAGCAGAAATGCGTTCAAATCTCAAGGGTGACAATGATATTAATGGTTACCTCAATTACGAACAATCCTTGGAAGAACTTCAGCAAATGGTTGTTGACCATCCTGACATCTGCCAATTGTTTGATATAGGTGATAGCCGGGGGAAAATCTATTTTAATCAGGGAAATCAGAATTATGTGGACTATCAGCATGAGATATGGGCACTAAAAGTTTCGGACAACGTAGAAGAGGATGAAGATGAAGCCGCCATATTTTACATGGGGGCGCATCATGCCCGGGAACCGTTAAGCACTATGGTAGCTTTTTATGTACTCAATCACATCCTCGACAACTACGGAACTGACCCTCAAATTACCGAAAATGTCAATTCAAAAGAACTCTGGTTTATTCCTGTAGTTAATCCTGACGGTCAGAAAATTGTGCTCGATGAAATTGATGTAAGCTGGCGTAAAAATATACGCGACAACGACAACAACAATCAGATTACCTGGTCAGGCGGATGGAGTTATCCCGACGGCGTTGACCCCAACAGGAATTACGGATGGGAATTTGGTGGTGAAGGTGCCAGCCCTGATCCGGGCGATCAGACTTATCACGGCCCGGAAGCTTTTTCAGAACCTGAGATTGCTGCATTACGTGATCTGATGGCACAACGGCATTTTGTAGCTGGTATTTCTTATCATACTTACAGCGAACTGGTTTTGTGGCCTTATGGATATACCTCAAATGCTAACGGGCCTGATGCTGCTGCATTAGCGGCACTTGGGACAGCAATGGGCGAATCAATTCCGGCTCTTGGCTCAGGACATTACACTCCACAACCCTCATGGGCACTTTATCCTGCGGCTGGAGGTACTGATGATTATGCCTATGGAAAACACGGCATATTCAGCTATACCATCGAACTTGCAACCCAGTTTATCCCACCGGCAAATCAGGTTCCGGGTATATGCGAAGATAACCTCGAAGCAGCGATGATTTTGCTCAACCGGGTGAATACATCCACTTTAACCGGTCTGATCACCAACTCAGCAACAAATGAACCTGTCATAGCAGAAATTTTCGTTCAGGGAATCGACAACACAGGTTTGTTTAAAGAACCCTATATTAGCGACGAAGCATTTGGAAGATATTACCGAATGCTGCCGAATGGAGACTATTCAGTAACCTTCTCAGCATATGGATACATTTCGCAGACATTTGACAATGTCAACATCAATAATGCAGGACAAACAATTCTTGATGTTGCCCTTGAACAAAGCCAGGTGATAGAAGTAACCGGAGTGGTTACTGATATAGACACCGGTGATCCAATCGCCAATGCATCAGTTGAAGTACTCGGCACACCCCTCGAACCCGTTTACACCAATAATAATGGGGAATACATCATCGGAGAAATCTATGAAAATACTTATACTTTCAGGGTCTGGGCTGAGAACTATGCCGTTCTTACCCAGGAAATAACAGTATCTCCCGAAAACACCATAGCCAACTTTGAACTCACCGAGTCAACAGCAGTAAGTTTCGAAGCAGGTGTTTTTCCCCCTGGATGGTCTTTCGCAGGAAATGCGGACTGGACAATTTCTAATACGGCCTCTTGGGATGGATTATATTCAGCACGCTCAGGCGCAATAGGCGATAACCAGACATCGCAACTAATTATAACATTGACTGTTGCCAATGATGGAGAAATTTCATTTTACCGAAAAGTTTCCTCCGAATCAGGTTATGATTTTCTTCAGTTCTTCATCAATGGTGTACTAAAAGATCAATGGTCAGGAGAAATAAACTGGTCAGCGGTTTCCTATCCTGTAACTGCTGGTGAAAACACATTTAAATGGGTTTACGAAAAAGACGTTTATGTGTCATCAGGACAGGATTGCGGATGGATTGACTATATTGTTTTACCACCTGCAGCAACATTAAGCGCTAATGCAGGCCCCAACGGACAAATCTGTGAAGGGACTTCTTTTCAGTGCGAGGGAAGCGCTGCTTTTTATTCTTCTGTTGAATGGACCAGTGCAGGCGATGGACAGTTTTCAAATCCTGACATATTAACACCTGAATATACTCCGGGAAATAATGACATAGAAACCGGAAGTGTAGTTTTGACCTTAACAGCATATGGCAATGAAGGCACATCTGTAAGCGACGATCTGACACTTACCATCGATCCGTTACCAGAACCGGGAACTGAAATCACCGGAGATAATAACTGCTGCGCTGGAAGTATTGAGTTATATTCCTGTGAATCCATTCCATTTGCCGAAAATTATGAATGGTCGTTGATTCCGGTTGAAGCAGGGATCGTTCAATCTCAGAATAACACCGAAATAACTATAGCCTGGGCAGAAGATTATTTTGGAACAGCCACACTTAAAGTACGCGGAGAAAACAACTGCGGGTATGGCAATTATTCAGAGGATTTTATTATTACCATTAACGATTGCACAGGCCTCACAGAACAAGGCAATAATCATTTTACCATTTATCCCAACCCGGTAAATGATTATCTCCTGATTTTCAAAGAAAAAGGTTCATCAGAAAAAACTTCGGTAAAGATTTTAAATCTGCTCGGAGAAATTGTTTTCCAACAGATCGTATTTCAATCAAACATGGAACCAATTCAGATCAGCACTGCTGACTTGCCTTCAGGTATATTTTTCCTGACAATTTCCGACAGGAAACAGTTTTATACTAAAAAGCTCATAATTCAGCGAAACTAATACCTGTTAGACATTGTTTTATCCGGCAGACATTGCAATCTCTATAGCTTTACTGCTAAATGTATAAAATTTAATACTTTAGCTGAAAATTTTTTATTGATTTACTTTTTTAAAATTAAAGGATACCACTCATGAAACGTTTTTATTTCTTAATGCTCATTATTCTTACCCCATGTTTGCTTCAGGTTTTGCAAGCACAGCAAATTCAGGTAAACCAACCTCAAAAAGAAAGAATTCACCAGGGGAAGAAAATGGGAGAACTCAACCCGTACGAAGTACTTGACACGCGCATAGATAAAATGAAATACTGGCGCGAAGCTGCACGATTGGGGCTTACACCTGTTGAACCCTTTCATCCTGTTCCAATGGGTAAATATAAAGGCAGCCGTCTTTATGCCACAGGAGTTGTCAGAGAAGATTCACCTGATATTCCCGTAACGAATGAAAATTCCACCCAAAGTGAAAACTCAATTTTTGTCAATCCAAATGATCCTGACCACGTTTTACAATCCAACAATTCTACTCAAAATCCTGTAGGACAGCTATATGGAGCCAATTATTTCTTTTCGCTGGACTTTGGTCAAACCTGGGGAGGATCAATTCAGGGCGCCGGTGGCAGCAATTCCGGAGACCCAACCACTGCCATCAATCTGAATGGCAGGCAATTCGTCGGCTATATTCATAGTAACAGCGGACAGGGAGTTTCCTATTCTGATAATGGGATTACCTGGACACCAGTTTTGTGTGCCAATGCAAGTTTTAGCGGATTACTGGACAAAAATCACCTGTGGATCGACAACAGTCCGACCAGCCCCTATGAAGGGAATCTTTACAATGCCTGGACCGATTTTTACGGACCAAACGATACTGATATTGAGATCATGCGCTCGACTAATGACGGAGTAAGCTGGACCGGCAAAACCAATATCAGTGCTTCTATCAATGCAGGAAGCCATAATCAGGGAGTAAACATCAATTCCGGACCAAACGGGGAAGTCTATGTTGCATGGGCTGTGTATGATAGTTGGCCTTCTGACGAATCAGTGATTGGTTTTACCAGATCATTTGACGGAGGTGCAACCTATGAACCTGCTACCCGTATAATTTCAAATATTCGTGGTATAAGAACTACCACAGCAGGCAAAAATCACCGCGTTAATTCATTCCCTTCAATGACTGTTGATATCAGCGGAGGAGAATTTAACGGAAACATTTACATTGTATGGGCAAATATTGGTGTCCCCGGAATTAACTCAGGGCAGGATGTAGATGTTTATATGATTAAATCGGCCAATCAGGGACAAAACTGGTCTGCTCCGATACGGGTAAATCAGGACACTCCGGGCCTTGGCAAAAAACACTATTTTCCATGGATTAGTTGCGATCCCGAAACAGGAACACTCAGCGTAATTTATTACGACGACAGAAATGTAAGTGCCAACAAATGCGAGGTTTGGTGCTCGGTTTCTTTTGATGCAGGAGAAACCTGGGAAGATTTTCGGGTAAGTGATGTGGATTTTACACCAGCTCCTATCAGTGGGCTTGCCGGAGGATATATGGGGGATTATCTGGGAATTTCCTCAAGAGGTTCAAAGGTTTATCCGGTCTGGACTGACAATCGTTCAGGCGTTGCCATGACTTATGTCTCTCCGTTTGAAACCAACAATTTGCCACGCCCATCAAACCTGGTTGCTGCGCTTACTTTTGAAACCGGCCAGGTTGATCTCTCGTGGGAGTTTGAAAATGTACCAGGATTCCAGTATTTCATCATCTATCGCGATAACTTTCAGATTGCCACAACTACCAACCTGAGCTATTCCGACAACTTACCTACCTATGGCATTTACAAATATCGTGTAACTGCCATGCATCTCGAGGGTGAATCAACAGGCCCTGCATCAACATTGCAATGGGGCGATGCACACATCGCCGTTGACCCTGAAGAAATTATCGAAAATATTGCTGTTCAGAGTACTTCAACTCGTTATCTGACCATCGAAAATACGGGAGAACTTAATCTGGTTTTTGAGGTTTCGGGATCAACGCAACCTAACCGTGATGCCAAAGATTATTGCATCCCTTCAGCCAACTGTTCGTTTGGGGATGGTCTGACCAGCTTCTCCATGGGCGATATAATTAATACCAACAGCGGTTGTAGTCCTGACGGTTATGGCAACTTTACACAAATGAGCACAGAAGTAAACATCGGAGAAACATACGATGTATTATTGGAAACAGGTTATAGTGACCAATGGGTCACCATCTGGATGGATTTCGACAAAAACGAAACTTTTGAAGAATCAGAAATTGTTCTCAACGGGTTCTATTTGGAAAATGATAACACCGTTTATACTGCTCAGTTGACTATTCCTGACGGTGTGGAGAGTGGAGAAACACGTATGAGAGTTAAAGCCGAATGGCAGAACATTCCCACCGATCCCTGTGCTGATATGAGCTATGGAGAAACAGAAGATTATACAGTGAATGTTTCCGGGTGGATGTTTGTGCAAAGAGAAACCGATACCATTGCTCCCGGAAACAATAAAATCATTGAGATCAATTTTAGCGCTGAAGATTTACTTGAAGGTACCTATTACGGGAATATCAAAATTGAAAGCAATGACCCGGAAATACCGGTTCTTGACGTTCCGGTAACGCTCAATGTTGGTTTATTAATCCCTCTTGCCGTAAGTGTTACAGCCGATCCATCAACGCTGTGTTCAGGAGAAACAACCCAACTTATGGCTGAAGCCTCAGGAGGCACTGGCACTTATACCTATAACTGGATTTCTGATCCACTGGGATTTACTTCAACTTTGCCTGACCCAACCGCAACACCAACCGGAACAACCATTTACTTTGTTGAAGTAAATGACGGACAAAACATTATAAGTAGTCAAACTACTGTAAATGTAAGTTTTATTCCCGAACAAGCTCCATTACCTGAAGGAAATACAACAATTTGTTTTGGCACCTATCAGACGACTTACAGTATAAATGGTGCTACAGGTGCTTCTTCTTATGTTTGGATACTCGAACCATCAGATGCCGGGATTATTGAAGGAACCTGGCTGACCGGAACAGTTTCGTGGGATGAAGATTTTGTCGGCGATGCTTTCATCTCCGTTTACGGTGTAAATGAATGCGGAAACGGAGAAGCCTCTGAACCACTTGAAGTAACAATGTTCCCTCTGCCGTTAGTTGATCTTGGTGAAGATATGGAAGTATGTGCCAACGAAACAGTACTGCTTGACGCCGGAAATCCTGGTTCATCCTATCTCTGGTCAACCGGAGAAACCACTCAGACTATCCTGGTAGATACTACAGGATTGGGTATTGGTATTGCCACATTCTGGGTGCAGGTAACCGACCCTAATGGATGTGCAGGTGAAGACGAAATTATGATTGAATTTAAAGACTGTACCGGTATCTATGATATTTCCGACCAATGGTCACTCGAGTTATTCCCAAATCCGACAAAAGGAAATCTGATCATAGAAATGAAAACTTACAGCAAAAATCCTGTTAATCTAACCATTAATAATATGCTTGGTGAAGTAGTTTTCAGGATGAAGAATATTGTCATTAACAACTCAAAAACCATTGAGGTTAACCTTAATACATTTAAAGATGGTGCATATCTGCTTCGTCTGAGCGGAGTGGATGTATTCTTTAGTAAAAAAATTATTCTCCAGAAATAATATCTGATTTCTAAAAATACATAAATAACAAGCGGTTGGAAAAATTCAAACTTTTTCCAACCGTTTTTTTATGGAAAAAATGTATTTGAGCTGAAAATTAATTACTTTTGTTTTGCACAAACATAAATTACAGTTGTTTTACTATTCAGTTTTATATTTGCAGATAATAATTACTACTATGAAATTGAAAATCATTCTGTTAATCATTCCTCTTGCTATATTGTCATGGGCAAAAACCACTTCGGCGTCAGAAAATAATGATCCGATCGTGTGTCCTGAAATGTCACCCGATTCTTTTTCTAAGGATTGCCCCACACTCAACGATGAAGGTATCTGGTGGTCAATTACCGGATATGTTTACAAAAATGAAGCAATGACTATTCCTTTCCCTGATGTAACCGTAAGTTTCAGTGGGATTGGATCGGCTCAAACCAATGAAAACGGTTATTATATTTTTGATGTACCGCAAAACTGGAGCGGAACTGCCGAACCCTCCTTTTGCAATCCTTTTTATGAATTTGACCCACCACAGCGGGCCTATTATAACGTAAAGAAAAATTTTACCCAGCAAAACTATTGGGGAGAACCAACACAAATGTTCACTATTTCAGGTACCTTTACGCATAGTCAGACAGGCGAACCACTCGCAAATACTGAAGTTAACTTTGAGAACGGAATTACAGTAACCACTAGTGAAACAGGAGTTTATTCAATAGAAGTTTTACCTTGTTATAACGATACCTTAAAACCAGTATCAGACTCATGGAACTTTACACCCGAATTCAGAGTTTATGAAAATTTAAGCGCTAATATTTCCGGTCAGGATTATTCATTTATTCAAAAATCTTTTGGACTTCCACCCGGATGGAATTACATAAATACGGGATCGGTGCATATAATTTCCATTTTTAGCAGCTCCAATCCAACGCTTTGCGGTACACAACTTCAGCAAGGCGATTACATTGGTGTGTTTTATGTTGGTGACGACGGCGAATTGCACTGTGCAGGTGCAGGAGAATGGACCGGAATATCGAATACACCCATAATGGCAAATGGCGATGACATTTACACAATTGAAAAAGATGGCTTTGACTATGGCGAAATAATGAATTGGAAAATATTTACATGGACCGGCGACCAGAAAGAATATCCTGCATACCCTGACTATCAGACAGGTGGATATCTCGTTGGCGATAATAAATGGTACAGCGGAGGCCTGTCCATAGTAGATGAAATGAATTGTTATAAAACACAGGAAATTTTCATTCCTGAAGGCTGGAGCGGAATATCAGGTTATTATACACCCATGTCCAACAATCTGGTACAAACCATGAGCCCCATAGTTAACGAGCTGGTAATCATGCAAACCCTGACAAAAATGTATTACCCCGCACAAAACATCAATACCATCGGAATATGGAATGTCAACGACGGATACAAAATAAAAGTCACACAGAATGTTGCACTTCCATTAATCGGCTGTCCGCTGACCAGCAGGTCAAAAACACTGGTTCCTACCTGGAATATTATTCCTGTAAAAAGCGAATGCAATGTTTCTGTTCAACAGCTTTTCGATCCTGTATTAAATAGTCTGATTGTAGTAAAAGAAATAGCCGGAAACAACATCTACTGGCCGTCGATGTCGATAAATACCCTGCAAACCCTTGTTCCCGGAAAAGCATACATGGTAGCAGTAAGCCAAAGCGCAACCATAACCTATCCTGAATGTAGCACCCAAAAATCCGACCTGAGCAATAAAAACACCATATTCTTCAATAACACGTACTGGCCTGATCCGGTTGTAGCACCTTCCAGTCATCTTATTGCTATCTCCGGCACAATTTCGGATATTTTCGAAATTGGAGATTATATTGGGGCTTTCACTCCCGATGGAATTTGCGCAGGGCTTACAGAAATAAATCAAAAAGCAGCCACTATCGGAATAACGGTATTTGGTAATGATCCAACTTCTTCAGAAAATACTGGTTTCAGTGAAGGAGAAATGATCACCTTCAAACTTTTTAAAACAGCTACCGGAAAAGAATTTGATCTAATTGCTGAATATGACCTGACCATGCCTTCTTCTGACGGCACTTTCACCGAAAATGGGCTGTCAAAAATCATCGGATTGGCCTTAAATCCAACCGGAATCAACCTGTTAAACGAAGCGCAATACCCGCAGATTTTTCCCAATCCAACTTCCGGAGTTATTCATCTGATTGCACCTGACGAACGTTATCGGATAACCTTATTCAACGGTTACGGAAACCCGGTTTTGGAAGAAATTTTAACAGGAACAAGTAGCATTGATGTCAGTTACTTGCGTAAAGGGCTGTACTTTTTGAAAATCGAAGGCCAGACTTTTCTTAATAATGAAAAACTTATACTGAAGTAACCTGTTGCGGAGGGTCACGCCAATCACCATTTTCCTTAATAATCCCAATCAGTTGGTCAACTGCTTCCTCTTCAGGAACACTTTTTTTCATCAGCACTTTACCTTTGAAAAGCGCCACTTTACCAGCTCCCATCCCAATATAACCATAATCAGCATCAGCCATTTCGCCAGGACCATTCACAATACAACCCATTACTGCAATCTTCAGCCCTTTTAAATGTTCTGTTTTTTTTCTGATTTTCTCCAGCGAAGCTTGTATATCGTATAAAGTGCGGCCACATGAAGGGCAAGCTATGTATTCGGTTTTTGTTATCCTGGCACCTGAAGCCTGCAACAACTGAAAAGATAAAGTAACTGAATTTTCGCCATCGGTTTCATTTTCAACTTCTATCCACAATCCATCTCCATAACCTTCCAAAAACACCGGACCAAAATCAAGAGCAGCCTTTATTAAAAAGTTCTTACCAGAATATTTTTTTCTTAAAATAACCGGAGTCTCACTACCAGCTTTTAGTTTCTGCCGGATAAATTCCTTAATTTCAAATAATGCGTGCTCCCTAAGGGCTTCAAAAACAATTATCTGATTCTTTGGCTGAATATCATTTTTAACAGCATTGCTACCATGGATAAAAAGTACATTTTTGCCGGCTAAACCATCAGGCATTACAAGGTCTGGTTTTTGCTTTTCGGGGTTAGTTTTTGACCCAAGCACGAGCGGAGCTTTTTCCTCTGTGTTCAGCACTGAGCGATCAGAATGACGGGGTTGATAGCTGTGCGGTAAATTAAAAAAATAGTCAACGTCCGGTATTTTCTCAACAGAATATTCATTAGCAAAATATTTAATGATTTCCTGCGCTACGGGAATTTCATTCACGGGGTCTTCGGTAAGCGAAACTCTGATGGTATCACCAATCCCGTCGGCCAGAAGAGCCCCGATACCAATTGCCGATTTTAAACGTCCGTCGGCACTGTTGCCCGCTTCGGTAACCCCGAGATGTATCGGATAATCCATATTTTCATTCAGCATTTGCTTAACAAGCAACCGGTTACTGTAAACCATCAAGCGTACATTGCTTGCTTTCATCGAAAGCACCAGATTGTGAAAATTTAATTCGCGGCAAACCCGAACAAACTCCAGTGCAGACTCAACCATTCCTTCAGGTGTATTGCCATATTGCGACACAATTCTTTCGGACAATGAACCATGATTTGAACCAATTCGAAGAACGGTGCCATATTTTCTGCATACTTCAATGAGAGGCGTCATCCGAGCTTTTATTCTTTGTTTTGAAGCAAGAATTTCAACATCAGAAAAATTTACCTTTCCAGTATTTCTGTCGGTGTAATTCCCGGGATTAATACGCACTTTTTCAACCAAAGAAGCCGCAATTATGGCAGCCTCGGGATTGAAATGAACATCGGCAATCAATGGAACATTACATCGTAGTTTTATCAGTTCATTTTTAATCTCCTCCAGCTTATGTGCTTCCCGAATGCCCGGTACAGCCAGTCTGACTATTTCGCACCCGGCATCAATCAACCGAAGAATCTGATCCACTGTAGCATTGACATCCATCGGGTTGGTATTGGTCATAGATTGTATCCTGACAGGATTATCGCCGCCAATGCCAATTTCGCCAATTTTAATTTCTCTTGTTATAAACCTCTTTATCACGGCACAATTTTTTAGCAAAAGTACAAGATAATAAGAACGGGTAATTTAAGAATCACATGTTAAGATAAGATCAGTGGATCTGCTAAAAAAGAAAAAGCTGTCGCAAAAGTCTTTCAATCGGGTTTTGAACATTTTTTTTAACCCAGACTTTTGGAACAGCCTCTTTTGGAATTTAAACGAAATGCTCTTCTAATAAATCAGCAAAAGCCAAAAATTTTTACAGCTTGTCCGGACAATAAAATCCAGAAAACAGATTAAATCTCTTCAGTCTCAACAATTTTGGCCAAAAGATCTGCATAAGGAATAAAAAGATATTTATGCCCTTCGTATTCGAGTTCAGTTCCTGAAAATTTCTTGTAAATAACCAGATCACCAACAGCAATTCCAGGATTCTCAACATTTCCAACTGCTATTACCCGCGCAATCTGGGGTTTTTCTTTAGCTGTATCAGGAATGATAATACCACCTGAAGTACGTTGTTCTTTTTTGCTTTCGTCCAGGTCGAGAATGACATTTTGATTTAATGGTTGAAGTTCTTTCATTGTAATGTCTCCTTTACACTTTTAATTAATATTTAATAATCTATTGATTCTTGTTTTATCAAATCCAACGATGATCTCACCGTTAATTTCTGTCTGAGGAACACCCTGCTGACCGCTTTTTCTCACCAAATCTTCAGCAAGTGAAGGGTCAGATGAAACATCAATTTCGGTAAATCTTATTTTGTTCTTGCGCAGATGTACCTTTAATGCATTACACCATGAACAGGAGGGTGTAGTATATACCGTAACAGAGGGCTGGGCGTTTTCATCCTCTTCGCCGACAGCATAAAACGTATTCTCAAAAAATGATCGGTAAAAATCCGGATTATTGCAGCCTTTTACAACATTCTGAAACACACCCTTGTTGAATGCAATCAGAGTAGGCACAGTTTTAACACCGTATTTTTCATGGATGTCCCTTACTTCGGAAACATCTGCCAAAAAAAGGCTGATGTCATCATTTTCCACCATCGAAATATTCCGGAGCGCACATTCGCTTAATTCCGAACCACGCTTAAAAAGCATCAGGTAAGACTTATCGAGTTTTTCAATCCGATTAATCAAATCAGAATGAGATATAACCCTGGTTATGTTCATTCAATCAATTTTTAGTTGTTTGCGAAAGCTGATACGAAAATTTGTGCCAGTTTTTGATGCCTGACAAATTGACCTACTTTCTAAATAACTAATTTAAGTAATAAAATTCGTTTTTATGCTATTTTTGCCTCATATGAAAGATCCTGGTGTGCCGGATTAATCAATTAACTTGTTGAATACTGCGTATTAACCGGATTTTTATATTTTTTATCAAAATCAGTTTTACCGCTTCTCATGAAAAACTTTTTCAGGTATTTTTTTTCGATGCAACTTACCATTGTCCTTCTGACTTTTTTCGGAATCTCAATTGCAGTTGCTACCTTTATTGAGAATGATTATGGTTCGGCCGCATCAAAAGTATGGGTTTACAACGCTACCTGGTTCGAATTGTTACTGGCATTTCTGGCAGTTAACCTTATTGGAAACCTGTTTGAACACAAACTATGGAAACGTAAAAGATATCTGACTTTCCTGATGCATGTCTCCTTTGTTATTATTTTAATTGGTGCTGCCATCACACGCTTTATTGGTTATGAAGGCACAATGCACGTGCGCGAAGGCGAGTCGTCAGATGTAATGCTATCGGATGCCACCTATATTACCGTTGAATGGAACAATCACGGTAATAGTGAAATCCTTCAGCAAAAAGTACTGTATTCTTCAGCAGGCTGGCAGGCATCTGATTTCAAATTAAAAAAAGGAAAAGACAAAATAAACATCAAAACACTTGCTTTCGTTCCTGATGCAAGTGCTGCATTAACAGCTGTTGACGATGGAGAACCGATAATTTCCTTATTTGCATTGACCAATACAAGCCGCGAAACACTCATACTCAGACAAGGCGATTCGGTTCAGGTCGAGGATATTTTTATTGCTTTTTGCGAATTAGACAACAAACCAGGAATAAGTTTGAGTATTGAAAACGGACGTTTATTTGCTTCTGCTACAAAAGATATTTACCTGTCTTCCATGGGAAGTCAGCAATCAGACTCGCTGAAAGCTGGGAGTATCTTTCCATTTGAATCCATGAAATTTTATGCCATTGATAATGTTAAACTGGTACTTCATGCCTTTGAACCAAGTGGCGCAATTTACCCGGTACCAGCCAGAAACCCCTCCGATGGATCAGGTCTTGATGCAGTATTATTGCAAATTGAGCACAACCAAAAAACAAAGGAAATTGCAGTTTGGGGAAAGCGGGGAGTTGTCGGCGAAAAAACGATAGTAAGAAATTTTGATGGAGGAAATCTAAAACTTTCGTTTGGCTCCATACCGATTAAACTTCCATTCAGTTTGTATCTGAATGATTTTATTCTGGATCGTTATCCCGGATCAAACAGTCCGTCATCTTACAAAAGTGAAGTAACCCTGATTGATAAAGAAAAAAATATGACCAGGGATTTCAGTATCTACATGAACCATATTCTGACCCACCGGGGTTATCGCTTCTATCAATCATCATTTGATACTGATGAAAAAGGAACCATTCTTTCGGTAAATCATGATGCTCCGGGGACATTTGTTACCTATTCAGGATATGGCTTGATGACACTGACAATGATCCTGTTGCTTCTTTCCAAAAATTCGAGGTTCAATACTTTGATAAAGGAACTTGGCAAAATTCGTAAACAAAAAGCTTTTTTAGGTGTGGCAATTCTGCTGGCAATGATTTCAAAAGAAGTAACAGCAACCACACCATCAACAGAACCGAAAATTGTAACTGAGACGAATTTTGTAAAGAAAGAACATGCTGACAAATTTGGCCGGCTGATTGTACTCGGAACTACTGACAGACTTGAGCCCATGAATTCGCTGAACAACAGGATTCTCAGAAAAATTTCAGGGAAAACCAGATTTTTAGGTATGAATCCTGACCAGATAATTCTTGAAATTATGGTCAATCCTGAAAAATGGCAGAAAATTCCGATAATAAAATTAAAAAACAAAGAACTTCGCAATGTGATAAATATTAGCGGAAGTATGGCTGCTTTCTCCGATTTTTTCAATCCGGCCAATCAGGGTGAGTATTTACTCAGTAACTATATTGAACAGGCTTATCGTAAGAACCCTTTCGAACGAAACCAGTTCGACAAAGATGTTATCAGTGTTGACGAAAGATTGAATATTTTCTTCATGCTAATGAATGGCCATTATCTAAAACTCTTCCCCGATATCAACAATCCGTCAGCAAGGTGGTACAATGGCAATGAGCCTGTTTCAGGATTTCCTGAAGAAGACAGCAATTTTGTAAAAAATATAATTCCTGTTTATCTTGAATCTCTGGAGACAGCCATCCGGACAGGAAAATACGATCAGGCTGACAAATTTCTTGAAGCCATCGGAATGTTTCAACAAAAATATGCAGCAGGTATAATAATGCCGGAATTAAAGCAAAATATTGAGATTTTATACAATAAAACCGGGATTTTTGAAAGGCTCTTCAGGTATTATGGCCTGACAGGTTTGATAATGTTAGTAATTTTATTTGCCAATTTGGTTAACCCCGGATTTCGTATTGGACTGGTAAAAAAGTTAATAAACAGTGTTTTGCTTTTGTTTTTTGTATTCCACACACTTGGTCTGATCGCACGCTGGTATATTTCGGGGCATGCACCTTTGAGCAATGGTTACGAGTCAATGATTTATATTGCATGGGCAACAATGCTGGCAGGTTTTATTTTTGTCAGAAAATCGAATGTTGCACTCGCCGCTACTTCAATACTTGCTTCACTTACACTTTTTGTCGCACACCTCAGTTGGATGAATCCTGAGATAACCAATCTTTTGCCGGTGCTCAAATCTGTCTGGCTTACAGTTCATGTCGGGGTAATTACTGCCAGTTATGGATTTCTGGGATTGGTAATGATACTGGGCATCATTAACCTGATAATGATGATTTTTCAAACTAAAAATAATCACAAACGTTTCAGTATCACTATAAAAGAGATTACCTTAACCAGTGAAATGGCAATGACTGTAGGTTTGTATTTGCTCACAATCGGATCATTTCTGGGAGGAATATGGGCCAATGAATCGTGGGGGCGTTACTGGGGATGGGACCCAAAAGAAACCTGGTCATTGGTAACCATCATTGTCTATACCATCGTTCTGCATATTGGTTACATTCCGGGACTGAAAAGCCTTTACCTGTTCAACGCACTGTCCGTTGTTGCCTTTGCCTCAGTTATGATGACCTATTTTGGGGTCAACTACTACTTTTCCGGTCTTCACTCTTATGCAGGTGGTGATCCTGTTCCTGTTCCTATGGTAGTTTATTATTCTGTTTTCACTGTGATTCTCCTTCTTGTACTGGCAAGCGTAAACAATCAGAGAATAAAATCTATAGCTGCTGAAGGTACTGATACTGATTAATGGAGCCCCGGCCTGAATGGCAATATTCAGCGTAAATTTCAGTTTTAAGGATATATTTTTTTGCTACAATTATTATGAGAACACACATCAGCCATTTACTTATCAGTTCACTTGTCATACTGCTTATGCCATCCGGCAATGCCCAGATAGCTATTGGGGAATGGAGGGATCATCTTCCGTACAATCGTGCTTTACGTATTGCCGATGATGGCGAGAACGTTTTCTGTGCTACTACTTACAGCCTTTTTTCATTCAACAAAAATGAAAAAAGTGTTGATCGAATTTCGAAAGTTAACGGCCTCTCCGACGTTGGCATCAGTGCAATGGTTTATAGTGAAGCTTTCAAAACTCTTGTGATTGCTTATACCAACACTAATATTGACCTTATCAAAAACGGGCAGGTAATTAACATTCCGGACATCAAACACAGGCAGATTCTGGGAAATAAAACCATCAACAATATTTCGCTGCGCAACAATTACGCTTATCTTTCCTGCGGTTTTGGAATTGTTGTTCTTGACATTGATAATGAAGAATTTCCAGAGTCAACTTATTACATTGGTGAGAACGGCAGTCAGGTAAATGTGCTGGACATAACCTTTAGCAATGATTCTATTTACGCAGCCACAAGCACCGGTATTTACAAAGCAGCTCTTTTAAGTCCCAACCTTGCAGATTTCAATTCATGGAGCAAAGATCAGCGATTACATCCAGAGGGCAGATTCAATGCTGTTTGTTATTTCGAAAACCGTTTACTGGCCAATAACAGCAACGAAGGATGGCTGCGCGACACATTGTTTATGTACGATTATGAAAACCAGCAATGGAGTATTATGCCAGGAAGTACAAATCAGGCAAAATATCGTATTATTGCTTCAAATAACCAATTAGTGATCGTCAGTGAGTTTGGACTGCATATCATCAACAGCAATTATCAGGAAACTGCAATTATTGATAATCCGGGTAATGTTGCCCTGCAATCGCGGGATGCCTGGATTGATGATGAAAACATGGTTTGGATTGCTGACAACAGATACGGTCTGGTAGCGACCAACGGATCAGATAACACCTTCGTTATCACACCAAATGGCCCGCTCTCTCAGCGCACTTTTAATATGTCTTTAAATGACGAAAAGCTGTGGGTGGCATCTGGTGGACGTACTACAACCTGGGGAAAAATGTACATTGCTGATGGTGTTTACTCTTTCATTGACAATACATGGAATACATACAACAGTAGTACTGGTTTTCATGCCTTCGATACCATAAGTGATATGACATGTATAGCAGTTAATCCGCAGGACAGTCGTCAGGTTTTTATAGGTACCTGGATGGAAGGAGTTATTGAGCTTTTTGATGGTGAAGTAATCAACGTTTACAGCGACCATAACAGCTCACTGCAAATCTGGCCTACTGCAAATTATGTGGCTGTTTCCGGTATTGCTTTTGACAATAGTAGAAATTTGTGGGTGGTCAATTCAGGTGCTCCAAATCTGCTTTCCGTTAAAAAACCTGATGGGGAATGGAAAAATTATTCACTTGGATCGGCCGGTACCGGCATTGATGCTTCAAGAATGATTATCGACCGTTACAATCAGAAATGGATAATGGTTAGATCCGACAACACAACCGATCGCAAACTGGTTGTTTTTACTGAAAATAACACTCCTGATGATACCTCGGATGACCAGGTCAGGACGATAACCACCGCACCCGGGAATGGTAATCTTCCGGGTAACATGATTTACAGTCTTGCTGAAGACCTTGATGGCCACCTGTGGATAGGTTCTGACCAGGGCATTGCCGTGATTTATTCACCAGGCAGTGTTTTTAGCGGCGAGAATTTCGACGCACAACGAATTTTAGTTGAAGTCGGAGGGTATGTACAGTACCTGTTCGAATCGGAAGTTGTTACATCTATTGCTGTGGACGGAGCCAACCGTAAATGGATTGGAACTGAACGTGCGGGTATATTTCTGATCTCCGCCAACGGAACAGAACAGATTCACCATTTCACCGAAGAAAACAGTCCTCTTTTTTCTAATCTTATTATCGACATCGCGATTAATCACAAGAATGGAGAAGTATTTTTTGCAACCGACCGTGGAATTATTTCTTACAAAAGTACCGCTACCGGACCTAACCCTACTAATTCTGACGTAGTGGCTTATCCAAATCCTGTAAGAGAAGGCTACAACGGCACTATTGCAATCAAAGGCCTTGTGGACAAAGCTGATGTGAAAATCACCGACGTAAGCGGAACCCTGATATATTCAACAATAGCTGAAGGCGGACAGGCCATCTGGAATGGGAAAAACATGAGCGGAAAGAAAGCTGCTACTGGTGTTTACATGGTGTTTGTTACTGACGATCTGGGTCAGGAAAAAATGGTTACCAAGATTCTATTTATCAATTAATCGTTGTGCCAGCCTGATCATGATCTGTAAAACCCGTGGGATCGTTTTTAAAACAATCAGATATACTGACCATAGCCGGATTACAAAAATTTTCACCGAAGAATTTGGGTTGAGGTCATACATGATCCGGGGTTTTTCTTCCAAAAAAAATACCTCTCTGAAAAGTGCTCTACAACCGTTTTCCATACTTCATTTAGTGGTTTACGAAAAAGAAAAAGAAGGTTTACAGAATATACGTGAAATCGAGCACATCCACCCCTACCAGTCATTGCTGTTTGATATGAAAAAAAGCAGCATTGCTCTCTTTATGAATGATATCATGTACCGCTCCATTCACAGTGAAGAACCTGATAAAGCTTTGTTTCACTTCCTTTTGAATGCACTCACAACTTTAGACCTGGCAGAAAAATTTTTCGAAAACCACCATTTGTATTTCCTCACCGAACTGAGCCGCTTACTTGGATTTGGACCAATGAATAATTTTTCACCTTTCAACCAATTTTTTGATTTGCAGGAAGGACTGTTCATCAGCCAGCAACCTTTGCATAATAATTTTCTCATACCATCACTCGGCCAGAAATTAAGCCTCATGATTTCCGATCCTTTACATCATAAACTGCTATTTCCAAATGCTGACTCACGTAATGAAATGCTCGTAAAATTAATTGACTATTACAGATTGCACATTCCCGGTTTTGGTGAAGTGAAATCGCATCTTGTGTTGAAGGAAATACTTTCTTAAATCTCTATCATGAAAAAACTATCTGCCAGACAGGCTTTTCATCTTATCATTATGGCTTCAATGCTGATGGCTATTTCCTGCAGCACTTCACACCGAAGTACAAACCGCAAAAAATGCGACTGCCCCAGATGGAGTATGGCATCTCAAAAACAAATAGCTACAAATAGTTCTTTTTTCAAGCCATACAGTCAAAACAGGTTTTTAAAAAATTTGTAGCTGTAAAACAATAAATCAATCAAAAACTTGGAAAAAGATTACGAAAAACTAAGGCAATATTTGTCTGAAAAAGCAGTCGAACCTGTTTACCAGCTGATTGTAAATCACAAAGTGCAATTGGTAATTACCAGGCAGCGTCGAACCAAACTGGGTGATTACCGACCTGGTTTGAACGGCAATTACCCGCGTATTAGCCTGAATTACAATCTCAATCCGTACAGTTTTTTGCTCACCTTTCTTCACGAACTTGCTCATCATCTTGTTTGGATCAAATACCGCAATCGCGTTTCTCCGCACGGTACCGAATGGAAAGCTGCTTTAAAAAACCTGCAAAAACCATTTTTAAACACCGATTTTTTCCCAATGGATATCCTCGAACAGCTTCAGCCAGAAAATGCCCCGCTTTATGCAGCTGCTTCAGCTGATACAAATCTGGCCAGAATACTCAGAAAATACGATCCGAAAAACAACAATATTCTGCTCGAAACAATTCCTGAAAATACCCTGTTTTGTCTCGCTGATGGACGGCGATTTCAGAAGCTTGGCAAGCGCCGGAAAAACTACATCTGTCGTTCACTCGATAACAATAGAAATTACATCTTCAATCCGCTGGCCGAAGTTTACCTGTCAGATTAGTGGTTGAACCATTTCATTTTCATAAATTTGCCGGAAATTAATTTCAGATCAACAAGGTATTTTCAAGGAAACAAAAATTAAAATTCAAACATAAACTTCTAAAAATCAATGTAATGAACAAAAATAATTACTGTGTCATCATGGCCGGAGGAATTGGTGCCCGGTTCTGGCCTATGAGCCGTACCACCCGTCCAAAGCAGTTTATTGATATTCTTGGCACCGGAGAAACGCTCATTCAAAGAACCTTCAGACGTTTTGAAAGAATTTGCCCAAAAGAAAACATTTACATTGTCACCAACGAAATATATGCCAATCAGGTAAAACACCAATTACCACATCTGCCCGTGAACAACATTCTGCTCGAACCTGCCATGCGTAATACTGCTCCGTGTATTGCGTATGCCAGTTATAAAATATTGTCGGTTAATCCTGAAGCAAACATCGTTGTAGCACCCTCCGATCATCTTATTATGGACGAGGATCTTTTTGCCGATAACATAAATACCGCATTGAAATTCGCAGCTGAAAACCCTTGGCTTATTACATTGGGAATCAGGCCAACAAGGCCTGATACAGGATATGGATATATCCAGTTCGACGAAACTATCATTGACACCAATAGTCATCATCTGCGTAAAGTGAAAACCTTTACCGAAAAACCTAATCATGAACTGGCAGAAAAATTCATAGCCAGCGGCGACTTTCTTTGGAATGCCGGAATTTTTATCTGGTCCCTGAAAACAATTATTCAGGCTTTTGAAGAGTATCTTGACGATATTAATGACCTCTTTAAAGAAGGTATCGGATTGTACAACACCGACAGTGAAAAAGCCTTTATCAATGATATTTACGCCGGTTGCCGAAAAATTTCCATTGACTATGGGATCATGGAAAAAGCCACCAATGTTTATGTACTCTCCGCCGATTTTGACTGGTCAGACCTGGGGACATGGGGCTCTCTGTATGATACCCGCCAAAAGGATGAAAACAACAATGCAGTGGTTGGCGACGATGTAATGCTTTACGATACAAACAATTGCCTGGTCAATATGCCAAAAGGAAAATTGGTGGTTTTGCAGGGTCTTGACGATTACATTGTGGTTGAAGAAGACAATGCACTGCTGATCTGTCGGAAAAACGACGAACAGGAAATTCGAAAATTCGTCAGCGACATTAAGGCAAAAAAAGGAGAAAAATTCATTTAATCCACTCACATAAATTTTTAATTATGAAAAAATTACATTTCATTACTGTATTATTGTTCTTAACCATCAGCTTTTCGGCTAAAGCTGATGAAGGAATGTGGCTGCCACTTTTCATCGAGCGGCTGAACTACACCGACATGCAGGAAAAAGGACTGAAGCTCACTGCCGAAGAAATTTACAGCATCAACCATTCAAGTCTGAAAGATGCAGTCATCATTTTTGGGAGAGGTTGCACCGGTGAAATTGTATCTGACAAAGGGCTTATTTTTACCAATCATCATTGCGGTTATGGTGCAATCCAGTCGCACAGTACTGTTGAACACGATTATCTCTCCGATGGTTTTTGGGCTTCAAGTCTCGAGGAAGAAATCCCTACACCAGGACTAACTGCGACTTTTTTGATCCGCATTGAAGATGTTACCGGGAAGGTTCAGGCAGTTTTAAATGACGAAATGACGGAAGACAAACGGAATGAGGAAATCAAAAAAATCAGCAAACAACTTAGTGATGCAGCTACGGAAGGTACTCATTACAATGCCAGCGTAAGAAGTTTCTTTGCTGGAGATGAATTTTATCTGTTTGTTTATGAAGTTTTTACAGATGTTCGCCTTGTCGGAGCTCCTCCCTCTTCAATCGGAAAATTTGGTGCCGACACCGACAATTGGATGTGGCCCAGGCATACAGGCGACTTCTCGATATTCAGGATTTATACCAGCCCCGAAGGAAAACCTGCTGAATTTGCCAAAGAAAATATCCCTCTAAAACCAAGACACTTCCTGCCAATTTCACTTGATGGTGTCCAAAATAATGATTTTGCCATGATCATGGGTTACCCGGGCAGCACCGATCGTTATCTTTCATCCTGGGGAGTAGAACTGGCTATCAAAGAGAGTAATCCCACCGTCGTAGCTATTCGGGATAAAAAACTAAAAATCATGCGCCAATACATGGATGTTTCAGATGAAATAAGAATTCAATATGCCTCAAAATACGCCGGAACTTCTAATTATTGGAAATATTTCATCGGCCAGACACGTGGTTTGAAGCGGCTCAAAGTTGTTGATAAGAAACGTGCCGAAGAAGCTGCTTTCACCGAATGGGTGAATGCCAACCCTGAACGCAGGCAAATGTATGGCAACGCACTTGACCTCCGACGCACTGCTGTTGAGAAAAAACGTGAATATAATCTGACCTCAATTTATATGAATGAAGCCATCAGTCGTGGTAGCGAAATATTGATGTTTTCCCGCAGATTTTCAAAACTATCCGAACTTCTTCAGGAAAAAAATCCGGATAATGCAGCGGTTGACAAAGAAGTTAAAAAACTTCGGGAATCAGTAGCCGGATTCTTTAAAAATTATCACGCTCCTCTTGACAAAGAACTGCTCGGAGCCATGCTTGAGATGTATTACAATAATGTGCCTGCCAGTAACCAACCTGAGTTGCTGAACGAAATACACAAAAAGTACAAAGGCGATTTTGCTGCTTATGCCGAAGCTGTTTTTGCCAAAACAAAATTTGCAAGCCTTACTAATGTTAATAAATTACTGGACAAACCTTCAGCCAAGGCAATCGACAAAGATCCTGTAACAGTGCTGGCAAAAGCTTTTGCCGACCTGCAAAGCAAGTTCGAACCGCTGCAGGTTGAAGTTGCAGATTTGGCAGCTAAAGGAGAACGTCTTTATATCAGGGGGTTACGCGAAATGAAGAAAAACGATAAAGTATTTTACCCCGATGCCAATTTTACCATGCGTCTGACCTATGGAACTATTAGCGATTATTATCCTGCTGACGCTGTACATTATGACTACATCACCACACTTACCGGAGTAATGGAAAAAGAAGATCCTTCGAATTGGGAGTTTGAAGTTCCGGAAAAACTGAAAGAACTTTACAGACAAAAAGATTATGGAATGTACGGCCAGGACGGTGAAATGATCGTAGCATTCATCTCCAACAACGACATCACCGGCGGAAACAGCGGAAGCCCCGTGATGAACGGAAATGGAGAGCTTATTGGAATAGCATTCGATGGCAACTGGGAAGCAATGAGCGGTGATATTGCCTTTGAACCTGAACTTCAGCGAACTATCTCGGTAGATATACGTTATGTGCTCTTTATCATCGACAAATTTGCAGGTGCAAAAAATCTGATCGATGAACTGACTATCGTTCCGAAAAAAAGCAGTCAGTCATTCAAAATTAAAACTGACATCATGATGGAAACTGAAGATGCCATTCAAAGATAGATCCAGGTAATAAAAACGGGACTTGTCAAAAACTTGTCCCGTTTTTTATTATCAAATCATTGATTAATAGTATGATCGGAAATTTCCCTCAGGACGGAAAAATTAAAGCAAAACACTTTTGACCTGAAGGATTATTCTTCTTTTGCTTCTTCATTAATTTTTTCAAGGTTTTCTAATCCCTGAATATTCATTGTTCGCGAAATTTTAGCAATGGATTTAATATCAATGTCCCCGGTAATACTAATAAAACCGGCTTCATCAACCTGATTAACCAATAAAAGCAGCTCATTTATTTTTTCACCTTCTTTCCGAATAAGAAATTTTACTTCCTCGTCCTGTTCCTTCACCATCATCAGCTCACTGAAATCTTTCAGTTTCAGGGATTCAAGCTCCTTTCTGAAAGAAGCTAAAAATGACGGATCACTTCCCTTTTTAGCATCGTACATCAGTATGCTGATGTTGTCCAGTCCCTCGATTACATCATGCACTTCTTTGATTTCAGTTGATTCGTTTTCCTCTCCAAGCTCAACCAGAAGATTAAAAAGGTCTTTATTTATACTCACTACTGTAAATCCTTCGCCGGCGTTGTATTTTTCAAACATTTTTTGAACCGGACTTTGCGCTGATATCGGTATCAGAAACCCTAACCACAGGAGAGCTGTAATAACTAATGCCATTTTTTTCATTGTTTAAATTTTAATTTGTGAATAAATTGATTTTGAAAAATTTACTAAGATAGTCTGTGCCATTTTCAAGAGGATCAAAACCCTGATCTAATGCAATGATTCCCTTGTCAAATTTTTTTATCTGTTCAACAGAGGCCATTGCAGTACTCATTTTTGAAAGATTTTGCAATGATTCTCCACCTTGATTGAGTTTCTCTGAGGCAAATAAAAGAACATGAGCAGTTTGCATGCGGGCGAGCAGGATTTCATCACGGGTATAATGCGGTTTTTCTGCTGTTGAATTTTGTCGGAGTACAATGGTAAAGAGCAATAAAACTGCTGCTGCAATGCCTGATATGACGAACCATAATTTTCTTCTGTTATGCAAGAATTTACCCGAAAGACCAATTTTACGAATGAGTTTTTTCTTCAAATTTTTATTCGTTGATTGAATGCTCTTTTCCTCTCCGGCAAATTTGAAAAGCGGAATAAACTGCTTCAGGTGATCGGGAACATTCTCTGACAGGAAAAAATCTCTGAGTTGCTGTTCCTCAGTCAAATTCGTTTCTGCTTCGAAAAATTTGTTCAATAATATTTCAATCTCCCTGGTATGCATAATTATGTTTTGCTAATAATTTATTTCTCACTGTTTTACGTGCTCTGGATAAATTCACCCTGATTGCAGTCGGGTTCATTCCAGTGATTTGCTCAATTTCATCATATTCCATTTCTTCGATATCACGCAGGTGGATAATCAAACGTTGTTGCAAAGGCAATTTTTCGATGATTTGGCGTACAGCGTTGATTTCATCTTTGTTTTCAATCATTTTTTCCGGCGATGGATTTTCACCTGTGCTGCTCAAAACATTCAAATCCGGTTTATGATGTGTAGTTGTTTTCATTCTGTCGAGGCATAAGTTTTTGGTTACCACCATGGCAAAAGCTTCCACACTGGTCAATTTGTCAAGCTCATCATTTTTCAGCCAAAGTTTGTAAAATACTTCCTGGACAGCATCTTCCGCATCTTCGGTATTATTCAATAAGCGCCTGGCCAGCCTGTAAAGCTTATCTTTAAAAGGTAAAGTCCGGTTACAAAACTCTTTTGCCGTCATGTAAATTAAAGACGATCAATTGTTGTTTCCGTTACATGAAAAGTAAATTTTGTAAAGAATCAGCAGGTCTTGGTGAAATTATTCCGAACAAACAAACTTTATCCACCAGCTTATGGATGAGTAATGAAAAATACGTTAGTGAATAAAATGATAACAGCTCCCGATCAAAGAATTATAGCAATATTTGATTCTTACAGTTTAAAAACACTCACGTCTTCACCGGGCAGCCCGAATTCAATTTCCCTGAGAAATTCTACTGTTTTATTCATGTCAACGTACATGATTTTATCATTTTCTATGAATTTAACTTTTTGACGATAGCTGCTGATGAAGTCTTCCAGGTAGGGTGAAGTTTTGGCAGGTCGCCGGAATTCAAGTGCCTGAGCGGCATTAAATAACTCAATCGCAAGGATTCTTTCAAGATTTTCAAGCACCTTGTAAGCTTTTGTTGCAGCGTTGGCTCCCATACTGACATGATCTTCCTGTCCCTGCGACGATTCGATGGTATCCACTGAGGCCGGAGTACAAAGTTGTTTATTCTGGTTGACGATAGAAGCAGCAGTATATTGAGGAATCATGAAGCCTGAGTTTAAACCTGGTCGGGCAACAAGGAAATGGGGTAGATTGCGTTTTCCGTCAAGTAACTGAAAAGTTCGGCGCTCCGAAATATTCCCCAGCTCCGACATAGCAATACAAAGATTATCAAGAGCAAGAGCAAGAGGCTGCCCATGAAAATTTCCGGCAGAAATTATCAGATCTTCATCCGGAAAAATAGTTGGATTGTCAGTCACAGCATTAATTTCCATTCGAAATACATAGGCCACATAATCTATCGAATCTTTTGAAGCGCCATGCACCTGCGGGATGCATCTAAATGAATACGGGTCCTGAACATGTGTTTTTGGTCTGTTGATTATCTCACTTCCTTCAAGTATGTTCCTAATACGTCTGGCCGTTTTTATCTGACCCTTATGATGACGGATGAGCTGAATTAACTCGTGAAAAGGTTCGATTCGTCCGTCAAAAGCATCCAATGAAATTGCTGCAATAATATCGGCCAGCCTTGAAAGTTTAAAAATCCGCAGACAGAGGTATATACCATAGGCACTCATAAACTGCGTACCATTAAGTAACGCCAACCCTTCCTTGGATTGCAACTTAATAGTCTCCCATCCCATTCTTTGATTCATTTCCTGAGCCGACATTTTCTCCCCATTTAAGTAAACCTCTCCCTTACCAAGCATGGGCAAACAAAGGTGAGCAAGCGGAGCTAAATCACCTGAAGCTCCCAACGATCCCTGCTGGTAAACGACTGGAACTACGTTGTTGTTGAAAAAACCGATCAATCGCTGAACAGTAGCAACCTGTACTCCAGAGTGGCCGTATGACAGTGCATGCGCTTTCAGAAGCAGCATCAATTTAACTATTTCTCCCGGCACTTCATCTCCCATACCGCAAGCGTGCGACATCACAAGATTTTCCTGTAATTGCCCCAAATCCTCATATGGTATGCGCATATCATGTAAAGCGCCAAAACCGGTATTAATACCATAAATAGGTTCGTCACTTTTCTGCATTCTGTCGTCCAGATAATCACGGCACTTTTGAATCTTGTAAACAGCTTCTGCTGATAACTCAAGCTGACAGTTCTCTGAAATAATGCGCTGAATGTCTTCGAAGTTGAGCAATGCTGAACTTATTTGATGAATAGCCATATTTTTCAAATTTTAAAATGCAAAAGTACACGAAACTTATCACAATACAGATGAATCTTAAACCTGCCATTTGCTCATTCTGTTTGTTTTTTAATGATTTGCTTAAAACTATTTTTAAAGAAAAGGAACTTAAAAAAAAGGGCTATTAACAAATATAAAGAGCTTGCTGTTTAGGCTTTTTCGGAGCATAACTCAAACTTAACAGCACTTTTTAAAGAGCAAAAAGAACTTCTCAGATGAAAAAAAGCAGCTTAAGGATAGCCTCTTTGTCTCTATAGCTTTGAACACTTATTTCAAAAGAGTTATCTGCAGGAATCAACTTTCGGCGAGTAAAATCTTCTTAAAATTGTTTCTTTAAAAAAACATGAGTCTGTTTTACTGTATCATATTCTCAGGTTTGAGAATATGATCAAGTTTGTCTTTCGATAACAATTTCTTTTCGAGCACGAGGTCATACACACTTTTCCCGGTTTGGAGAGCTTCCTGGGCAATTTTTGTTGAAGCCTCATAACCGATAAAAGGATTTAAAGCAGTTACCAGTCCGATGGAGTTTTGAACCATTTCTCTGCAATGGGCTGCATTAGCTGTAATACCGGTAATACAACGATTGGTCAGGACCTGCATACCATTTTTAATCATTTCAATGGATTCGAAGAGGCTTTGTACGATGACCGGTTCCATCACATTCAATTCAAGCTGACCTGCTTCTGCTGCCATTGCAACGGTGAGGTCATTTCCAATAACTTTGAATGCAATTTGGTTGACTACTTCAGGAATTACAGGGTTAACTTTTCCGGGCATGATTGTAGATCCGGGCTGCATGGGAGGCAGGTTGATTTCGTTGAGACCGGCTCTTGGTCCTGATGAAAGAAGCCTTAAATCGTTGGATATTTTGGAAAGTTTAACGGCAAGTCTTTTTAAAGAGCCTGAATAGGTTACAAAATCACTTGTGTCCTGTGTAGCTTCAACCAGGTTTTGTGCAAGGCGGATATCGGTTCCGGTAATTTCACGAAGATAGGGGATAATTTTTGCGCTGTATCTGGGATCGGCATTTATTCCGGTTCCAATGGCAGTACCTCCCATGTTCACTTCGAGAAATAAAGCAGCTGTTCGGTTCAGATTGTGAATTTCTTCCTCCATGGTTACTGCAAAAGCTTCAAATGTTTGGCCAAGTGTCATTGGCACAGCATCCTGCAATTGTGTTCGTCCCATTTTTATTATACCTGAAAAATCGTGAGCTTTTTTATGTAAAGCTTCAATCATGTCTCTAACCACATGAACCAGTTTTTGGTTTGCCTTAATCAGGGCTATTTTTATTGCTGTCGGATATACGTCATTAGTTGATTGTGAAAGATTTACATGATTGTTTGGGTGACAGTACTGATATTCCCCACGATTTTTTCCCATAATTTCCAGTGCGCGATTGGCAATAACTTCATTGGCATTCATGTTGGTGGAAGTTCCTGCACCGCCCTGAATCATATCTACCACAAAATGGGAATGGTATTTATTCTCCAGTATTTCCTGACATGCTTTTATAATTGCATTTGCTATTTCAGTATTTAGTAAACCAAGTTCGTGATTGGCTTTTGCGGCTGCCATTTTAACTATTGCCAGAGAATCAATAAAATCGGGATAAAAGTTGAGGGTAACCCCGCTGATGTTAAAGTTTTCGAGTGCTCTGAGCGTTTGAATGCCATAATAGTATTCATAAGGTACATCTCTGTCTCCAAGAAGATCATGTTCACGACGTGTTTTACCTGATTCATACTGCGCAGTGGAGTTAATGGCACGTGCGTTTGCATACCGCATTCGCCTCGAAATCACTTTGGTAATATTTGATAAAGTTACTACTGCAATAGAAGCTGATTTTCGGAATAAATCACCTTCGATAACCAGCACAGTACTTTTCTCGCAAGTGCGGGCGCTTGTAGAGTGTGGTGCATCCTCAAGCAGCGACCCTTCCCCGAGAAAATCATAACGACCGAAATAAGTGATGTGTTTTTCTTCGCCGTATGGAGTGGTTTTGAAAAGTTTGACCTTCCCTTCAGCGATGAGGAAAATTTGTTTTCTGGGCGAATTTTCCCTAAACAAGTAAGCACCAGGCTCATAAATCATTTCCTTTGATTCTTCGGCGATCACCATTATTTCTTCACGGCTTAATCCCCTGAAAAGCTCTATGTTGTTGATCAACACGAACTTTTCACTAATTGTCATTCGGTCCATATTCTATTTGTTCTGGAAATTTTAAAAAGTTTACAAAATTACTGGTAAAAAAGCTACCAGTATCTGCTCAGCTATTACTGAAGGGAGAAATGAAATAAAATGTAATGTGCCAAAGATTGCAACGGCCAATCGAACCTGAATAAGCCAGATAAAATTTTTATCCAATAAAAAAGGGAACCGAAGCTCCCTTTGATTTATCTGTACAAGCAGCGATAAGCTGTGTCCGTTTGCAGTCTGACCTTGAATTTTGAATCTTTGGGAACAATAAAGGTTTCAAACTCTTTAAAACTTTTCCATTGTGTTTCACCTGGTAAAAGCACATTCATTATTCCTGAGATGACGGTCATATGTTCGATGGTAGATGTTCCAAATTCATATTCTCCCGGACTCATAACTCCAATTGTTGCAGGCCCCTCGTCTGTTTGGTATGCGATTGATACAACCCTGCCATTGAAATACTCATTAGTTTTAAACATAGTAATTATTCCTGTTTGTCTTTGATAATTTCGATCAATTCAGGTAAGTCCATACCAATTTTTTTCAGATGTTCAATTTTTGGTACACCGTTATTTGTCCATCCACGACGTAGATATACAGCATCGAGTAGCTGTTCGTAACGTTCTTCTCTGTATTTTCTTGTAATGGCAATTTTTTCCTCAATTGATTTCCCATCAGGATCAACCCCGATAATTTCTTTCATTTGTTTATCATATCGTTCAGCTCTTGAAGCATATTCTTCAGGAGTAACGGGACCAGCAGCTCTGTATGGCTGAGCATCATGTTTGCGTAATCCGTAACCGCGTCTGATGTTGAAAATTCGCTGAAAATTATAAACTCTTTCACTTTGTCGGATCAGTTCGTATTTATCGAAATTCATGTTGCCTGTAACAGCCTTATAAATAGTAACATAGTTATCAACGTGTTCAGGTACTTTTGCGGGTTCGTCGGTTTCGGCATTGTTGGCTGGTTCAACATCGTTCCAGGGTAGTTTGCAAAGGCCCTGAAGGCCGAACCAGGTACGAAACATCGGGAAATAGTGCAAAGCTTCGGCTTTATCTTCGAAAGTCGGAATCTGGTTATTGACCATATCCATGAAGATCAGCCAGGCTTCGTCGTGTTGTGGCCCTTTATTGGTCATGGCATAGCCGCCTTGCTGTGCAAGTGATTCTTTCGAAACATACTGGGAATACTCAAGCCCTTTATTCTCCATTGCGATATCCTGCAAAAACTGTGGGTCACCCCATCCTTTTTCACTGAACATTTCTTTCATTTTGCGCACACCCAGTCCGGCTATCAGACCAAATCCTTCTCCCCTTGCCAACTGATGAAGAAGCTCCATGGCTGCATCAGCATTTCCAAAATTAAGTTTAAGCCCTCCGGTTCGCTCATCATTTAGGATACCATTTTCGTAGCAATCCATAACAAACCCCAGAATAGTCCCCCAGGTAATTGTACAAATACCATAGGTATCGCAGTAAAAATTGGCTTCTATGGTAAAATCGGGATTGAATATTCCGGCATTTGACCCCAGCGATGATGCTGTTTCGTATTCAGGCCCATCAACAATGACAGACTGCCCTTTGTAAGGGCCGGTACGAAGTATGTAATTATCAACACCCTTAGCACATGACATATTGCAACCAATCCAGCAACCGTCGGGAACACCCTGGGTAAAACGTTCTTTGTAAACATCTGAATGAATCCGATAAGCGTCAGGATGATTCCCATATTTGAAATTGCAGGTTGGAAGTAAATCGTAGTCATTCATAATATTGGTAAGATGTACCGTACCTTTTGACCGCATTTGTGCCTGGGAATCATCAAAATCACGCATTTCTTTGTTAAAGCGGCGACCTCTTTCAATTATTGCTTCCAAATCAACTACGTTATTCAGATTACCTTTTACTCCAGGTATTTTACAAACAATAGCTTTTATTTTTTTATCTCTGAAAACAGTTCCAATTCCTCCACGACCAGCTTGTTTAAGTCTTACCTTTTTACGTTTGGAATCGTAAAAAGAAAAATTGAGCATTCCAATCAGAGATTTACCGGCAGCAGCTCCAGTGGAAACGACACCAATATTCTTTTTGTCTTTTTCATCGTCGGCATACATTTCTGTAAGTATTTCACCAAGTATATGACTATCCACCAGATCATAGGGAGCCTCGTAAATTTCAACTTTGTGATTGACACCATCGATAAAAACGATAACTTCTTTGTCAGCTTTGCCCTGAATTTCGATCACATCGAAACCCGAAAACTTCAGAAAAGGACCAAAAAAACCCCCAACATTACTGTCAATGGGGATATCGGTTTGGGGCGATATGGAGACACAAATGGATTTCCCTGTTCCGGAATATTGAGTGATTCCGCCAATCGGACCTGACGAAATATTAATCTCATTTTCAGGATCATTCCATTTTGTGTCAGGTTTTGTTGCATCCCAAAGCAGTCTTAAACCATAACCCCGACCACCGACAAATTTTTCCTTCATCATCGCAGGCACACTCTTTTCTTTGATTTCGTTAGTACTTAAATTGAGATAGAGGATTTTATCAGTGTATCCTCTGTCCAGCGGTTTCCAGTTGTAGTTCCATGTTTTGAGCAACTTATGCTTTTGTTTTAATTCAACTGCTTCCATTGAAAAATCTTAGTATTTAATTAAATTGATAAATTATTTCTACGTTATTCAGTTCACAAAATTAATTAAATTCGTGAAAACTGAACTTTTGCTAGCGAATAGTAGAGCTTTAATCTTAGCAAAAACAAAAAAAGGCTGCCCGGTAGGAACAGCCTTTATTTTAAATGACAGTTTGATTAATCCTGATCGGCTAAAAAACGTTCGGCCTCGAGTGCTGCCATACAACCTGATGCAGCAGCAGTGACAGCCTGCCGGTAGATTTTATCCTTTATGTCTCCGGCAGCAAAGACACCTGGAATTTTAGTGGCAGTTGAGTCAGGAGCGGTTAAGAGATAACCTGCTTCATCCATGTCCAATTGGCCTTTGAAAAGGTCAGAATTTGGCTTGTGGCCGATGGCAACAAAAAAGCCATTGATATCAATCGTTTTATTTTCGCCGGTCAATATATTTTCGACAATTACACCGGTTACTGCTTTCGAAAAACCTTCCTGCTTCCCGATAATTTCCTTTGGTACACTGTTCCAGACAAGCTCCACATTAGGAAGTTTAAAAAGTCTGTTTTGCATCGCTTTTGAGGCACGGAGTTCATCACGACGATGGATCAGATAAACTTTTTTACAAAGTTTTGCCAGATAAGATGCTTCTTCAGCAGCAGTATCGCCACCACCTACCACAGCAACTACCTTGTCGCGGTAGAAGTAACCGTCGCAGGTAGCACATGCAGACACGCCATAACCATTGTATTCCTGCTCTGAGGGCAATCCCAGCCATTTGGCTGAAGCTCCGGTTGAAATGATAATGGTTTCGGCCATTAGGACTGTACCGTCATCAGCCACAGCTTTAAACGGTCTTTTTGACAAATCTGCCTCTACAATTTCGCCCCACCGGATGTCAGTATGAAAACGTTCAGCCTGCTCTTTCATTTCTTCCATCATGGCTGGTCCCTGAACTCCTTTTGGGTATCCGGGAAAATTCTCAACTTCGGTAGTAATTGTTAGTTGTCCTCCCGGTTGCATTCCCTGGTACAATACAGGGTGAAGATCGGCACGCGCTGCATAAATAGCAGCAGTATAACCTGCCGGACCTGATCCAATAATCAGGCATTTTACTTTTTCAATTGTTTCGCTCATTTATCATTTAATTAAATTTGTTCCTATTTTTTTTCGCTGACTAAAATCATGCCAAAATAAATCGCATAAGTATCACTCCAGGCGCATTTTATTTTACTGATTAACCTGAAACAATTTCTGATTGAAGTGTGCCAGGAATTTGTTTCGTTCTATCAATGCCAACCAACAGTTGATGTATTTAATGGTTAACTGACTGTTAACGGGTAAAATGATTACTGATGAATGTAATGCCTGAAATTCTTCATGAACTGTACTCTTTCAAAGGCAGCCGGATTGGAACTTCTGTTCTGACTCATCTTACCTCTGAAATCATCAAGCTTTTGATATCCTTCATGCTCCATCCATTTTTTCATTTCGTCAAGCATTTGATGAATATATCCGATTCCATGCCTGTAAAGTGTTGATACAACCTGCACTGCGTTGGCTCCAGCCAGTATTTGTTTAATCATTGCCTGGCCATCGTGCACTCCTGTAGAGGCTGCCAAATCACATTTTACCCTGTCTGCCATTACGGCAATCCATCGGAGAGAAATGGCAAGATCAGTAGGATTGCTTAGCACATTGGTTGATACTACCTGATAAGTTTCAAGATTAAAATCAGGACTGTAGAAACGATTGAACAAAGTAATTCCTTCAATGCCAGTTGCAGAGAGTTTCTGGATGAGTTGCCCAAGATTGGAGGAATAATAACTGATTTTGAGCAAAATGGGGATGGAGACAACTTCCTTTACTTGTTTTACAATGTCAAAATAGAGTTGTTCGTTGTCAGCTGCTGATCGTTCAAAATCCGTAGGGAGGATGAAAAGGTTTAGCTCCAGTGCATCAGCACCAGCATTTTGAATTTCACTGGCAAAATACGTCCATTTTTGTGCTGTAACACAATTAATGCTCGCAATTACAGGTATCTTCACAGAAGCCTTTGACTCACTGATCAGGCGCAAATATTTACGTACGCTGTCTTCTTCATGTTCTTCATCCATGTAGTCAAAAGTTTCGGGATAGATGAAAGGACGTGATGTCATGCGGTGCATATTTTCCTCCATTTCTGCAATTATTTCTTCCTCAAATAATGATTTGAGCACAACTGCACCTGCACCTTCCTGCTCAGCAGCTTTTACCTTTTCTACGGTATCTGTTAACCCTGAACTCCCTACAATCAGTGGGTTACGAAGGGTTAGTCCTAAAAATTTTGTTGTAAGGTCAACCATATTCTTTATTTTTAGTATTTGTGATTTTGCTATTTTAGATTGATGTATAAGCGGGTAAAAATTTTTGTCATAAAATAGTTCCCAAAAATAACTTTTTTCT